>Ga0116163_1000255_pt1 | contig 39791 bp, 32 predicted proteins | sample AD_UKC107_MetaG_FD_89889 | JGI IMG/M metagenome (GOLD analysis project Ga0116163, IMG submission 89889) | Active sludge microbial communities of municipal wastewater-treating anaerobic digesters from Hong Kong - AD_UKC107_MetaG | ecosystem: Engineered > Bioreactor > Anaerobic > Digestate...
CGAGAGGCTGGGGGTCCCCTACGACTACCTGGAGAAGACGAGGCACAGCGGGACCGAGGTCTCCATGGCCCCCAAAGAAATCGACGCGTCGGGGCGGGACGTGGTCATCCTCGACGACATGATCGCCACCGGCGGAACGATGGCCCAGGCGATATCTATCCTGAAGTCGAAGGGGGCGAAGAGGGTCTACCTCGGCTCGGTCCATCCGGTCCTGACGGGGAGCGCCGTCCTTAAGCTCTGCCGGGCGGGGGTCGAGTCGATCATCGCGACCGACACACTGGAGAAGGCGGTCAGCACCGTCTCGGCGGCAGGGCTCGTCGCCGAGGCCCTCCGGCGATAGAGACGTTTTTTATTTTTACCAGTAAATCTCGCTGGAAAAACATGTGTTCCGATATCTGCATAAAACGGAAACTTGAGTTAGTCCACATGCCTCGCGACACATGGCAATGACGAAGATCATCTACGAAACCTCGAGCGGCGAGGAGATCACGGCCAGACGAGGCGGAGATGGGGGATAAGGTTCGTCAACAAAAGTACATCGGCTCTCCTCGAAGGATGACCTGGGTAGGCGGCTACGGCGAAGGGGAGCAAATCGAGCCAATCTTTGACCCGTGGGCGGATTGTTGTTGATGGCAGAACTCCCGCCTGACCGGCAATTTAAAATATCATCCTTATAATTCTTTCAAAGAGCTCTCTAATGGTCTGTGATTCCGGTGGTATTACGACCAAGAAGATAATCGTAAGATAATAATAATTAAAGGATTTTAAAAACTCTATTTTAACTTCCTCTGACTCAAAATCAGAAAATAGTGTAGTGAAAACGGATAATAATAAATAGAAAATTACATATGGTGCAATAATTGCTAATATTCGTCCAATGACACGCAAAGGAATCGATTTTTTAAAAATTCCCATATCCTCATCGAGGACATAAATAATATAATAAAACGCAAAAAGGATTAACAAAACTAATCCCGGCAGGCCTCCTAATTGCATATCTGGGTGATCGCTAATAAAGCTTGTTAGAGCAAATTTTGATTCAGAAAAATACCATGCGCTACCGAGAATCATCAACGGAATAGAAATTCTAACGAAAAATCTTTTCCAAAGAAATTTTTTCCCGAATATGCCGGTATTTCTGCTTGGAACTTCCGCGCTAATGTCACTCATCTTCAATCACCCTTATGGAGATATATTTAAGGTATTCTCAGGCAAACTCACTGTAAAAGTATTATCATTGTACCATGTATATCTCAAGTAAGACCGAGGGGTATTTTCATCAATTCTATAATTTAATAATTTTTCATTTGATACTGAATCCGAAGTAACATCCACAGGTAGGCTCATATTCAGCTTTGTATCAATACTGATTTCGATATTTGAGCCGGCTTTTACTCCATCAGTCAATTCCATATAAAGGGTGGTATTATTATTGGTCAGATTTTGTTTCTTGAAGCCATTTCGTTTATTTTGACCATCTACGGCGAGAGTAACTGAGCTATTATCGATTGATAGATACGGATAAACGGTTTCAACTATAGATATATTTCTGACGCTTAGATCGGGGCTCTCTAAAAAGGCATTCAAAGCATTATGCAACATATTTTCTGTCCATTCTTTGCTTCCGGGTGTATATTTTTTCTCACCAAGAGTATCAGTTGCCATAATTTCTAGAGACTTATCCATATCTGATCCAGAAATCACCCTCATCCCGATGGGATAAATACGGTAATTTTTCTCTCGCGCTTCTTCTATCAATTTGTGATCATAATCTATAAATTCACTTCGTCCTGTTACTAATAAAATATACCTCCCTTTGGGATCATCACTCATATTATTGGTTGGGTCACTATCTAGAATATCAATAGCATTACGCAATGGGACATTTAAATCAGTTTGATCCGACTCGTCGCAGGAATAGTATGTTGCATTATAATCTGAATTATTTTTTGCTAATGGTAGATTCAGCAAGAATGGAAAATCTTTTAAAAATTTGTTCAGAAATCCTAACCTGAATTCTCGTTTAGTTGCTGGAGCAAAAACGTGCATTTCATTTAATTCTTCAATTGCTAGATCAATGGGAACTAACTCAGAATCCCCCTTTGAATCGTTATATATAAAATCAACATCATCATCCCAGATTAGGATAGAGACACTGCTATTTGGGTACCTTTCCCGGAAAGTCTGTAAAAACCCTGGCATCACACTTCTGACTAGAATAGAATAGTCAGGATAGCCCCCGCACCCAAAACTCCCAGAACTATCCAGGGCTATGACCAAGCTCATTCTCGAAGAATTGGGTGCATTCAACTTGATCACTATGCGAGGTCCACTTGCCCCTTGTTCGATCCTCTTTTCCACTGTGACATTAGTGTTAATTTCGGCCAATTCAATATTTTTACCACGTGCTGGTATCGTTATAGTTGTACCATCTTCTTCTTTAGTCTTTTCTACTTTATTCCTATTAATATAAGTTGGCTGCGGAGGTATTAACGTTGATGTATCTGACGAATTTAATATTTTGAGGATTATATTTGCCCCCCCATCCAATTGATAATTATAATCAGTTCCATTATTGTTAGTTGCAATACATCTTAGAACTTGATCCCTAAAATCAGAATTCCCAACCTGAACTGTATATATCTCCAAATGCTCATATTTTGGAACATCCCCACACGTTAAATTTTTGGTATTATTGCAATTCTCGTTACCGTCTGAAATAAGTACTATAATTTTTCTCACATCATCTGCTTTAGCTTCGTTAAGTAAATTCGCTGATTTATCTAAACCCGATTTTATACAAGTATTTCCACTGAAATTAATTCTGCCAATGGCGTTTCTTAACTCATTATAGTCCGATATCAACGGACTGAAAGATACAGGATAATAGCTCCAACTTACATATCCAACTTTATCTTGCGTATTATTGCGATGCTCAATCTTACTAAGGAATTCAATAGCAACAGACTTAGCGTCATTTCCGTTGTCGGCCATGCTCGCTGAACTATCTATTGCTAAAATAATATATATGGGAGTATTTGATAATTCGGTTGCCTTATTTACGTTATATTGATCTTCGCTATCTGCTGCATTGATAGCTATACAGCAACCAAGAATTATAAAAATAAGCAACCTGGAATTAGAAATAGCAAGCCCTCCTACCAGTAAGCCCTCCAATCATTGCTCCCTTTGTAAGTTACACAAGTATAAAACCCTTTTGGTAATCTTGCTGTGTTGAAGAGTCCTAGAACTATTTCGCACCCAATATATGCCGGAAATCATATTCCGGGATATGAAACTGAACAAGACGACGATTCGTTGGATCATTCGTCAAAAACGCTAGGGGGTGGCTACAAAGGAGATCGCCTGCGACATAAAGAAATCCACCGCTGCGAGATGTGCTTGCCGGGATCGCGACCTGGGAACAGCCAGACCGCGAACCTTCGGCCAGGCTCCCGATCCACCCCTCCAGCTCAGGGATAAGCGTAGGCACCCTCGAGCTCCAGGTCGAAGAACCTTCGGATCATATCCCGGTGAACTTCTTCGGGATCGACATCCTCGAAGAGCTGGGGATGGAACCACTTGGCGAGATAAAGCTCCCCGATTATGGATCGCAACCCGCTGTTGGCCTTGCTGTTCAGGACGTGAACCCTCCCCTCCCTGACGGCCTTGACGTTGGCGAGCTCCGGCCGAGAGAGGATCTCGTCCCTCACCGCCTCAAGCTCCTCTTCGGTGGACGTCTCCCCGGTGGTGGACCAGGCGAGCTTCACCATGACCTCGGGGTCGCATTCGACCACCCATTCCGGGCTCACCGTGGGGTACTCGATATCCTCGTCGCCCGCGATGTTGTCGCCACCGGCGAAGACCACCAGGTTGTGAGAGGAGGTCCCAGCGGAGGCGGTATGGTAGGCCCATTCCCGCTCCAAAAAGACGTCGGGCCTCCCCTCGGGGCCCAGCCCTGAGACTTCGTCCTCGATGAGGCTCTGGCGCCCCTCCAGAAAGTCGACCAGCTCACTTGCCCGCTCCTCCTGGTCGAGGATCAGACCCAGATGTCCTGCGACCTCGATGACCCCTGGCGGGTCTACGAAGCTCTCTTCGAGGACCGGTATCCCGGCGCTCTCAAGGCTCGTTCTATCCTCATCTTTGAGCATGGTGTCGGCGATCACCAGGTCCGGGTCCTGCTCCACGATCAGCTCCAGGTCGGGGGAGAGGGAGCTTTTGCCCATGACCGCCACCTCCGCGAGGCTGGGCGGAAAGAGCGAGGTTTCGCCCCGGCCGACGATCCTGTCGCCGGCGCCCAGGGCGCATAAGATCTCCGAGCCCGAGGAGCTGAGGCTGACGATCCGCTCCACGGGCTGGGCAATGGTCACTGACCTGCCGGTGTAATCGGTGACGGTGACCTCCTGGCATACCTCCTGGCATGACGCCGGGAGGGAGAGGATGACTATGCCCAAGAAAATAGATAGGCAGATCGATAGACTGATGAGGATTCTCCTCGGTCCTTTTGAGCAGTGGCGCATTATCAATTTCAAGCGAATTTCCCCGGATAATTAAGTTTCCTTAAGTTAAGGTAAATCATTTTGTCTAATAAGGCTTTCGGGTGCCAGGTCGGGGGCTTCGAGAGCTCCAGCCAGCGGATGCCCCTCCGATCACACCCCATCTTCACGGCCACGTCTTCATGGCCACATCTTCATGGCCACGTCTTCATGGCCACGTCTTCATGGCCACGTCTTCATGGCCACGTCTTCATGGCCACGTCTTCATGACTAAATCTTAATGACCACGTCTTCACGGTCATGGTGGGTTCCGGCAAGACGCCTCCGCCATCTCGGAAAATTTATTATCGATATTCGAAGAACCGTCTCTCAGATGGAGATGACGGGATCAGAGGACCGCTGGGCTCTCCAAGACCTGGCGGGCGCATTGAGGTGGTGCAAGAAGAGAAACGCCGAGGGCATCCGCTGCACTCTGGACGTTCTGGGGGAGAACGCCAGGAATGAGGAGGTGGCTGCAGGCTCGGTGGAGGCCTACCTCTCCTGCCTGAGGGCTCTTGAGGAGGAGGGACTCTCCGCCTCCATATCGGTGAAGCTGACCGACCTGGGGGCGCTCTTCGACCGGAGGCTCTGCCTGGAGAACCTCCGGACCCTCTCCAGAGAGGCCGCAGAAGTTGGGGTCGGATTTGAGATCGACATGGAGGGCAAACCCCTCGCCGACATCACCCTCGAGGCGGCCCTGGAATGCGCGGCCGAGGGGCCCCTCACCCTGGCCGTGGCCGCGAACTTCGACCGGACGGTCGGGGACCTGAAGGCCTTGCTTCGAAGGGGGATCAGGCCCCGGCTGGTGAAGGGGGCATACCCCGGAGACGTCGCCGACTTCCGGGAGGTCCAGGGGCGCTTGAAGGGGCTGGTGGAAATGGCCCTCGCTGCAGGCGGCCCGTTCTGCCTTGCGACCCACGATCCGGAGGTCATAGAGTGGGCCCTGGGTATGCTCTCGGGAGAGAAGGGCCTCGTGGAGTTCGGCTTTCTGATGGGGCTATCCGATGTCACCAAGGAGAAGCTCGCGGGCCAGGGGTGGGCGGTCTCCGAGTACGTCCCCTTCGGCTCGCGGAGGCGGGCGTACCAGGCGAGGAGGCTGAAGTATCTGGGGGAGCTTGCCGCCCTGGGGCGGGCTCCCGTGCCCTAGACGAACTGGCAACACCCTCGCGGCAGAAATAAAAAGAGCGGGTCTCGGGAGGAGGAGCTCAGCCTCTCAGACCTCTAAGCCTCCGCCGCCCCGCTAAATAGGCGGCGCCACCCGCCGCCAGCAGGGCGAAGGCCGCACCCGGCGCGGGGGCGCGACCCGCCGGTCGCTCTGGAGCGGTTACGTTGACGGTTCCGTTCACAAGCTCGTCCACCTCGATCCCCACAAGCTCGACGATCTCCACCTCGGACGGCCCCTCCCTACCGTTGGGGCGGAAGGTGAGGTTGAAGGCAGAGCAGTTGCCGGGGATGTCGAGGGCGATCCTGCCCCTCTCGGACTGGTCCTGCCCGATATCGCACTCCTCGCTCTCGATCCCCTCGAAGCTGAGGTGGTCGGGATCGAAGGCGAGGGTAATCCTCGTCCGGTTCTCGGACGCCGGGATCGCCAGGGGGAGGCTGAACCTCTCGTCGACCCCGACCGTCGCCGACCCGACGGCAGCAGACCGCAGATTCGGCCCGGCTATATTGAAGTAAAGGCCAGTCAGCTGGAGAGCGTTCATGGCATTCTCCACCCTCAGCCTCAGCTCGTATCGTCCCGGCGGGGCTCCTACCCTGATCAGATGGGGCTCGATCCCCTGTCGCGAGAACCAGAGCTTATGGCTCGTATTGTCTAAAACTGGGGCCCCATCGACGACCTGGAAGAAATTGATCTCGCTTTCTCCAGGCTCGACCTTTATGTACATTTTTCGAAGCGTCTCGTTGGAAGCCATCTCCGCGTAGCCCGGGGATGCACCCAGCATTTCGTATTCAACGGGAGATATGTAGTAAATCTCACCTGATGTATCCTGGATCAGGCCGATCCATCCGGAGGTGTCATACCTGACAAATACCGGGACTGGCTCGGTGGTGTTGTTTACCTTAAGAACTCCACTCTGAACATTTGACTCTGGTAAAAGGCTTCCGTCATCGCTCAGGGTTGAAACGGTAGCATTCCACCGCCAGGAGAAGAGCCATTGATCCCTGTCTCCGATCCCCGCAGCGGTCACATCTCCTAGATTCACCCTCCGTCCCTGAGAGTCGACCGTCTCTGCCGTGACGCTGAGGATGTCTCCGGCGATTACGAAGACCGAAAAGTTGGCCGCCCCTCCTGAGGGGACCGGCTCTTCTGGCAGATAATAATTCACAATCCCCGGCGGAGGCAAGACATATTCATTCTTGAAGATGTAGTATCTCAGGGAATCATTGTCAGCTACAGCGATGTACACGCCCGGCAGGATGCCCACCACGGAATCGCGCTTTAAATTTATATATTCGTCGTTTATCATGAAAATTAAGTTTGGCTCGGACGTCTGAACAATAGTCAGCTCTCCAAAGTCGTTATAGGATTCGACAGGGAGATATAAGCTGTCCGATATCTGGAATAATCCCTCTATCATGACAAACTGTTCACTTTCATTCCTAAATATGCTCCCTATTTTCAATAAAATAATTGGTACGTCATTCATATCTCCCACATCGGCTTTGTAAACGTAGGTGGAGTTTGACTCGATCACGGCGCTCTCCAGGAACTGATTGTTCTTGCTCAGTTCGATGAATATTCTGTCCTCTTCTACATCTTCTTTGGCGACATCGCGAATGGAAATCTGGTAGCCTTCTTCCAGAAAATACCCACCGCCCCCAGTCAATTTATCTTTCAGCTCCGCATCAAATAGTATCCTGCCAATCTGCTTGTAATCCTTCAACATATCATTCTCTTCTATGTCAGAAATCGTGCTGGGACCATAGCCCGCAAACCAGATATCTCCCAAAAAGCAGATCACCTCATATGAACCCCAATCATCAACTTCAAAATCAATGTTCTGAACATCCGATGAGTATTGAGCCCTTATAGGTGCTACAATCCTATCATCTATGCTGAGAATTATCAAAGACTCTGAGCCTACATCCTCATCATCATAGAAATAAAATCCTGAGAAGTTCGTGTAGTTCCATTTGGACGGTGCGTATCCTGTAATCTCTCCCGTTACCCTATCAAAAGTCGGTACTGAATAACTCTCAGTGTACACCGGCCCTCTTATCTCGTAGACGCCGTACTCGGTGATGGCTCCCTGGGGGTAATATTCCAGCGAAGCGGTGTCCCTCACCCTCAGCATCAGATTGCCGAGAAGGACGATGGTGCTGTCCCTCCGGAGGATAAGATCCTCGGCGTTCTCAAGCTCGATCTTTCTTTCGGACAGGGTCGCCACCTCCATCAGGCCGAAGATCTCGCCCGCTTCGAACCTGTAGGTGGGGAAGTCCAGAACCTGGAAGATCCCGTTGAAATCGACGATATCCCTATTTGAGCCCTCCATGGCCGCGCTGACGTGGGCCAGGATTAAGGGAAAGCCGTCATCTCCATTCTCGTCATCTTGCGATCCATCATCCGGCGCCTCGTAGACGTAGGTGTCGCCGGCCCTGACCACCGCCCGGTCCACCTCGATCCCGTTTCTCTTGAGGAGAAGGTAGACCTCGTCTCCCTCGGAGGAGACTCCTCCCACCTCGATCCAGTATCCGCCGCCGAGGACGAGGGGCTCCTCAGAGGTGGCGGTCTGGACGGCGTCAGAGTCGATGAGAACCTCCCAGAGCTCGCCGTCCTCCAGAGCGGAGACGGCGTCGGTGAAGTTGCTCTCCGGATAGCCCGCAAGGTACCTCTTCCCCAGGAAGGCCACCGCCTGGTAGCTGCCCCACTCGTCGAAGTCGAACTCCTCGGTCCAGACCTGGCTGGAATAGACGAGGTGGCCCTCTTTCACCTCCCTTCCTTCCGCCTCGATGGTGAGCCTCTCGCCGCCGGTCCCCTCGTCCAGGTCGTAGTAGAACCAGCCGAAGGTCTCGGCGTTCCAGCTCCCGTTCCCGACGGAGAAGGAGCCCCGGACCAGGGCCTCCGACACCTGGCCCGAGGCTCCCATGGCATTGGCCAGAAGGACCAAGATCGCCAGTATCGCCAGGATCACCAGAATGCCGACGGTCCGGCTTACCACCCTCTCAGCTGAGACTTCCGACTTCATGCCCCCGAAATTCGATCTCATCTTCTCCGGACTTCCCGCAGGTTCAGTAACACCAACCTGGATAACCTGTATATCCCATGGTGTGGTTTGGCGTTCTGGAGATAGAACATGTCCTTGGTTAAGCATGTTGCGATATACGGCAAGGGGGGAATCGGAAAGTCCTGCACCGCCTCCAACGTCGCGGCGGCCTGCGCCGAGAAGGGTCTTCGGGTGCTGATGGTGGGCTGCGATCCCAAGAGCGACTCGACGATTACCCTGGTCGGACGGAGGATCCCGACGATGATGGACCTGATACGGGCCGGGGGGGAGATCGACGAGAAGGACGTGGTCTTCGACGGGTATGGCGGCGTCAAGTGCATCGAGGTGGGCGGTCCCGAGCCCGGGGTGGGCTGCGCGGGACGGGGGATCATCGTCGCCATCGAGTTTCTGAGGAAGGTCTCCAAGGTCCTCGAGGAGATCGACCTCACCCTCTACGACGTGCCTGGAGACATCGTCTGCGGCGGCTTCTCCGCCCCCATAAGAAAGGGGCTGGTCACCGAGGCCTACATCATAACCTCGGGGGAGTACATGCCCATCTACGCCGCAAACAACATCTGCCGGGGCTTGAAGAGGCTGAACACCCCCCTGGCCGGGGTCATCTGCAACTCCAGGGAGGCCTCGGGCGAGAGGGAGATCGTGGAGAAGTTCGCCCGGGAGCTCGGAAGCGAGATGGTCGCCTTCATCCCCAAAGACCCCCTCGTCCAGAGGTGCGAGAGGAGAGGGGTCTCGGTGATCGAGGGTGCGCCGGACTCGGATATCGCCTCGGTCTACCGGAAGCTGGCCGAGCACGTCGCCGGGAACTCTGAGCCGAGGCACCCGGTGCCCATCGACGACGAGAGGCTCCGGGAGCTGTCCCTGATATGAGCTCGGCCGCCGACCTGCCTGCCGACCCGCCCAGGGTCCTCCTGGCTGGGGATCGAAGCTCCAGCGGCAAGACGACGATCGTGGCGGGTCTCCTCTCCGCCCTCCGGGGAAGGGGCCTATCGGTCCAGTCCTACAAGGTCGCCCTGGACTACATCGACCCCAGCTACCATACGGGGATCACCGGTCGCTGGTGCAGAAACCTCGACGGCCACCTGATGCCCGAAAAGACGATCCGGGAGGTCTACGCCCACGCCGCCGAGGGGGCGGACCTCGCCGTCATCGAGGGGGTCCGGGGGCTCTACGAGGGGTACGACGGCGACCGGGGCAGCACGGCCCAGATCGCCAAGATGCTCAAAGCTCCGGTGATCCTGGTGGTGGACGCGAGGTCCATCACCCGGAGCGCCGCGGCTCTGGTGAAGGGGTACGTCGACTTCGACCCCGGCGTAGACATCAGGGGCGTGATCCTCAACAAGGTCGGTGGCCGTCGCCACGCGGAGAAGGCGATCTCGGCGATCCGGGACCATGCCGGGGTCGAGGTGGTGGGAGTGATCCCCAGGGACGAGTCGATGCACCTCGCGATGCGCCACCTGGGGCTGGTCCCGATGCTGGAGGGGGAGAGGAGGCACTCCGGCTTTGCAGAGAGGCTCGATAAGATCCAGAAGGTGGTGGAGGACGGTCTGGAGATCGACTGGATTCTGGAGATCGCCAGCGAGGCCGAGCCCCTGGAGCCGCCGAAGCCCGACCTCTACAGGCCGAATGGGGAGGGCGAGGGGGTCAGGATCGGCGTCGCCCTGGACGAGGCCTTCAACTTCTACTATCGGGACAACATCGAGCTCATCGAGCTATCCGGGGCGGAGGTGGTGCCGGTGAGCCCGATCCACGATCCGGTCCTCCCGGAGGTCGACGGCCTTTACATCGGCGGCGGGTACCCCGAGCTCTACGCAAAGGAGCTTTCGGAGAACCGATCGATGATCGGATCCATCAGGCGGGCCCACCAGGACGACATCCCCATCTTCGCCGAGTGCGGGGGGCTGATGTACCTCTGCGAGGAGATCGATTGGGATGGCGAGTCCCGCTCGGCCGTCGGCCTGGTCCCGGCCAAGACCAGAAGGGGTAGCCGCAGGATCGTCAGCTACACCGAGGGCACCTTCCTTCGCGAATGCTCCATGGGCCCCCGGGGCGCGACCTTCCTGGGCCACGAGTTCCACCACTCGGAGCTGGTCATTGACCACGACGCTCCAGCGAAGGTCGAGTACGCCATCCGGCTCCGGCGGGGGACCGGGATCGAGAACGGCATGGACGGTATCGTCGAGGGGAACCTGGTCGCCTCCTACAACCACTTCCATGGAGCCAGTTATCGGGAGTTTCCCCGACACTTCATTAAGTGCGCCCGAAGAGCAAGGGATAAATAAACTGCAGTCAGTAAGGCTTGCGGTGATGATCATATGGTGAATATGCCCCCTGAGGTGAGAGAGACCCTGGAGAAGCAGTGGCCCATCCCCTTCGCCACCGCCTCCTCCGACGGAAAGCCGAACGTCGTCTTCATGGGGATCCTGAAGATAAAAGATGATGAGACCCTGGTCTTTGCGGACAACTTCTTCAACAAGACCGCGACCAACCTGGCGGAGAACCCCCAGGCCTCGGTCGTCTGCTGGACCAAGGACCCCAGGAGGTCCTACCAGATCAAGGGGTCAGTGACCTTCGAGGACGAGGGACCGATCTTCGAGGAGATGGCCGAGTCGGTCCGGGTCCGCAAGCCCGACCTCAACATCAGAAGGGCCGTGATCTTCAAGGTCGAGGAGATCTACGAGGCCAACTCCGGCCCCACGGCCGGGGACAGGATCGCCTGATCGGAAAGGGTCTGATGGATAAAGAAGGGGAGGGGCGCAGGGCGGATCGCGCCTCCTCGCCGCCTGTTTCCCTATTTTTTCGCCGGACTGTTCTGCCCCCTGGATCCCTGCCTTCAGACCCAAGAGGGCGGGCTCTCCGGCACCCTCGCCGCTGGCACCGCCTCCGACGCAAAGAATAAATATATTGCTATTCTATTTGAACGAAGGTGATAGAATTGGTCAAGATGCCAGCAGACGTTAGAGAGACCCTGGAGAAGCAGAAGCCCGCCCCCGTTGCCACCGCCGACGCGACAGGAATGCCGAACGTCGTCTACGTCGGATTTCTGAAGGTCATCGACGACGAGACGATAATGATCGCGGACAACTTCTTCTACAAGACCGCGGCAAACCTCGAAGAAAACCCCAAGGTATCGATCCTCTGCTACGACACCACCACGAAGAAGTCCTTCCAGATCAAGGGGACGGCGTCGGTCCACAAGGAGGGGAAGCACTTCGACGAGATGACCAAGTGGGTTCTGGCCGTCAACAACAAGCTTCCGGCCAAGGCCGCGGTGGTGGTGAAGGTCGAGGAGGTCTTCAACGCCATGTGGGGCCCGACGGCGGGAAAGAAGGTCGTCTGATCGAGGACGGATGGGCAGAGGGATCTGCCTCAAATACATTTTTTGATCTGCTGTTTTTGGCCGGAGACGCTGAGCAGATACTCTTCTGGGTGGCGGAAGAGGGTAGATTTATTGAGCATGGATTCATTTCTTGATGGTGAACGGGATCAGATCTTGGAGCAGAAGGGATTATCGATATGCCGAAGGCGAAGAACTTGAAGGAGGCCTACAACAACCTGGTGGTGGAGCCGCTAGAAACCGAGGAGGAGTTCAGGGATTTTTACGTCGAAAGGCCAGCGAAGGCGCCATCCCCCATCGAGGAGCTGAAGGACCGGATCGAGATCTCAGATCGCAGTGAGAAGTACCTCTTTCTCGGTTTCAGGGGCTCGGGGAAGAGCACGGAGCTGAACCGGCTCTTGGATATGATCGATCCCGAACGGTTTCTGGTGGTCAGCTACTCGATCCGCGACCAGCTGAACGTCAGCGACTTCGACTTCCGAGACTTCTTCGTCTCGATGGCGCTGATGATTTACGACAGGGCAGTGGTCGACGGCGTCAAGCTCAACCGGGATATTGAAGAGGACTTCAAGGACTTCGTAAAGCGCATCACAAAAGTATCTGAGGAAGAGGTAATTAGATCTAGGGCAGTGGCAGTGGGACTTCCGCCATCACTTTCCGAATTTATACTTCTTAAATTGGGGCGAGAGTCGAAGACCCGTGAATACGTCAGAAAAGAGCTGGAGATGCAGATCAGCGACCTTATCCAGAGGCTCAATTGGCTGATCGTCGACGTCGAGGAGGAGACCGGAAAGAAGCTCGTCGTTATCGTCGACGACTTGGATAAGCTGGACCGTCTCGAGCAGTCGGAGAGTTTCTTCTACAAGAACTATGAGCTTCTCGGCCAGCCGAGCTGTTTTGTAGTTTACACCTTCCCGATCCCCCTCACCTTCAACCCCTACTTTGAGACTGTTAGTTCTGCATTCGATGACACTATATTCCTTCCGCAGCTTCCGGTGATCAATAGATATGCAGGGAGAAACGAGATGAGTCTCAGCTTCCGCAGGGATATCGTTAGCAAGCGAATGGAATTAGGTCTGATCGAGGACGGAGCTTTGGACGATGCGATCCTATCCACTGGAAAGCTCTCTGAGTTCGTATTGATCATGAGAGATGCCACTATTAAGGCTTTCAGAAATAAGAGACAACAGATAGCAAAAGAGGACGTTAAGAACGCTCTTGAGAAGCTGAGGCGGTCTTATGACAGGATCTTCACCGAGGCCCACAAGCGGAGGGCTTTAAAGATTCACGAATCGAAGGAAGCTCGAGGCCTAGACGAGGAAGATGTCGTTAGTCTGGAGCTTCTCTTCAGCCAGATCGCGGTGGAGTACGACGACGAGAACGGAAGATGGTGCGACGTGGACCCGCTCCTTCTTCCCTTAGTGGAAAAGTGGAGGGGAGATCTGATAAACCAGACACTCCTCCGCAAATAGAGCAATCTTGTTTATGAGCTTACAGGATAGGAATATCGGTAACAAACGAATATTAGAATGATTATGAGTTTCTCCTGGAGGTCCCCCTCGATGAAAGATGATGCATTGATGAAGAGAAGGATCGCAGAGATCTTCGGCCTCTCCGAAGACGAGTGCGATCTCGTTAACAGGATCGTCATCGAGGAGATCCTGGCCGAGTCGAAGGACACCCACGACCTCATCCGGCGGGCCTTGGACCGGTTCGCCGGAACCGAGGGGGAGAGGATGGCCTTTCTCGCGGGCCACATCACCGGCTGGGTCTTGATGAAAGCCGACATGGACATGGATATCAACTCCCACTTCGCCGACTCCCGGTCCAAGTGCCCCCAGGGGCAGAATACGTAAGCTGCAAGCATGCCCCGCGCCCTCGAAACAGGGCAATCGACCTGAAGGGCCCGAAAAGGGACGACAAAAGGGGAAGGGTTTTTCACCCGGACGGATCTTTGCCTCCCCTACTTTGAGGACGAGACTCCGACTCCGGACCGGGATGAGCGGCCAGGAGCTGTGGCGGCTCTGGTGCGATCAGTTCGACGACGAGCTGGAGGCCTTGGCCGAGGCGATCTGGGCCGCAAACAAGATGGTGAAGACGGAACCGCCCGAGGCCCGGGACCGGTTCTACGCCCTCAAAGACGAGTTCATCCTCAGGTACGCCACCAGCGGCCGACGGGTCCGGGACGAGCCGCCGCCTCCCTGGTATCGGGGTGTCCACGGCTCGGTCCGGACCCTCTACTGCTATCGGGTCTCTGTCGGCGAGAGGGTCTATCGGCTCCACAGCTACCTCCAGCCCCTGGAGGTGGAGCCGGGGCTCGCCGAGGACGGCGAGGAGACCGGCGGCTCCTCCGTCGACGAGTGGTCGTGGCTCCCGCTGTCGTACGACGAGTTTTACAAGATGCTCGCGAGCTACGCCAAAGAGCGATGGGGCTTTTCCGAGCCGCGGTCGGGATAAATATAAAGTCCAAAATATAGGGGAAAGTTGGCGGGCCGTGCTGAGCCCGGTGAGGATCGCCGTCCCGGCCTGGCCGTTCTCTCATCACCCCTCATCACCCTTCATCACGCCATCCCTAAAGTCCGCCTCCGAAGACGGCTCCCGCCAGGCTGAACTCCTCCTGATGAATCCTCACCATCTCGCTGAAATCTTCCCTGGGTTTCGTCCCGCCACCGATGAAGACCGATCTGGGGAGGTTGAACCGCTCCTGGCGATCGGCCACTATGTCCCTCAAGTCCGGATCGGCTTTCGGCTCTCCTCCTATGGAGACCCATCGGTCAAGGGCGGAAGAGTAAGCCTGACCACCCGAGTAGCCGTCGTACCTCATCGTCGGACCGGAGACTCCGGCGAACCTCTCCCCGCCCACAGCCCCGCCGTAATACATTCCGGGGCCGCTGACACCTTCGAATCGCGCTGATGCCGCTGGTGCCAGCAACACCAGCGCCAACATCATAAGAGCCGCTTTGTATCCTCTCATTCGCCACACCCCTCATTTTGTTTTCGACGAAATTCGAAATCGATCCGGCAAAGAACACCGGATCCTCCCAGCGTCGTTCTATGCAGATCTGAGTTTCGATCTCGTCTTCGTCTATTTCGCTCTGGCTGTTATTAAGCCTCGATAGCCGAAAAATGTTTCGATACCCACCACGACCCAACCCTTATAACCACCCGGACCCAAAACCTGTTTTGTATGCCGTTTTGCACCGTAGAAGAGGCGATCGAAGAGGTGAGGGCAGGCCGCTTCATCATCATCCTGGACGACGAGAGCCGGGAGAACGAGGGCGACCTGGTGATGGCGGCGGAGATGGTCACCCCCGAGGCGATCAACTTCATGGCCAAGCACGGCCGGGGGCTGATCTGCGTGCCCCTCTCCGGCGAGCGGGTCGACGAGCTGGGCCTGCCCTTGATGACCCAGAACAACACCGAGAAGATGGGGACCGCCTTCACCGTCTCCGTCGACGCCAAGGGCCGGGGGGTGACCACCGGGATCTCCGCCTTCGACCGGGCCGAGACCGTCCGGGCCCTGATCGACCCCGTGACGACTCTGAACGATCTGGTGATGCCCGGCCACACCTTCCCCCTGCGGGCGAAGGAGGGCGGGGTGCTGCGGCGGGCGGGCCACACCGAGGCCTCCGTGGACCTGGCCCGGATGGCGGGATTGTACCCTGCAACCGTCATCTGCGAGGTGATGGCCGAGGACGGGACCATGGCCAGGCTTCCCCAGCTGGAGCGGTTCGCAGCCGAGCACAGCCTCAAGATGCTCACCATCGACCGGCTGATCAAGAGGAGGATGAGAAGCGAGAAGCTGATCCAGCGGGTGGCCGAGGTCTGTCTGCCCACGGAGTACGGCGACTTCCGGGCCATCGGCTACGAGAGCCTTGTGGACGGCCAGTGCCACCTGGCCCTGGTGGCTGGCGACCCATCCTCCGACGACGCCCTGGTCCGGGTCCACTCGGAGTGCCTCACCGGCGACGTCTTCGGGTCGAGGCGGTGCGACTGCGGCGACCAGCTCCACCTGGCCATGATGCTCATCGCCGAGAACAGGAACGGAGTTCTTCTTTACATGCGCCAGGAGGGGAGAGGGATCGGCCTGGCCAACAAGCTCCGGGCCTACGCCCTGCAGGAGAGGGGGCTGGACACCGTCGAGGCGAACCACCATCTGGGCTACCCCGCCGACCTTCGAGACTACGGCGTGGGGGCCCAGATCCTGGTGGATCTGGGGATCAAGAAGATGCGGCTCCTCACCAACAACCCAAGAAAAATCATCGGCCTTGAGGGGTACGATTTGGAGATCGTCGACCGGGTCCCCATCGAGATCTCCCCCAACGACGAGAACAGAAGGTACCTGGAGACGAAGAGGGACAAGCTCCATCACCTCTTGCTCCAGGAAGGATCTGGATCGGGGAACGGATAGGCTGCCCGGTCGCCCCGTCCGGCAATGTCGGATCGATCCCCATAGGATCGAAATCCTTCGATTGATCCCATCGTTGTGATCTCGATCCTATAAACGATTCTGCGATCTCGATCCCGCGAATTTTATGTGCGGGAATTTCCTCCATCGACCTACTCTATCTTCACCTTCTTTCGGGCCGTAACCTCGACCTTTGGTAGGTGGATCTCCAGGACCCCGTCCTTGAGGTTCGCCTTCGCCTCTTCGGCCTTCACCTCTGCGGGAAGCTTGAGGCTCCTCTCGAACTTTGAGTAGCTCCTCTCCTTCCGATAGAAATCCTCCTTCGTCTCCTCTTCTTCCGCCGTCTTCTCGGCCTTCACCTCGAGGACGTCCTCGGCGACGGTTATCTCGATCTCTCCCTTCTCCATCCCGGGAAGGTCCATGGTTACGACCACCTCCTCGTCGGTCTCCAAGACGTCTGCCAGGGGCTTCATCACGTCTCTGAAGGCTCCGGACGCCAGGGGGGATTCGGCCATGAAGTCCTCTATCAGCTGATTCATTTTATCCTGTACCCGCCTGATCTCGGGCATGTACCTCGACTCGGGCTCGGAGATCCCGATATCCTCCATCAGCCGGTTCATCCGCCTCTGGAGGCGCTTGAAGTCGTCTCTCGGAACTAATCCTGTCATTTCAACCACCTTCTATCATTTTTCTCCCATGACTCAAATATTTTACTATTCCACTTTCCGACTTCTCCTCATAAATGCATTTTAAGCTCATCGGTAAAAACCGAGAGGCCACCCCCAGGATCGAATAGATCGCTAATATAAGAATTAAGAATTGCCAGGAGCTGTGCCTCCTGAAAGAAAAAAAAGCAACCACAGCCGTCTTTTGATCGGAGCTAAAGCTCGCGATTTCGCAAGTCTATGCCGCCCAAATCCACCAGAAACCTGACCGCGTCTCTCTTCCCTCACCCGCTTCTCTCTTCCCTCATCGCGTCTCTCTTCCGAGCCCCAGGATCGGAGCCGTTATCACGTTCGCCAGGAGGCATATTCCGCCGGCGAGGAGCCCCGTCCCTATGGGTGATAGCCCCAGGAGGTGCCCGAAGTAGCTCCCCAGGAAAAAGCCCAGGCCAATGGTCAGGATCGACTGAAAGATCCGAAGGAAAAGCTTTTCTGACATATTCGGCCACTTTGAGATCATCTCTTAAAGCGTTTTTTCTGCCTCTTGGGCCTCTCTCGCGCGGGATAAGGTATAAGGCCGAAGAGATAAAAATGAGTTTCTATGCCGGTCAAGATCCTTCATGTAGACGCCTTCACCTCGGAGCCGTTCTCGGGAAACCCCGCCGCCGTCTGCCTCCTCGATCGGCCCCGGGAGGCAGGATGGATGCAGAAGGTCGCCGCGGAGATGAACCTCTCGGAGACGGCCTTTCTGATTGCCGCCGGGGGCGGCAACTTTTGCCTGCGGTGGTTTGCGCCGAAGGCCGAGGTGGAGCTCTGCGGCCACGCCACCCTGGCATCCGCCCACGTCCTCTGGGAGGAGGGGATCCTCGGACCCGAAGAGACGGCGCGGTTTGAGACCAGAAGCGGTCCCCTCTCTGCCCGTAGAAAGGGCGATCTGATCGAGATGGACTTTCCGGCAGAGCCGGAGAGGACCGTCGAATGCTCCCCTCCGATGCTCCAGGCCGCCCTGGGAACGCCCTTCTACTATGTCGGGGATAACAGGTTCGACCTCCTGGTGGAGCTGGAATCCGAAGACGCCGTCCGAACCCTCCAGCCGAACTTCGATCACCTCAAGAAGCTACCGGTCCGCGGGGTGATGGTAACCAGCAGAAGCGACTCTCCGGAATACGACTTCGTCTCCCGGTTCTTCGCTCCGGCCCTGGGGATCGACGAGGACCCGGTGACCGGCTCGGCCCACTGCTGTCTGGGACCATACTGGGCGAGAAAGCTGGGGAAGACCGACCTGGTGGGGTATCAGGCTTCGGTGCGGGGGGGAGTGGTCCGGGTCAGGATGGAGGAAGATCGGACCAGGATCGCGGGCGAGGCGGTAACCGTCCTCAAAGGGGAGCTATTGGAGGGATAGATTCGGAGCGGGAGCAGGGTGACGATCCCTCCGCATCTCATCCTCGGGGTCCCTGGATCGATGCCCCGCGGATGCTGGCATCATCGCTCCATCTATCCTCTACCGCCTTGTCGATCCTCTTCCCGTCATCCGTCCGCCTTACTCTGCCCGCCTTCATCCGCCACCTTCATCCGCCAGCGTCTTGACCATCCTGGTCTCGGGGACTCCCGCCTCCTCGTTGATCCCGTCGCCCGTCATCGTCCACCCCCTGGCCTGATAGAACCTCATCGCCCGGAGGTTGTCGCTGAAGCAGCAGAGCCTCCCCGTCCGGTGTCCCTCTGCCCTCATCTCCTCCTCCAGGCGTCCCAGAAGGGCGGACCCGATCCCTCGCCCGAACCTGGAGGGATGGACCCAGAGGAGGTCGACGGCGTCTTCGGAGGCGGCCGCCACCCCCACCACCTCGTCCTCGCCCGCCTCCGTCTCACCCACGGCCACCGTCATCCTCGGCCACTGCTCGCTGACCAGGGCCAGGACGGCGTCGCCTTCCATCCAGGGGCGCAGGGCCTCCTGGGGGATGAAGGGGCCGTAAACCTCCATGATAGTCTCCCTGCAGAGGCTGACGATGGAGGAGACATCCTCCTTTGTGGCCTTCCTGAGAGAAAAATCGGACATTTCTATCGGCCCCTCTTCTCCGACTCTTCCGTTAATATCTTCTGCCCGCCCGGAGAGATCGGAGGCGGATATTGAGAAATGGAGAGATTACAGGACAGCTATGGAGAATATTGAGAATGAGATGTACCGGCGGGATCAAAGCAGATAAGATGGAGATGATCGAGATGATCGAGATGATCGCGATGCTCGTGGTGAATCAGGATGAAGCTTGGAGATGACATAAAATGATTTACAGAGCAAGACCCGGACAGTCGAGCTATGGCGAGGCGATAGGCATCCTCCTCCTGGACAGCTTCACCCCCTTCATCCCCGGAGACGTCGGCAACGCCACCACCTACGACTTTCCCGTTCGTTTTCAGAAGGTGGAGGGTTTGACCGCAAGAAGGGTCCTGGGAAAGGACCCCGCGGCTTTCGTGCCCCTCCTGGAGGCGGCCGAGGATCTGGCAGGCCAGGGGGTGAGGGCGGTCACCGGGGACTGCGGATTTCTCGCCTTGCATCAGAGAAAGCTCGCCGCCTCGCTCCGTATACCGGTCTTCCTCTCCAGCCTCCTCCAGATCCCCTTCATATCGGCGATCATCGGCCCCCACCGAAAGGTGGGGATCATCACCGCCGACTCGGAGAGCCTGGACCAGACTTTGCTTTCCGCCGTGGGCGTCGAGACGACCGAGAACCTGGCAATCGGAGGGATGGAGGATCAGGAGGCCTTCTCAAAGGCGGTGATGGAGGAGACGGGGGTCCTCGATGCCGGGGCGGTGGAGAGGGAGGCAGTCTCAGTCGCAAGAGGGATGGTCGAGGACGAGCCGGAGGTGGGAGCCCTCCTTCTGGAGTGTAGCTGCCTTCCACCCTACGGGAGGGCGATCCAGGAAGCCGTCGGCCTCCCGGTCTTCGATTACCTCACCATGATAAGCTACGTCCACTCAGCCCTGGTCAAGAGGAGGTTCGAGGGAGAGATGTGAGGGGTGGCATGTCGAGCGAGGAGCCGACAACCATGGCGGCCTGATACTATATCTTCCCATTTCGACTCACTTCCGGCATCCCGTCAGTCCAGCTTGAGAAGCTTCGCGTTTACGGCGACGATGATGGTGCTCATGCTCATCAGAACCGCCCCCACCGCCGGGCTGAGGAGAATGCCCTGCCCGTAGAGGACACCGGCCGCGAGAGGTATGGCGAAGGCGTTGTAGCCCGTGGCCCAGAGGAGGTTCTGAAACATTTTGGAGTAGGTCTTCCTGGATAGCCTGATGATGGAGACGACGTCCCGGGGATCGTTTCGGACCAGGACGATGTCGGCGGTCTCCACGGCCACGTCGGTTCCGGCCCCGATGGCTATCCCCACATCGGCCTGGGCGAGGGCCGGAGCATCGTTGACCCCGTCGCCCACCATGGCCACGATGTACCTCTCCTGAACCTCCCTGATCTTCTCTGCCTTCTGGTGGGGGAGGACCTCGGCGAAGAACTCGTCCAGGCCAAGCTCCTCTGCGACCTGCTCTGCCACGTACCTGTTGTCCCCGGTGAGCATCATACACTTCGTCCCCATGGACTTCAGCTTCTCCACCGCCTCCTTCGACTCCAGCCTCACCGAGTCGCCGAGGGCGAGGGCTCCCACCGGCTTTTCATCCTGGAGGAGGAATACGACCGTCTTTCCGCCCTCCTTCGCCTCCTGAGTCCGCCGATCCTCCAGCTCTATCCCCTTCTCTTCAAGATAGCCGGGGCTGACCACCTTCAGGCTTCTTTCGCCGACCACTCCCTGGACGCCCTTCCCTGGAATGGAATCAAAATTCTCCACCTCCAGGAGCTCGATCCCCCTCTCCTTTGCGCCCCTGAGAACGCCCGCGCCTATGGAGTGTTCCGACCGGGACTCCAGGGACGCGGCCAGCCTCAGAACCTCCTCTTCACCCAGGTTCGAGAGGGTGATGACCTCGGTGACCCCAAACTCCCCTCGGGTGAGGGTCCCGGTCTTGTCGAATACGACCGCCTCGATCTCCCTTGCCCTCTCGAAGGACTGTCGGTCCCTGATGAGAAGGCCGGAGTTTGCGGCGAGGGAGGTCGAGACCGCCACCACTAGGGGGATGGCCAGGCCCAGGGCGTGGGGGCAGGTTATCACCATCACTGTGACGGACCTCTCGATGGCGAAGGCGAAGTCCCGGCCGTAATAGAGCCAGGCGGCCAGGGTGACCGCCCCCACCGAGAGGGCGATGAGAGTGAGAAAGAAGGCGGCCCGATTGGCGAGGTCCTGGGTCCTGGACTTGCTCTCCTGAGCCTGGTTTACCAGATCGATCACCGTGCTGAGGTAGGTCTCCTTTCCGGTCTTGGCCACCTCGACCACGAGGGACCCCTCTCCGTTTATGGACCCGCCGATCACCTCGGAGCCCGCCTCCTTGGATACTGGCTTGGACTCTCCGGTGAGGAGGGACTCGTTGACGCTGCTTTTTCCCTCCGCCACCGCCCCGTCTACGGGGACCTTCTCTCCGGGCTTGACCATGACCCTGTCCCCTACTTTGAGCACCTCGATCTCTACGTCCTCCACCTTTCCGTCCCTGATGAGGTGGGCCTCCGAGGGCATGATCTTGGCCAGCTCCTCCAGGGCCCGGGAAGCGCCCATCACCGAGCGCATCTCCATCCAGTGGCCCAGGAGCATGATATCGATCAGGGTCACCAGCTCCCAGAAGAAGAACTTGCCCGGAAGGCCGAAGACCACCGCAGAGCTGTAAAAGTAGGCCACGGAGATGGCAACTCCGATCAGGGTCATCATCCCCGGTTCCCGCTCTGAGATCTCCTTTTTGAGGCCCTTCAGGAAGGGCCAGCCGCCGTAGAAGTAGACCAGGGAGGAGAGGATGAAGAGCAGATAAAATGAGCCGGGGAAGGTGAGGTCGAAGCCCAAGAAGGACTGGATCATGGGGGATAGGGCCAGGACCGGGACTGTGATCAGAAGGGAAACGAAGAACCTCTTTTTGAAGTCCTGGAGCATGGCGGCGTGGTGGCCGCCTCCTTTGTGCCCTCCTCCGCCTCCACCATGAGAACCGTGACCTCCGCCATGCCGGGCTTTCCGATCTTCCTCATGGGATTCATGGCCTTCGTCATGCTGGGCCTTCTGGCCTTCCTCATGGGATTCATGGCCTCTGCCAGGCTGGGCCTTGTGGCCTTTCTCATGAGATTCATGATCACCCGCCCCATGGGCTTGATGGCCCTCTGTTGGCCCCTGGTGGCTGGAAGCCTGCGTCTTGTCGTTCATGCCATCCATCTGTTGAGATTTATCTTCGTTCATGGTGATCGATCCCCCACATATAGTGGAGGTTGATGAGTTATATAATAATCGCTCAAACCGATTCAAACGCCCAGAAGGGGATTTATAAATCCAGTCTGATGAGATGAAAAAGATGAGAGATAGATACAAAAGATTGTAACTCCTATAATTTTATTGAGTCGATGGGATCGATCTTCTGACGGCCGGAAGAATGCCAAGAGCCATCGTAAAAGCCGGCAGTGGAACGGGATTTTAGTGGGGTTTTTGTAGTTATATTTTGCCAGAAGATATGACGAAGGAATTACTGGTAGAATTTCACTGGCTGGACTTAAAGGACGCTAGGCGCAGCAATAGAACCCAAGAACTCAGAGAGCCAGAAATTAAAAGCCATATTACAACCATCGTCATCCAATCCAGGTATCGAGTGTTTCCATTGATGACACTTAATGATATAAAAATAAGAGTTAGATAACATATAGAATTGGGAATGAGAAGTCTCCTCCGAAATTGGCTGACGTTCAAGTGCCTCTGCCCTTTATATCCTATTTCGAACTTTCTCCAGAGTCCGGCTGTACGAAACGTTTCTATCAAACCTATGAGCAAAAGTGCTATGCCCAACCCGTTAGGGGTCTGTCTGGGTATCACAAACACTAACGAAATTATCGCTATGGCTAAAAAATTTAGATAAACCTGGCTTGATAAGGCGGTCAGATCTCGGTTCTGGGTGGTCTCAGCTATTATGTCGATATTTATCGATACTGCGACAAATACAAGCCCGAGAAGAACAAATGCTGCTGATCCTGCCAACATGTAGAAATTTGTCCAACTGTCTATGGTCGATGCAAATTCGTCGATCATATCGATATCAACTCATATATTTTATTTGAATCTGCTATTCTCTATCTTAGTAGCTTGCTATCGATATCGTTTAAAAACATTTCGATTTGCAAGCGGCAGGAAACTTGCCTCCTCCCTCGAGCTGTTCAAGTTCAAGCACTTCTACGCGGTTCGAGCCCTATTCGTGGAGGGTAGGGTCCTTGTCTCCATGATGGAGATGGGAAGACCCGTAAGCTCGATCTCCATCATCGAGGTGATCGCCGCAGACTCTGTCTCGGCTACAGCCTCGAGATTGTTCTTCCGGGAGGAGCTCCGCGAGGAGCTTGCTGGACTGGTATCACTGCTCGCTCGAACTTATATAGCGTCTAGTTAGTGCCTGAACCCCTCAGTTCCTTCATGAAGTGCTCGTTCACCATTCCAATGTACATATCCAGTGGGAGAATCTGTCGACCTATAATTTTTAGCGTCTCTTCAGATACTGCCCCCTGCATAATGAGCTGACTGCCCGCATCCAGTGCAGCCTGTAGCACGTCACACACTGGTTCGCCCATATCCATCAATCGGCCTCAGTACTTCTGCGTGCGGTCTTAGAAGCGCGCCAGCAAAGATGTAACCCCAGCTCTTACACAGTGCTTTGACCTTTCAAGCAGTGGATAGAACATCTCCGTCTCCCAGTATGCGCAGCTGGAGACGAGAACTGCCTTTTTTGCTTTTGTCCCCACAGGGGGTGGGCTTATAGGTATGGCCATCTTTGATCTCCATAAATGGCTGACCGAGAGGTAGGGCTCTATCTATGATGGCCTTCAGAGGAGCGGTTATGCCGCTATCATAAACAGGAGACGCATATACTATTACGTCAGCCTCCCTAAACCGGGGATAGAGCTGTTGCATATCGTCTCTAATCACATACTCGCCTGGATGCTTTTGCCAGCAGCCCAAGTCGCCTTTACAGGGCTTAATATCGAGTTCTGTGCCCATTCAAGCGCAATAGTCGCTTTACCTCTGAGATGCATCAACCCTTGCTCGCAATCACTTTCTGCATATCATAGAAGCAGACTAGGCCTATGACCGAAAATTATTTGAACAAAAAAGTAGAATTATATAAGGGTGTTATGAGATGGTGGATAATAGAAGACATTCGTATTGGGGTATGATATTGGTACTTATAGGGATATTTGCCTTGCTCGTAAATCTGGAAATAATCCCGAACCTGAATTGGGATATTTTTTGGCCGGTTCTGATAATAGTCGTTGGAATTTTAATGCTTTATGGGCGATATCCAGTTAATAAGTGATGTTAAGGACAACTCACCAAACCTTCGGCTTCAGCTCCTCAATTTCGCCCCTCAGCGGTCGGATTTCCTCTGCCCACTCCATCGCCCCCCCTCTAGCCCTCAGACCTTCGCCAGGCTTTATCCTCCGTCTCAGCTCTCACTGCTTCGGCCTTTATCGCCTTGGTCGTCTGATGTAATTTCCAGCCTGAGATGAGAAACTCGATCCCGAGCATTCTAGTTGATATTTAGATCGAAGAATAAGTGCGGGGAACGGGATTCGAACCCGCGAACTCCTGCGAGACGGGATCTTAAGTCCCGCGCCTTTGGCCACTTGGCAACCCCCGCCTGGAAATCGGCTCGCGAAAACCGTAACTACTAACCTCTTTATCGTGATCGCGCCGATGGATGCGGAGTTGAAGCGCGCAAGATATATAGTTTCCCGCAAGTGCTAACCACCTCCAATGCCGAAGGTGAGGCGATGAACCGAAGCGAAGAGCCCGACCTCCATCCACCGGTCCGTCAACCCCCGAATAGAGACGATGATCATGACGAGAGCGGGGACGGAAGCCAGGAAAAGAATCAATACGAAATTCATCATCAGGAAATTTATCAGCACGAAATTTATGAAGCCGATAAATACGATTTCTTGAACTTCATGAAGGCCGCCGGAATCGAGGAGGAGGAGCTTTTGGCCGTGATCGCAGAGCTCGACGCCTACAAGTCCATCCCCGGAACCACCCTCCGAAGGTACCTCAACCGGGTCTTAAGCTCCGTGGAGACGGACTGCAGGCTTGCCTTCCTCAAGGGGATGATCGTGGGGACGGCGATCTGCGAGAACCTGGCGGTCGAGGAGGGCGACCTCGAGGGCCGAATCGACGCCGAGGTGAAGAGGAGGCTTCAGCTGATCCTCGACGACCTGGACCGGCTCTGATACGGATCCCGGTCTGAGATCGAAACTGTTCCAATCGATCGGATTCCTCCCTTCGTCCCTGAAATCAGGCCTTCTTAATCAATCGTATCTGCCGGCCAGGCCCCGCACCCAATCTGTTATTATCCCCGAATTCAATTCCAGCCCATGGAGAAAGGGATCTACACTCTCGTCCTCAGGCTCGAGGCTGATCGGGTGGTGGAGGTCGGCTCCCTGGGACCCGTTCTCTTCTCGGCTGGATACTACGCCTACACCGGCTCCGCCCGGGGCCCCGGCGGACTCTCTCGGGTGAAGAGGCATATGCGGGTGATGGAGGGAAGAAATCCCGCCCGACGCTGGCACATCGACTACCTGCTACCCCACGCGGCTCTGGTGGAGGTGGTGGCGACCAGGACCGAGGAGGATCTGGAATGCCCCATCGCCCGCCTGATCGGCGAGAGGCTCTCTGCCGTCCGCCATTTCGGCTGCACCGATTGTCGTTGCTCCAGCCACCTCCATTTCTCACGGGATCGAGAGGAGATCCTCTCGGCGGTGAGGTCCGCCCACGCCCCGAGACCCCGGCCAGATTCAGACGAAGAAGATCTGCCGGATGACAACCGCCGAAAATACAAGCAGGCCGCAGAGGGTTAAGGGGAGGGTGTACCCCCGGAGGGTCTCTTTGAGATCCGAGTCTGTCGTCTCCCTCACCAGCCAGAAGTAGGGGTCGCTGACGCTGGAGAGGACGAACGCCCCCGCCGAGATGGAGAAGAGGAGGGTCACCGGGTCTCCGGGAAGATCCTTCATAATCTCGGCGGCGATCACCGCCGTCACCACCCTCGACCCCTGGGCCAGCTGGATCAGAGAGGCCACCAGGAAGGGGAGGACTACCGCCGGGACTGCTAAAGAGAGCTCCGCAAAGATCTCCGGGCCCAGGCCGCCCTGGGCGATGACGTACCCGAAGGCTCCGGCCCCGCAGAGATCGAAGATGATGACCCCGGCCCTTCTGGTCGCCTTCTTGATCATCTCGCCGGCCTCATTCTTCGCCAGGGCCGCCGAGAGCAGGGCCCCGGCCAGGAGGGCGACCTCCGGGGACCCCACCATCCTCGCCTGGGGCGAGAGGAGGCCCGCGCCTATCAGGGCCAGAGGGAGGGCGACCGGCGCCCAGGAGACGAGCCTCGGAGGGAGAGAGCCCCTCTCTTCCTGGGATTCCTCTTCGGCGGCAGCAAGCCGCCTCATGGAGAGATACGCCGGAACGAAGAGGAGGAGGGATAGGGGAAGGCCGAACTTCAGAGCCTCGGCCGGGGCGACCTGCAGGGTCCCGGTGAGGGCGACCATCACCGGCGACGGATAGACCAGGTTATATGAGATCACCGAGAACGCCGCCGTGGTGTACAGAAACCTTCTTCCGGAGCCCTCCGCCTCCCGTCCCATCCCCCCGACCACCGGCTCCAGGATCAGGTAAGCAGTCAAGCAGCACATGGCGGGCAGGGCCAGAAGATACCCGGAGACGCCTGAGACGAATAGACCTCTTTTTCTTCCGACGATCCCCAAAAGATCCGCGACGATCCGCTCCACCCCTCGGGACCGCCGGAGTTGCTCGGCGATCACCGACCCCGAGAAGACGATGATGGCGAGGGCCGAGAATATCCGGGCCAGCCCCTCCGATATGAAGCCCAGGAGCTCGGGTCCCATCCCGGTCAGCACCCCGAAGACCAGAGCGGAGACGAGGAGGCTGATGAAGGGCGAGAGGCCGAGCTCGACCGTCATCAGGCTGACGAGAAGTATCGCCAGAGCAAAGGCGATGACCGGCTCCATGGAGAGATATATAGCATTAGTCCTATTAAAAAGATCCCTCGATAGGCTTCTCAGAGTTAAAAAATATGAAAAAAAACTCATTCTGAGGTGCATATTCTTATATATGGCCGTACCGCCTAATTGTTCCGAAATTCCTTTATAGAAGGAAAACAATAAAACGTTTACTCAGGGGGAGCTTATGAAGGGTGGCTCATCGACGAAATCCCCCAAAAGGGAAGACACAGCTCATCTGTTCTGGCTAGCTTGTCTCTTACTCTTCGCCATATCTACGCCACTGGCCTACGCCTGGTCCTTTCCCTTCTCAATACCCTTTCTCTCCAGCGCCGGTGAAGAGGCCTCCCTGAGCCTGGATCTGGATCGGTCCGCGGTGGAGTACGGCGGCTCTGTCAACTACACCATCCGCCTTGAAAACTCGGGCCAAGAGGAGCTGGCCGACATATCCATATCGGACAACTTCGGCCAGGCGGGTTTCGTCGCCCTCCTCCCGGCGGGCGAGTCTTTCGAGATCAAAAGGACAACCCCCCGTCTGGAAACGAGCACCCAGCTGAGGGTCGATGCCAGCTCAGAGGGCGAAGAGATGGGAACCGCCGAGGCCGCTGTCCAGGTGGGGCTTCCCGGTGAGGAGATCTCGATAGAGGATCGGGCCCTGCAGAGAACTGGCGACGACGATCAGATCTTGAGGACGATGTCCGCATCAGCCGAGATCGATCTTGTCGTCGGGGCCGATCCCGCCGCGGTCAGGTCGGGGGAGACGACGACGGTGAGGATGACCGTCACAAACCGCGGCTCGATCTCCCTGAGAGCCGTGGAGATCTCCGGACCCGGCTGGACGGTGGATGGAGGCGACCTCGCCCCTGGAGAATCCAAGACCTTCTCCCGGACCGAGACCATCGCCGAGGATCTCTCGACGGAGATTGTGGCCTCCGGAACCACCGACGGTGGCGAGAGGGCATCGGATCGGGAGAGTCTGGAGGTCGCCATCAAGAGCTCATACCTCTCGGTCGACGTCATCACCGCCCCAGCAATCCCGGGAGGGCCCGCCACCATCGAGTATAGGCTGAAGAACGAGGGCGAGGAGGTTTTGAGCCGGGTAACGCTCAAAGACGGATCGGGGGGCATTCTTGGAATCCTCCCCCAGCTGGCCCCGGGAGAGTCCAGGAGCCTGACCCAGACCAGCTCCTCGAGCGGGGAGGCTCGCGGCCCCTTCGAGGTCTCGGCCTTCTCGCCGGAGGGCAGAACGATCGAAGGAGAGGTGACGGTCCAGGCCGCCACCACGAAGCCCGGCTCCTCCACCTCCTCTCACCCGGAGTCGGGATCTGGCTCCTCGAAGTCATCCTCCGGACCCGCTGATCCCGTCGCCCCCTCTGGATCGATGCCCGAGTTCGATATGGATATGGACCTGGAACTGAACTTCGATGAGGGGGACTCGGGGATGGACATCTTCGAAGCCCGGTCAAATCCCGGCGGCGCAGAGGGGTTCGAATCTCCGGCGGGCTCAGGGTCTGAAGGAGCGGTCACCGACCCTGGATTCGGAGGATTCGATATGGACCTCAACTTTGGCGACTTCGGGTTTGGCGAGAGCCTCGGTCCGTCAATTGAATCGGAGCCTTCAACATCATCAGATCTGTCAACATCATCAGATCAGTCAACCGAATCACAGGGCTCCGGCCTCAACGCCTCATCTGCGGCTGAGACGAAGACTGAAGGTGAAGGCGGCTCGCCGGATCTGGTGGTGACCCTCCAGGCCAACAAGACCCTGGTCCATAAGGGCGACGACATCCGCTACAGATGCGCCGCCGTGAACCGGGGCACCGCGCCCCTGGCGGATGTGGAGCTCCGGTGCGGGGCCACCACGACCACGGCCAGAAACCTCGCCCCCGGGGACGGCATCCCTCTGGAGGGGGTGACGAGGGCGGAGGGCTCCATCAACCTCACCGCATCAGCCTCCGCCTCCGGGCCCGACGGATCCGAGATCGATGAAGAGGCGTGCCTCCTGATAGAGACGATCTCTCCGGAGCTGGAGATGGAGGTCCAAAAGGACCCCGAGATCATCTGCAGAGGCCAGAGGGTCTCCATCATGGTCAGGCTGGAGAACTCAGGAGACGACGCCCTCACAGACGTGGCTGCATCGGACGACCTGGGGGAGATTGGAACGATCCCGATCCTCCGGCCCGGCGAGACCAGGACCCTTTCGAGGAACTCGACCGTCGACGAGGGTCTAAAAGACGAGATCACGGTTGTAGCCACCGACTCTGCCGGCGATCTCCTCACCAGATCTCAGACCCTGGACCTGGCTCTCTTCGAGCCCGGGCTGAACCTCACCGTAGAGCCGACGACCGCCGCCGCATATCCCGGAGAAGACGTGGAGGTGGTCTGGACCATCAAGAACTCGGGGAAAGTCAACCTCCTGGACGTGACGATGGAGGTGGAGGGGGAGGAGAGCTTCAGGCTCGCTTCGGTGGCTGCCGGAGGGGCGACGCCGATAGCCTCGTCCCATCATGCCACCGAGAGCCGGACGGTCGAGGCGAGGGCGGAGGCGAGGACCCCCGGCGGCGAGACGGTAGGGGCACAGGCCTCCTTCGAGATCGGGGTGATATCGCCGCAGATCAGCCTCAACGTCAGGCCCTCCCAGGTGGAGGCGACCCAGGACAAGCCCTTCAATCTGACCTGCCTTGTGACCAACTCCGGGAACGACCTCCTCAGGGACGTCGTCCTCGCCGAGAGGAGCCTGGGGACTCTGGAGAATATCGGACGGCTGGAGCCCGGCGACTTCAAGGTTGTAGCTTTCGACTTCTCCGCAGGGACGAATAATACCTTGAGCCTGACGGCGACGGGGATGGACTCGAGGGGTGGTATGGTGAACAGCAGCCAGGAGGTGGCGGTGAGGCTTGTATCCGCCGACATCGAGCTCGCCGTGAGGGCGGAGCCGCCGGAGACGGCTCCGGGAGGGTCCGTTAACCTGGTCTGCACCGTCGAGAACCGGGGAGACGTCCCCATCTTCAGCACCTTCATCGTTGGTGAGTCCCAGGGCCACCTGGGCACCATCGACTACATCTCCCCGGGCAAGAGCCAGACTCTGAAGAGGGATATCGAAGTCTCCGAGGAGATGGAGGAGGAGATCTCGGCCGAAGGATTCACCAGGGATGGTACTTCAGTGAGGGACGAATACGTTTTCACGGTGAGATTGATCGAGCCGGCCGATCCGACCGAAGAGCCGGCGACCACCGAGACCGAAGCCGCGACTTCGGTGACCACAAGATCCGAGACGGAGGATACACGACCGGCCGAAGCCGCAACTTCGGTGACCACAAGAACCGAGACGGAGGATACACGACCGGCCCAATCCGAGCGGGAAGAGATCGGCCTCGACGAAGAGGTCAACGAGAGCGGCACCCTCTCCCCGGTTGCTGCGGTCGAAGATACTTCCGGCATCTCCGGCCTCATCCACCGGCTGAAGGGGATCCTCGCGAAGATCAGGCTGACCAAGAAGAGCCCTTCGGAATCGGTGGCGGAAGGCTACGGACCGGAGACAACCTCCGGAAGAGAGGCCGCGCCGAGCCCGGCCGCCTCGACCTCGGCCAGCCTTCCGGGAACGCCGACGGGGTCGACGGGGTACGGGATCGGAGAAGGGGGCGGCACCAACGCCACCCCCCTCGCCGCCGACGGTGCCCACCCGATAGGTGCGGGATACGCCCTTCCCGCGGATGGGGCACGACCTGAAGCCTATGCCGGCGATATCAGTCCCGGAACCGGGGAGTACTCTTACTCGGCTGAAGGGCCGTCCACCTCATATCTGGGGGGCGTAGAGACCTCTCCCGAGTCCTCCCAAGGGGCCTATGTTGCCAGCAACCCGGCCTCTGCATATCTGTCCTCTCCCTGGACCGCTCCCGGAACCGCGGGATACGCCTCATCCAACAGCGGCCCCTTCTCAGCCCTCACATCCTCCGGGGAGTCACCACCCATTGCCGGGACCGGCAACTCCGCCATCTATGAGAGCTCCGACCTCAGGTCCGCCTCCGAGGCCTCGCCTACAGTGGCCGAATCGAATGCATCCGAATATTCAAGCCGCCACGTCCGCTCCGAGGTCTCGCCGGGTTACGCCGAGGCATCGGATCCCGCCGGCAGCCTGAGCCTGGAGAGCCCGTCCCGGTCCACGTCACCCGCCAGCAACATCAAGCTGGTCATAGGCGACACCAGCTCTATCGAGATCGATCGCCCGCCGAAGATCATCGATGTAGGAGCGTTCCCGCCGGAGCCGACCGCCGGAGAGCCGGTGATCCTGGCGGTACACGCCTCCGACGATATCGGAATCATCTCCGCAGAGATGCTCTGGGACACCCCCACCACCGCTATCAGCAGGCTTGATCTGGCCGACGTCACCGAGATCAACACCCAGAGCATGGAGCTCGGGGAGGGAGATGACAGGGAAGGGTACTGGAGCTACGAGATTCCCGGCCAGGCTGCGGGGACCTACATGGCGGTCTTCATCAAGGTGAGCGACGGGGAGAGGTGGGCCGAGGACGGGCCTTACATTCTGTTCTGGTCGGAGTCGGCTCCCGGAATAGAGCCGGAGCAAGAAGCAGCCGCGACCGAGGTCGTCGAGCCGTCCGGAGACGGCGGAAGCAGGGAGACCGCCGAGACGAGGAAGGAGGGAATGCTCTTCGTCGAGTCCACCACCGTCGTGGGCAGGGGCGACGTCTCCATTAAGAGCGAAGTCCGGGAGGACAGCGCCCGGTACAAGGAGGAGCTGGACGGTTTCGGATCCATCGAGTTGCAGTCGGAGAAGACCATAAACAAAGGAAATCCCGTCGTCAACATCACCGACTCCAGGGTTCTCGTATTCGACCAGGGCTACCTCAAAGGTTTCAAGATCATGCAGTCTCCGTGCTTCAACGGCGGCATGGGCGCCAGCGTCACCGAAAGGTTCAACGCCACCACCCTCGAAAAGAGCGAGACGGGGACGATCTCCACAGTCAGACACTCTCAGAACACCCTCCTCTTCAACAGCCAGCAGGCCTTCGAGGGGATATGGGGGACCAGAACCGAGTACTCGAACTTCAATAAGAAGATAAAGGCCGACCAGACCCTCAACGGGACCTTCGAGACCCAGAAGAAGATAACCTTTGAGGACTAGGAAGCTGCCGAGAGGGCGGGGAGACTTTGAGGAACAGGCGACTGTGGGGGATCGGAGAGAACCGATGGCCCAACAGCCGACGATCCCGAAAAATACGAATACGATGACCGTGGGGAACTAGGACCTTCCGGCCCTGATGGCTCCCTTCCAGATCTCGTCGGCCCTGTCCACCACGGCCACAATCTGGTCGTGGATCTCCAGCCGGTGTTTGATGTCTCCGGCCTTGAGGGCGGAGTCCACCGAGAGCCTCATCCTCTCCCTGCTCTCGTCCCGCAGCTCCTCCGACTCCTGCCAGATCTGCTCGGCAGCCGACGGGTCTTCCGAGCGGAGGTCGATTGACCGGATCTTGAGATCATCGGACCGCCTTTGAAGCTCAGCCGCCTCCTTCTTCAGCCGTTCTGATTCTCGCTGGAGCCTGGCCATATCCTCCTCCATCTCCTCGAAGCTCTTCTCTACAAACTCCTCATCGATGCCGAACACGGATCAAACCTCCTGCATCATCCCCATAAAGACCTGGTGGAACCTGGCGTCCTTCGTCAGCTCGGGGTGGAAGGCGAGGCCCAAAAGGTTCTTCTCCTTCACCGCCACCGCCAGGTCCTCGATCCGGGCCAGGACCTCGACCTCCTTCTGCCAGCCGACGATGGCCGGAGCCCTGATGAAGACCGCCCGGTAGGGCGAGTCGAACCCCTTCACCTCCAGGTCCGCTTCGAAGGACTCCCTCTGGGATCCAAAGGCGTTCCTTGCGACCCTCACCTCCAGAAGGCCCAGGGGTCGAAACCTCGTCTCCTCGACGATCTCCTTTGAAATGATGATCAGCCCCGCACAGGTGGCCATGATGGGGATGCCGGACCGGGAAGCGGCCACGATCTCGTCCCCGACGCCGGTCCTGGCCAGATGCCGGCTTATGGTGGTGCTCTCCCCGCCGGGGAGGATTATCCCGTCGCAGTGGGGGACGATCCCTTTTTTTCGGACCTCCACCACCGACCCCTCATCTCCGAGGGCCCGCTCCATCGCCCGGACGTGCTCGGAGACGTCGCCCTGGAAGGCTACCACGCCTATCCTCGATCTACCAACCCCTGGTCTGAAGGATCTCGCTCTGGCTGAGGGTCCCTGCATCGATCCCCTTCATGGGGTCACCAAGGCCCGTGGATATCTCGACCAGCTTATCGGGGTCGTCGTAGTTGTTCACCGCCTCCACGATCGCGGAGGCCATGAGCTCGGGGTTCTGGGACTTGAATATCCCCGAACCGACGAAGACGCCGTCCGCCCCCATCTGCATCATCAGCGAAGCGTCGGCGGGGGTGGCGATCCCCCCGGCGGCGAAGTTCACCACGGGGAGCCTCTGCATATCCCTGCATTCCACAAGCAGCTCGAGGTCCGCCTCGATCTCCCTGGCGAGCTTCAAGAGCTCCTCGTCGGCCATCCCCTTGAGGCTCCTGATGGCGCCGCCGATCAGCCTCATGTGGCGGACCGCCTCCCGGACGTCCCCGGTCCCGGCCTCGCCCTTGGTCCTGATCATCGCCGCGCCCTCCTTGATCCTTCTCAGCGCCTCGCCCAGGTTCCTCGCTCCGCAGACGAAGGGGACGGTGAACCTGGTCTTATCGACGTGGAACTCGTCGGCGGGGGTCAGAACCTCCGACTCGTCGATCATATCGACCCCGATCGCCTCCAGGATCTGAGCCTCCGCGAAGTGGCCGATCCTCACCTTGGCCATCACCGGTATGGTCACCGAGTCGATGATCTCCATGATGATCTTGGGGTCGGCCATCCTGGCCACCCCGCCCATCCTCCTTATGTCGGCCGGCACCGCCTGCAGGGCCATCACCGCCACGGCCCCGGCCTCCTCTGCGATCACGGCTTGCTCAGAGGTCGTGACGTCCATGATTACGCCCCCCTTTTGCATCTTGGCAAAGCCGCGTTTGAGCAGCTCTGTGCCGAAACGAAGTTCTTCAAGTTGCATGATTGTCAGTTGCCCCGGTATTTTATAAGCCGCTTACAAGTGAGGGCCGAATAAATAAACTTTGCTCCCATACCCTCAAACGCTGCAGACAAAACGGCATCGGAAAAGGTTGTGGACGGGCCACGGATCCCGCGAGCGGCGAGTCATGGCGTCCACCTGGAGGCCTATTCCCTGTAGATCTCGTACATGTAGACGTCCTTGTCCCCCTTCTGATCGTCGATCCATACGATCTTGTCGCTTCCGGTCCTCGGCTCGATCTGGTTGCCGGGGCCGGTGAAGATCTCCATCTCCGTCCCCGTGGAGATGTCCATCGCCCTGATGTCCCAGTCGCCGTTCCGATCGTCCTGCCAGACCAGAATCCCATTCTTGAGATGGGGATTCGTCTGGTCCGAGGGATCGGAGGTCAGCTGACTGACCTGACCCGTCGCCAGATCGGCGGAGTAGAGGTCCCAGTTCCCGTTCCTGTCGTCCTGCCAGACCACGGTGGCCCCATCGGTGGTGGGATCGCTCTGGTTGCCGGGGCCGGAGTAGAGCGGCGTCCGGGTCTGGCCGGACCAGATGTAGATGTCCCAGTCGCCCTTCTGGTTGTCCTGGTAGACCACCACCGATCCGCCGGCGTCGGGGTTCATCTGATCGGCCCTGGGCGGGATCGCCTCTCTGGCCTCGGTGTTGTAGAGGGGCTTCTTCTGGACGTCCCATCCGAAGGAAGCTATGGGCAGGTCTGCCCAGGCCAGGATCTCCTCGCTGATGGAGGGCCTGGTGGGGACGGATATCCCCCTCTGCAGCTGGGTCCTGTTGACGCTGGGTATGTCCAGGGCCCTGATGGCCCAGGAGTCGAACTCCTGCTCCAGGTACATCCAGACCACGACGTCGTTGTTTATGTCGGGGTACATGTCGAGGTCCAGGCCCGCGGCGAGGGGCCACTCCACGTTCTCCACCAGGTTGTAGAGGTAGATGTCGGGGTTCTGAGTCCGGTTGTCCATCCAGACCACCCAGTTTCCGCTGACGGCGGCACTGGTCTGGTCTCCCGATGCCTGACATATGACGCTGGTCTGGTCGGACCCCAGGTTCACATACCCGAACCTTGCGCTGGGAGAGATCAGCCAGGCGAGCCTGGTATCAAAGTCGAATTCCACATCTCCCGAGCTTCGGGCCTCCTCCTTGTCCTTCCAGGTGTTGGGGTCGAAGCTGTGGATCGACCAGCCGTCCTCGGTCGCCTCCTCGTAGGCGATCCGCTTTCCGTGGACTTTGGGCTTGTGCTGGCCGCCGGGCCTCTCGTAATCGCGGCCCCACTTCTTGTCCCACAGGTAATAGTTCACGTCTCCGGTAGCAGAGTCCTCCCAGACGATGGTATTTCCGCTGACGTGGGGGGCGATCTGATCGCCCTCGCCGGTGAGCTTCGTCTCCTCGCCCGTGGCCAGATCACAGACGTAGACGTCCCAGTCGCCGCTCCGGTCGTCCTGCCAGACCAGGAGGTCTCCGCTGACCACCGGGTCGATCTGATCTCCGGCTCCGGAGGCCGGCGGCTTGATGGCGGCCCCGTCCAGGTCCTTCACCATCACCTTCCAGTCACCGGAGGAGTTGTCCATCCAGGCGACCCGCCTTCCAGAGATCGAGGGGTTCATCTGGCTGCCCCGTCCCTCGGCGACGATCATCTCATCGCCCGACGAGATGTTCAGGGCTCGAACGTCCCAGTCGCCGCCCCGGTGGTCCTGCCAGACCAGGAGGTCGCCTCCCATCTCGGGTCTTCTCTGGTCGCCGGGGGATCGGACCAGGGGTCGCTCGAACCGGTTATAGAAGTCGAAGCCGAAGATGTCCCAGTCGCCGCCCCGGTTGTCGGACCAGACGATGAGGCTTCCGTTGGTGGCCAGGTCCACCTTGTCCAGCAGGAGGATCGGATCGTCCTCCACCGATCTGGTCATGACCTGGGGCTTCACCTGGCTGTAATCCATCCACACCAGCCGGTCGCCGCTCAGGAACTGCGTTCCTCCAACCACCTTCACGTAGAAGGGAAAGCCGACACCATCGTTGGCCTTCTGATGCAGGGGTCCGGTGACGGCGGGGAGCTCTCTCATGAGCTCCAGGTCGTAAAGATAGATGTCATAGTCCCCGTTCCGATCGTCGAGCCAGGCGACGCGGCTTTCCGAGATGATGGGCTGGACCTGATTGTTGACGTCGGTGGTGATCACCGTCTCCTCGCCGGTTCCCAGGTTTTTGGCCCTGATGTCCCAGTTCTCGTTGCGGTCATCCATCCAGACCACGACCTCTCCGTAAACCCAGGGAGCCTCCTGCTTTCCTGGATCGGTGGTCACCTGAGTCTCGATTCCCGTGGTCAGGTTGCGGACGAATATGTCCCAGTTCCCCGCCCGGTTGTCCATCCAGGCGACGATGTCGCCCTGGATCATCGGGGTCGCCTTCTTCGAGGACGCCTCCGTCATCTGCTGCATAGATCCGGCAGAGGCATCGTAGACGTATATCTGATCTTCACCGCTCCGATCGTCGATCCAGACGACTTTTCCATCGGCCACCATCCCGTACCTCTGATCGGAGGGGTCGTCGGTCACCCTCGTCTCCTCCTTGCTGGAGAGGTCGTAGAGGAATATGTCCAGATTTCCGGACCGGTTGTCGGTGTAGAGGACCAGATCGCCGTCGATGCTGGGGCTGCTCTCGTCGTCCTCGGAGTCGGTGATGGCGGTCTCCTGCGAGGTGGAGAGGTCCATCATGTAGACGTTGAATTTGCCGGTCCGATCGTCCGTCCAGACCACCCTATCCCCATCGATCCAGGGATTTGAGTGGTTGTAGTCCCCAGAGGTGATCTGGTCGTCGGGGGAGAGGCCAAAGTCGTACATGTACACATCGGAGTCCTCGGCCCGATAGTCGGTCCAGACGACTCCGCGCTCGCCCAGGGAGGGGTCCCTCTTCAGGGAACCGGAGCTTATGGCCATCTCCTCTTCGGTGTTGAGGTCATAAATCCAGACCTCGGCAAATCCCCTCCGGTGGTCCTGCCAGGCGACGAGGTCGCCTTTTACGGAAGGAGCGGTCTGCAGACCTGGCCTCTCTATCACCGTCTCCTCCTTCGTGGACAGATCGTATATGACTATGTCATAATCGCCGGTGCGGTTGTCGGACCAGACCACCAGATCTCCGTCGATCTCGGGATAGACCTGGTCCCCCGGAGCCGTGGAGATGGGACTCTCTCGACCCTCCTTCAAATCGTACATGTAGAGGTCGGAGTTGCCGCTCCGGTCATCCACCCAGACCACGATATCGCCGCTGATCCTGGGCTGAATCTGGTCTTTGGGATCTATGGTTATCTTCCGCTCCTGGGCAGTTTCGAGGTCGTACATGAAGATGTTCCAGTCTCCGTCGCGGTCGTCCATCCAGACCACCCGGTCGCCGTCGATGTCCGGAAGAAACTGGCTCCCGTTGGCGGTGGTGATCGGCATCTCCTCTCGGGTGGCATGATCGTAGAGGTATATGTCCGACTCTCCGGTCCGCATGTCCTGCCATACGATCCGGTTGCCGCTGACTTCGGGATGATCCTGGAAGCCCGGATAGAAGGAGACCCCCCGCTCGGTCCTGGTCTCCAGGTCGTACATGAATATATCGAAGTTGCCGCTTCTGTTGTCCGCATAAGCCACGATGTGGCCGTCTATGGCAGGCTGCTCCTGCAGGCTGCCCCAGGTGCTGATGGGCCGCTCTTTTCCCCCACTCAATCCGGAGGCGACGCCCGCAAAAAGCAGCGCCGCCATACATAAAACGATGATCCGCCTCGACATCTTTGCACTCATCCGGTCGAAGTTAAGATGATGATCTCAGTTCAAAAGGTGGATGGCGGATATATAAGGTCTTACCCCTCAGCCGGGATATTATGCCCGATGAGGAAGATGTTGGAGATTTAATGAGACAAATGGGGAAAGGATAGCATGATCTTCATGTCGGCTGTTACTTCCCCCGAACCACGATGGTGAGGATATCCTCGTCGGCGAGGACATGGTCGAAGCCCACCGACTGACCGGGGAACTTGGCGCTCTTTCCCCAGACCTTGGCGTACCTGAATAAACGGACGAAGTCCCGGTGAAGATGCTCGCAGACCGTCCTCACCGTGGAGCCGTCCAGGATCACCAGGGGCTCCTTCATGTCTGCCTTCCCCCTCTGGGGCTTCAGGTACACCCTGATGAATCCGAGGGTGTCGTATATCAGCTCTTTCAGCTCCTCGACCCCGACCTCCTTCTCTACGGAGAGGGGTATGAAGTCGCGGCCGATGGTGTTCTTTATGTCCTCCCGGACGTCGTCGTACTCGAGATCGATCTTGTTGATCACGGCGAGCTGGGGCACGTAGATCCTGTTTCCGGCTAGAAAGTCGACCAGGGTCTCGGTGTCGACGTTCTCCCGGATGGTTATGATCCCGTTGACGATCCCGTAGGCCCGTAGGATCTCGGCGATCTCCACCTCGCTCATCCTGGTGAGAGGTACGGTGTTTCGGACGATTATGCCCCCCTTCTCCGAGGGGCTGAGGGTGATGTCGGGGGGTTCCCGGTCGAGCCTGATCCCGGCGTCGTAGAGCTCCCGCTCCAGGACGTCGAGGCGGTAGTTGTAGACGTCCCCCATGAGAAGGATGATGTCTGCGGCCCTCGCTGCGGTGATCACCTCTCTGCCTCGCCCTTTCCCCTTGGAGGCCCCCTTTATGATCCCGGGCATGTCCAGGATCTGGATCTTGGCCCCCTTGTAGTCCATCACCCCCGGGATCACCTCCAGGGTCGTGAAATGGTATGCTCCCACCTCGGCGTCGGACGCCGTCAGCCGGTTGAGGAGGCTGGACTTGCCCACGGAGGGGTATCCCACCAGGGCCACGGTGGCGTCTCCCGACTTTTTGACGTAGTAGCCCCTGGCGCCGCCGGCTCCCCTGATCCTCTGGAGCTCCTGCTGGGCCTTGAGCTTCGCTATCTTGGCCTTCAGCTTTCCGATGTGGTGCTCTGTGGCCTTGTTCTTCTGGGTGTTGAAGATCTCTTCTTCTATCGCCTGGATCTGCTCGTCGATCGTCGCCATCGATAACCTGCCCTCAAATGGTCCCGGCCTTTTTTTCGCCATTGGCTGCCGGCCAGACCCATTTCTCAGCCCCCTGGGGTCCCCTAGCATATTAATGGTTTGGTTTCATCGACGGCGACCGACTGAAGAAGGCCCGCTGGCTGGCTCTCTGGGTCATCCATTCCTGGCTGAGAACGCTGATTGAGGCTCGCTTGAAGAGGATGCCGCCAGACGACAGCCAAAGGTATAAATATCGCCCCCCATGACTATCCCCGGTCCGGGGTATAGTATGAAGTTTCAAGGAAGTTCAAAGAGGAAGTTCACCGGCGGAAGGCTGATCTCAAACCGGGGAAAGCAGAAGCATGAGCTGGGAAGAGAGGC
>Ga0116163_1000261_pt1 | contig 39107 bp, 41 predicted proteins | sample AD_UKC107_MetaG_FD_89889 | JGI IMG/M metagenome (GOLD analysis project Ga0116163, IMG submission 89889) | Active sludge microbial communities of municipal wastewater-treating anaerobic digesters from Hong Kong - AD_UKC107_MetaG | ecosystem: Engineered > Bioreactor > Anaerobic > Digestate...
ACCTCTTTTGATTTATGCGGAGAGGATATTGATGCAGATGGCACCTCAGATGGGTTATGATAGGGCTATAACGGTGTTCAGCCCCGACGGGCGGCTGTTTCAGGTGGAGTACGCCCGCGAGGCCGTTAGGAGAGGCACCACCGCTGTGGGGATAAAGGCAGTCGACGGAGTGGCAGTCCTGGTGGACAAGAGGATAACCAGCAGGCTGATGGAGCCCGAGTCTATAGAGAAGATATTCCAGATCGATCAGCACATAGGCGCCGCCACCTCCGGCCTCGTCGCCGACGCCCGAGTTCTTATAGACAGGGCTCGGGTTGAATCTCAGATCAACCGGCTGGTCTACGACGAGAGCATCGGGGTGGAGGTCCTGGCCAAGAGGATCTGCGACTTCAAGCAGACCTATACCCAGTACGGCGGGGTCAGGCCCTTCGGAACCTCGCTTCTCATCGTCGGCGCCGACGACACCAGGGTTCGGCTCTTCGAGACCGATCCCAGCGGAGCCCTCCTGGAGTACAAGGCCACCGGGATCGGAGCAGGCCGGTCTGCAGTCATGGAGATCTTCGAGGAGAAGTACCGGGAGGAGATGAACTGCGACCAGGCGATCCTTTTGGGTCTTGAGGCTCTCTACAAGGCCGCCGAGGGGAAGTTTGAAGCCTCCACCACCGAGATCGGTGTGATCAAGCTCGAGGAGAAGCTCTTCCGCAAGCTCGAAGAGGAGGATGTGGCCGCCAGGGTGGCGGAGATGAAGGCAATAATCGGCGGCGAGGGTGCTGGAGAGGAGTGAGAATGGTCACCCTGGAGGAGGCGGTGACGGCCAGGCTCAAGACCCACGGGGTGGTCTTCGAGGTTCTGGTGGACCCTGAGGGTGCCCTTTCCTATCGTCAGGGTGACGAGGTGGACGTCGAGAAGATCCTGGCCGCGGAGGACATATTCGAGAACGCCAGCCGTGGCGATCGGAGCTCCGAGGAGGATCTGGTCCGGGCCTTCGAGACCACCGACGTCTTCAGGATAGCGGCCAAGATAATCAAGAAGGGCGACCTCCAGCTCACCTCGGAGCAGAGAAAGAGGATCATCGAGAACAAGAGACTGCAGGTCGTCAACCTCATAGCGAGGAACGCCATCAACCCCCAGACCGGAACTCCTCACCCCCCCGCCAGGATCGAGCGGGCCATGGAAGAGGCTCACGTCAACATCGACCCCACCAAGTCGGTGGAGGAGATGGTCACCGTCACCATGAAGGCCATAAGGCCCATCATACCGATCAGGTTTGAAGAGGTGGACGTGGCCGTGAAGATACCGCCGCCCTACGCTCCCAAGGCCTACGGCGAGATCGCCACATTCGGAAATCTCCAGAAAGAGCAGTGGCAGAACGATGGGTCGTGGATCGGCGTGGTCCGGCTTCCGGCCGGGCTTCAGAACGAGTTTTACAGCCTGGTTAACCGGCTCTCCAAAGGCGATGCCGAGACGAAGCTATTGAAACGATGACGATTTGATCGAGGATTTTAGAATGGATCATAAGGACCGCGATGTGGTTGTGCCCGGGGACCATCTCTCCGATGACCCCAAGAAGGCGGGGGAGGGCACTTACGTAAAGGACGGACGGGTCCGCTCGCTCCTCTACGGAATGGCCAGCAGCTACAAGGATAAGGTGCGAGTGATACCCCTGGCAGGAAAGTACGTCCCCTCACCGGGCGATACCGTTATAGGCACCGTCCAGGACATCGTCTTTTCAAACTGGATCATAAACATAAATTCGCCTTACGAGGGTCTTCTCCACATATCCGAGCTTCCGAGGAAGATTGAGATGAACGAGATGTCCAAGTTCCTGAGGATAGGCAGCTCGGTGATGGCCAGGGTCAAGGACGTCGACTCCACTATGAAGGTCGAGCTGACCATGAACGATAGGCGGCTCGGCATCTTGACCCGAGGACGGGTGGCGGAGATAAGCCCCACCAGGGTCCCCAGGCTGATCGGGAAAGGCGGCTCCATGATCAACATGCTCAAAAAGGAGCTCAATTGCAACCTCTTCGTGGGGCAGAACGGCAGGATCTGGGTCGACGGCAACGATGACGACATGGACCTGGCCCTGAAGACGATCCTCATCATAGAGAAAGAGGCTCATACTACGGGGCTCACCGACAGGATAACGGAGTTTCTGAGAGCTGAGAAGGAGGCCAGAAGTTGATGGGCATGGAAGAGAAGGTATCATTTTTCAAAGATGGATTGAGGCTCGACGGGAGGAGGGCCGATGAGCTTCGCCCCATCAAGATGGAGGTGGGCGTCCTGGCTCGAGCCGATGGCTCCTGCTACATGGAGATGGGCGACAACAAGGTCATAGCGGCCGTCTACGGCCCTCGAGAGGTTCATCCCCGGCATCTCCAGGAGGCCACCCGGGCGATAGTTCGGTATCGATACAATATGGCCTCCTTCTCCGTAGAGGAGAGGAAGAGACCCGGTCCCGACCGGCGGAGCTACGAGGTCTCCAAGGTGAGCCGTGAGGCGCTGGAGCCGGTCATACTGACATCCTACTTCCCGAAGTCGGTGGTGGACATCTTCGTCGAGGTTCTCCAGGCGGATGCCGGCACCAGGACCGCCGGCATCAACGCGGCCTCGGTGGCCCTGGCGGACGCCGGAATCCCCATGAAAAGCCTGATCTCCTCCTGCGCTGCGGGAAAGGTCGACGGCGAGATCGTCCTCGATCCCATGAAGATCGAGGACAACTTGGGGGAGGCGGATGTCCCCATCGCCATGACCCCCGGCGGGGATATCACCCTTCTGCAGATGGACGGGCGGCTCGCTCCCGAGGAGTTCAGGCGCGCCCTGGAGCTGGCCAAGACGGGATGCCAGCAGATATACGAGATCCAGAGGAAGGTCCTGGTCGATAGGTACAGCTCCATAAGCGGGTCCGGGAGCTGCGACCAGGCTCCCGCCTTGGCGGAGGACGAGATTCATGAGTGACGTGGTGATGGCGGAGATCAGGAAGGATTACCTTTACCACCTGGTTCTCAAAGGCGAGAGGGCCGACGGCAGGGCCTTCGACGAGTACAGAGATATCAATCTGGAGACGGGGCCGATCAGGAAGGCCGACGGCAGCGCTCTGGTCAGGCTGGGAAAGACCCAGGTGATGGTAGGGGTGAAGATCCAGCCTGGAGAGCCCTTCTCGGACACCCCCAACAAGGGCGTGATCATCACCAACGCGGAGCTCGTCCCCCTCGCCTCCCCCAACTTCGAGCCCGGACCTCCCAACGAGGTGGGGATCGAGCTGGCGCGGGTCGTTGATCGGGGGGTCAGGGAGTCGGGAGCCATCGATCTGGAGGCACTCTGCATAGCTCCTGGTGAGAAGGTGTGGATAGTATTCATAGACGTCCACATCCTCGACGACTGCGGAAACCTCATGGACGCCTCAAGCCTGGGCGCGATCGCGGCCCTGATGACGGCCAAGGTCCCCGCGGCCCAGTACAACCTCGGCGAGGATTACCCTCTGCCGGTGAAGGACATCCCTGTGGCCACGACCGCGGTCGAGTTCGGCGACGCCACGATATTTGATCCCGACACCGACGAGGAGTCGGTGGCGGACACGAAGCTTACGGTTATAACCACCGCCGACGGATCGGTGTGTGGAATGCAGAAGAGCGGCCCCGGATTCTTGAGCCAGGATCACATCTACCGCATCGTTGATATAGCATGTGAGAGGGCTAGGGAGATCCGGGAGAAGTTTCTGGAAGTATAATCATGGTCAAGAAGTTCAAGAAGGGCAGGAAGACCAGGTCCGCCGGAAGGTTTGGGCCCAGGTATGGAAGGAAGATCCGAAAGCTGGTCGCAGATATCGAGGAGAGGAGCAAGAAGAGGTATGACTGTCCCGTCTGCGGCCGGATCCGGGTGAAGAGAGAGGGAACCGGAATCTGGAGGTGTACCAAGTGCGGGCACACCTTCGCCGGTGGAACCTACATACCCGTGACCTCCGTCGGCCAGTCCGTGGCCCGGTCCGTCAAGAGGGCTGTGGAGGCTGAATAGCGTGGCCTACAGGTGCACCAGATGCAAGAAGACCGTGGAGGTCGATTATGAGTACAGCGGCATCAGGTGTCCCTACTGCGGCCATCGGATCCTCATGAAGGAGAGGCCCACCACCGTCAAGAGGATGAAAGCGGTCTGATGAGGTTTTCCACCTCCAGGAAGCCCTCGCCCCGGACGAGGAGGCTTGCCCGAACCCTGGCCAGCTTCTTCGGCTCTGAGTACATGACCCGCGGCAAGACCGGCCTCGACGACGGGGACACCTGGTTGGTGGTGGTCGAGGAGCACGGAAACCCCGCCGGCCTGGCCAGACGGTCCGGGGGCCAGGAGATGGTCCTCCATTTCACCGTAGCCGTCGAGGGCGGATCGAGGAGGCTGACGGCGGAGATGCCGGTGGTGGTGGGCACCGGGAAGGTCGCCCGCGATGTGGCGGAGTTCTTCGGCCTGGGCCTTTCGGCCGAAGCCGGGGCAGGAAGGGCGATCAAGGTCGTCGGCCGCCAGATCGAGTTTCTCGACGGCGGAGAGCTGATCCTCAGGCTGAACAGGTCGAGCTGAACGGGAAGGCTGAGGTCGGGATGAATAGATGAGGGGCGAAGCTGAGATCGTCTTCGAGGTGGAGGAGCCCGGCCAGATCCTCGCTGCCCTGGCCCCCGAGGCCGAGGACCGGATCTCAAGGAGCGAGGTTCTCCTTGCGGCCTGCGAAGAGGGGATCCGCCTTAAGATCGAGAGCGAGGACGTGGTATCCCTCAGGGCCGCCCTGAACACTTGGATCAGATTGGTCGATATAGCAATCAAGATGGTGAAGGTATGAGCACCGAATTGCCACCCCAGGTACAAAACCAGATAGCACAGCTCCAGCAGCTCCAGCAGCAGGCTCAGGCGCTGCTGGGCCAGAAAAACCAGATAGAGATGATGATCCGGGAGACGGAGTCCGCGGTCAAGGAGCTCGAGGCGAGCGACGAAGGAGCGGTTATTTATAAGAGCGTCGGCGAGGTACTCTTCAAGGCCGATCGGGCCAAGCTGATCGAGGAGTTCAAGGACAAAAAGGAGGTCCTCGACCTTCGGCTAAAGACCCTCGCCAAGCAGGAGGAGCGGATCCAGAAGCGGTTCACCCAGCTCCAGGATCAGCTCAAGGTGTCCCTGGGCCAGAAGGTCCCAGAGGCGGCCTGAGACTAATTCGAATCGACTGGATTCGATTTAGATTTGGATTAGATTCGATTTCGACGATGTAGCGGGCCCGTGGCTTAGCCAGGATATAGCACCGGGCTTCTAACCCGGGGGTCGTGGGTTCGAATCCCACCGGGTCCGCCTGCTACTTAAATTTTCGAAACAAAGGGGATTTTTCGAGGGAACGATTATGTGCGAGCTATCCGTTTACATGAAGGGCGAGAAAGAGTGTCTGATGGAGGGCGTCGTCGTCCTGGTCACCAGAGGCGACAGGGTCCAGATGGAGGACATCCTGGGCAGGACCAGGGAGGCCAAGGGCCGGATCGTCGAGGTAAACATCACCAGCCAGAAGGCGTTCTTGGAGCCGGCATAGTCCCCATATATGTACTTTTTCTGATCCATGCCCTCGCCTTAATTGCGGGCATGGTGATCGATATCTCGATCTTTGGGCCTGCAAAGTCGGCTTTGTGATGATCAGAATTGGATGGACCCTGGAACGACTTGGGTCCCGACTAATAAGATGGCTCTTGGTGTCGGGGATCATGATTCGTCGCCGATTCAGCAAAGCCTTTATCAGCCAAAAGTTGGTCTTCTAGCTCTCATGAGCCTGAAGTACGCGGTTTGCATGCTGCTCATCGCCGGGGCGATTATGGCCGCCGGCTGCCTGAACGATGAGAAGGCTGGAGGCGAGGCTGCCGGGGTGCCCACCGAGAACCTTCCCCAGGGTTTCTCCCTCATCGTCGTCATCGACGAATCGACTCCGGGCATCGACATGGAAGATGAGATCGCCGATTTCAGGGGAGATGAGGAGATCGGCACCGTGGAGGCCACCGTGGGCAAGTACCGCTGGGGCGAGATGGGCAGGGATTACGACGCCATCGTTAAGGTGATCGACTGCCAGAGCGAATCGATGGCAGAGGCCGCCGTCGCCAATTACATGGCCCAGCCCGACTTCGAGAACCCCCCCTTCGCGGGAGTTGATCGGTTCAGCACCGCCGTGGTCAACGGCCGCCAGGTCACCGAGATCAGGGATAAGGTCGGAAAAGAGCTGAAGTACATCTACCTCTGGAACGACGGCAGCCGGGTGGTGCTGGTGGAGGGGAACAACGACCGCGCCGAGAGCCTCCAGCTGGCCAGCGCGACGGGGCTCTGAGGGCCCAGCCCTCTTCTCTCTTTTCGGCCTTCTCCTCTTCGGCGATCCTTATTTTATCGCCCTGTTTTATCGCCTTGTTTTATTGCCCCTGTTTTATTGTCCTATTTTTATTGCCCATATTTAATCATCTCTCCTCATAGGAGAGAACCAGCTCCTCCGCCTCCCAGGAGTAACGGGGCGGCCTCCTCCGCCGGGTCCCACTCTCCTCCAGGGCGTGGACGACTAAGGGCAGGGCGATGGTGGCGTCGACGAAGACCTGGATCATCCTGGCCTCTCTGGATATCTTTCCCCAGGAGACCCCCTCGCTGAAGGTGCAGCCGGAGAGCCCACCGAAGTGGGGGGAGTCGATGGTGTACTGGATGGCGTAGTTGTGGCCGCCCCGGTACCTGCCGCAGAGGTCTGCCACCACCTTGGTCTGCTGGATGAAGTTCTTGGGGACGCCTCCCCCGACGAAGACGACGCCGGTCTGAGAGGACTTCTCGGTGATCGAGCTGATCTCGTCGACGTCTTTGATCTGGTCGACGACGATCCGGTGTCCCTCCCTCCAGGCCAGGACCATCCCGATCCCGATGGAGCTGTCGGAGAGGGCGGGAACGAATACGGGAACCCCTGCCCGGCTGGCGCTGCCGAGGATGGTATCCTCCGGCATCTTTCTGCCGATCATCTCCATCAGCTCTCGCGAGGAGTAGCTTTTGCCAAGATCGAGGGTCTTTGCGAACTCGGCGATGTAGCGGTCCCCCCTCTGGAGCCCTGCCTCGGAGACGTAGACGTCGTATATCCGGTCGATCCCCTCCTCTCTGAGGGTGGAGTCGTCGGCGTGAGGGTCGCCCCGATAGTGGACCACCCCCAGCCCCTCGCAGAGGTCGTGAAAGAGGTTCGCCCCGGTGCTCACCACGCAGTCGACCATCCTCTTCGATATCATGGTGGCTATGAGCTTCCGGAGGCCCGCCGGGACCATCGCTCCCGCCAGGCCCAGGAATATGGTGATCTCCTCCTCGGCGAGCATCCTCTCCCAGGCCTCCACCGAGCGGCCGAGCTGGCCAGCCTGAAACCCGAGCCGTGCCATGTCCCTCGCGAGCCTGTAGACGCTCCGGTCCTCCATCCCCATGGTGGTGGCGAGCTCCTCCAGGCTTCCGGAGCGATCGTCGTGATCTTCAGCCATCATCTTCATCCCGCGATCAAGGGTGGTCCACGGACTATTAAACGTTGTCACCCGCGGCGATTTATTTTATAAAAATTGCCGAGGTCGAAGTTTTATATATGGCGATGGCCCTCAATGCCAGGCTCATGCTGGATTGGAGCTCGAAGCTCAAACTCGGACCCGGCTCTCAGGAGTTGATGATCTGATGACGATATTAAGCTGCACTAACTTTAGCATCACTAACTGGTTCAAAATGGAAGAGTATGCGGAACGGATGCGGGTCGGTCTGGCCGGTTTCTGGGGGAGGAGGATGGATGTGGACGATTGACGACTCGGTCAGCCTCTACGGCGTCGAAGGCTGGGGCAACGGCTACTTCACCATAAACCAGCGGGGAAACCTGGCGGTATCGCCCCGTAAGGAGGCGGGGGGGGCGGTGGACATCATGGAGATCGTCGACGAGATCAACGGGGCAGGGAACGTCCAGTTTCCCATCCTCTTTCGGTTCCCCCAGATCCTGGAAGACCGGCTCCAGGAGATCAACGCCGCCTTCCTCGCCTCCATGGAGGAGCTGGACTATCGGGGCGGATATCGGCTCGTCTTCCCCATGAAGGTGAACCAGAAAAAGGAAGTTGTGGAGTACATCGTCAGCGGCGGAAGGGATTTGAACGTCGGCCTGGAGGTGGGGACCAAGGCGGAGCTTCTCGCGGCCCTCTCTTTAGGCCTGGGCCCCGACGCCCTGATCATCTGCAACGGCTACAAGGACCAGGATTACCTCAAGCTCGCCCTGAAGTTCGGCGAGACGAACAGGATCGTCATCGTCATCGACATCTTCGAGGAGATATTCGACCTTCTCCGGTGCTCAAAAGAGCTGGGGGCAAAGCCGATCCTGGGCCTGCGGACGAAGCTCTTCTCTCGGGGGAGCGGCCGGTGGGAGGAGTCGGGCGGCGAGCTCTCCAAGTTCGGCCTCTCCACCGCCGAGATCCTGGAGTCGATCCGGATCCTCTCCGAGAACGGGATGATCGACCGGCTGAAGATGCTCCACTTTCACATAGGCTCCCAGATCACGGACATCCGGAAGATAAAGATCGCCATGAACGAGGCCGCCAGGATCTACGCCAAGGTGAGAAAGGTGGCCGAGGTGGAGTACTTCAACGTCGGCGGCGGCCTCTCCGTCGACTACGACGGGACCCAGACCGCAACCCCCGCCAGCGCCAACTACACCCTCCAGGAGTACTCCAACGACGTCGTCTACACCCTCCAGAGGACCTGCGACGAGGAGGAAGTCCCCTGCCCCACCATCGTCTCCGAGAGCGGCCGGGCCATCGCGGCCTACCACTCCTTCCTCGCCTTCAAGGTGATCGGAAAGAAGAACTCCAAGGAGGGGGTGGAGGTCACGCCTTTCGAGGACGATCCCATCCAGATAGAGGACATGCGCCAGGCCCTGGAGAACATGGACCTGGAGAACTACCCCGAGTTCTATCACGACGCCCTCCACTACCGCGAGGAGCTCTTCGACGCCTTCAACCTGGGAAACATCGGCCTTGAGGAGAGGTCCAAGGGCGACCTCCTCTTCTGGAAGGTCTGCCAGAAGGTGGCCTCCTTCGCCGAGGCCGACGAGAACGACTCCGAGGAGTTTGAGAGCTTGAAGAAGCTTCTGAGCAAGAAGTACATAGGAAACTTCTCCCTCTTCCAGTCGGTCCCGGACATGTGGGGGGTCCAGCAGATCTTCCCCATCATGCCCCTGCACAGGCTCGGCGAGGAACCGAGGGTCCGGGGGACGATCGCCGACATCACCTGCGACTCCGACGGCGAGATCAGGTCCTTTGCCGGGGAGAACGCCGACTTCATAGCCCTCCACGATCTGAGGGCCGACGAGGACTACCACCTCGGCACCTTCCTTCTGGGGGCGTACCAGGACACTCTGGGGGACTTTCACAACCTTCTCGGCTGCGTCAACGAGGTTCACGTCACTGTGGAGGACGACGGCTGGAGGATATCGAAGGTCGTCTGTGGTGACGTCTGCGATAAGCTTCTCCGGTTCTTCAACTACGAGCCCGAAGAGCTCCTGGGCGAGGTGGCGTCGCGTTGCTGCGGCGGCGAGGCCGAAGGGGAGAGGGCGAGGGAGACGATCCGAAAGGCTCTGGGCGAGTACTCCTACTTCAAGAACAGGTACATCAAGTCTTAGACTCCTAGTGGGCCAGAAAACTCCTTCTGGCCCGGACCCCGTTCAGTCTGACCTTCTTTCGGTCTGACCTCTTTTCGTCTCCACTTTATTACGGCATGACCTCCTTTCGGGCCAGACCTTCCCGACCTTTCTTTCGGCCCGATGCTTTTATTTCGGCAAGCTACCCCAGATCCCGGGTTGAGGCCCGAGGATGATGAGGATCTGAGGACAAAGGCAGGTCTTGAGTTTGCGGTCCCATCAGATCGGGCCCAGAGACCCCAGCCGGTAAGGTCTTGTATCATCGGGCCAACCCACCAGCAGATGTTCTTCGGCCGGAAGAGAGGCGGCGAGGGCGAGATCAAGGCCTTCGTCTCCATAAACTATGGGGAGGATAGGATCAGGCACCAGAAGGTTCAGCTCGCCTCCGGCTCTTCCGTCCTCGACGCCCTGAGGGCTTCGGCTGAGGTCGTCGTCACTTCGGACGAGAGCGCCACCGGCCATTTGGGATCGATGGTGACGGCCATCGACGGTTTTTCCAACGATTCCGACCACGCCTGGATCTATTACGTATTCGAGCGGGGCTCTGCTGGCTGGCGGATCCCCATGGAGATGCCCGATAGCCTCGCCGTCTCAGACGGGATGAAGATCGGCTGGAGGCTCTACAACTTCAGGGAAGGGGGGCCGGTCCCGACGGATGGGCCGCTCTGGTCGAGCCGCTGCGCCAGCAAGACCAGGACCTGCGCCCGCCAGTTCCCGTGAACGAGAGGCCGGGAAGTTTGATGAGCCGGTCCCGGCGGACCATTTTCGCCGGTTTGGGGAGGCGAAGGCTCCGCCCCATGGACACGGGATCTAAAAACTCGAGGTATCACCGCCCTTCTTCTATCCCAATTACAGGAAGCAGATCTCGGCATCACCTGCAATATCCGATAGAAATAAGTACGTAACGGACTTACTTTATTGCTGGAGGAATTCCGCATATGACTGATTATTGGGCAAGGTGGTGCGAAAAACTCCAGCAGATCACGAAGCCCTGCGAGCCCATCGAGATGGAGATGGCCCCTCCAATACTTCCGGCAGAGGGACTTCTGGAGTACTACAGGTGCCTGGAGAGCCTGATGAGACCCCTCGACCTCCTCCAGGAGAACCGGGATTCTCCCGGTGACCGCCTGATCGAGAGCTACGAGGCTCTGGAGGAGAAGCTGGAGGGGCTCTCGGCATCCCATCCCTGGTTCTCGGAGGACGAATCCACTCAGGACCTGATCAGGCTTCTGGAGATCTTCACCACCAAGCGGAGCGTCGATAGGGAGCTCTTCGAGGAGAAGATCAGGTCCCTGAAGAGGAGGATCGAGGAGCTGGAGACGAAATTGGGCTCATGATGGGCGGAAAATCGAAGATGCGGATGGTAAAGAATACCCGGGATGAAACCTGAGGGATTTTCATGAGGGACGTTTCTCGCGGGATGCTCATAGGGAGCAGACGGGGGTTTCTCGTCAAAAGGGTGAACGATTGTAAAATCGAAGGATGCCCCGGCCCCACCGAGGGGTCGGGGCACCTCCTCTGCCCGCAAGGCAAGCGGTGATGTCGTGCGTCTCACCGCCTGATAGCGGGACTTGGTCGCGGTTCTTTGATGGATAGATGGAAATGATTTACACGACAAGCTGAGATTATGTCATTTAGTAATAAACTTTTCGATTGAACTGCTACGAGAATCCATGAGGTGAAGATCCCCTCACTGGCTGGAGAAGGGGTCAGAAGAGAAGGGCGCAAATTTCGATGCTTGCGCCCCCATTCAGCGCCCGGACCGGGAGTCGAACCCGGGTCGAAGCCTCGACAGGGCTTCATGATAGGCCTCTACACTATCCGGACTCAAAGCAAGGTCCCGCCTCCCAGATTCGAACCGGGGACATCGCGGTAGCCGCACGGTGCGCCTTCTGGCGCGAAACCTACTACAGCCGCGCACTCTACCAGGCTGAGTTAAGGCGGGTCCAACGATGCAAAGCCATTCTCGTATTTAGCCCTTTCGATTAGTATGGGCTTGGCGCATATCCTTTCTGGAGACGGGGCGTCGAAAGCTATAAATGAGGATCACAGTCTGTTCCTGGGCCGTTGAGGCACACAATCCTTGCCAAAGGTTGGTGATACCATGCTGATGGATCTATTATCTGACTCTCACCGGTTCGTGATACCATGCTGATTGGTCTATTATCCGACTCTCATGACAACTTCCCCGGCCTTATGGAGGCGGTGGCGATCTTCAAGAGAAGGAAGGTGGAGATGATCCTCCACGCTGGCGACGTGATAGCCCCGGGGATGTGCTACGCCTTCGAGGGGTGGGCTGGCGAGCTCAAACTCGTCTACGGGAACAACGATGGTGATCGAGTCGGCCTCAAGCGCGACTTCGCAAGGGTGGGGGGCGAGTTTCTCGAGGACTTCGGCGAGGTGGAGGCCGACGGCAGGAGGATCGCCCTCCTCCACGGGACCTACGAGCCCCTGGCGAGGGCTCTGGTGGATTCGGGCCGCTACGACGTCGTGGTCCGGGGGCACGACCACCACGTGAGGGTCGTTCCCGGAAGAACGCTGATGATCAACCCCGGCGAGGTCTGGGGCCACTTCACCGGTCGGAAGACGGTGGCGATCCTGGATACGGAGTCACTGAGTACAGAGATCGTGGAGATGGGATCCCGCCCCTCCATCCTGGATATGACCGGGAAGCGCCCATGATCGGAAATACCGGGAAGCGACCATGACCGCTAAGATCGAGAGCCGTCTCACCGAAGCTTCAGGCTGCCCCGAGACTTCCCAAGATGTGATGGGCCATAGAGACGATACGGCCTCCAGGCTGTCGAGGAGGCGGTCTCTTCCGGAGGCTGTCGAATCCGCTGAGGGTTTCTTCCTGGAGCCTTTGGGGCTCTACCTCTTGCTGGAGAGGTGCAACGGCCTGGTCAGGAAGATCGGCTTCTCCGCCCGGATGCCGGAGCATCCGATCCCGCCGGAGGATGAAGAGGCCATTCTGAGATGCTGGCTGAAGGGAGAGCCGGTCGGCTTGGAGCTGGACCTCATGGGTCTCACCGAGTTTCAGAGGGAGGTCTTGGAGGTCACCTCCAGGATCTCTCCCGGCGAGACGATGACCTACGACCAGGTGGCCGAGAGGATCGGAAGACCCAAAGCCGCTAGAGCGGTGGGCCAGGCTCTTGGAAAAAATCCCTTCCCTCTGATCATACCCTGCCACAGGGTGGTGGGATCGAAAGACATCGGTGGCTACAGCTCCGGCGTCGACCTCAAACGGGACCTCCTTCTCATCGAAAGGAAGATCTGCCAGAAATAAGGAGTCTTTGGAGACATATCTCAGGGCTAGCGAAGACGGGCCCCGGATTATAGAGAAAGTTCTCCGCTCAAAATCTGGCGCTTCACCAGATTTGCTTGCTGATGAGCCAGGAAGCAGGGCTCAGGAAGCTTGTGGTCCCGGAGATGCCGCCGGGCCAGGTCCAGGGCAGACTCGACCGAAATCCGGTGGCCCGGGGCCACCACGATCGGTCTGCACCTCTTTTTGGATGAGAGGACGTACCCCACTATTTCTCCCCGATGTACCAGGGGCGAGGCGTCCCCCACGGCGCTCGGAGGATCGAAGGTGCCGCAGAGGACGTTCTTGCTGACGCCCGCGGTGGGGATGTCCAGGGCGACGCCTATGGCGCTCGCGAGCCCCGCCCTCCGAGGGTGGTTGATCCCGCAGCCGTCGACGAAGAGGACGGTGGGGGCAATATCCAGCCTCTTCGCCGCCTCCATCGCGGCGGGGCCCTCCCGGAAGGAGAGGAGTCCGGGAAGGTAGGGAAGAGTCGTTTCCAGGACCGCCCAGGATCTGGATACGAGCCTGAGGGATGAGTCGAGGGCCACGGCCCCGCTGACCACCAGCTCTTTGCCCTCGTCTCCGGATATGAAGGCCTGGTCGACCCCGGCGACAACCTCCTCTGAGAAGCGGTCCTCCGGGACGATCCTGGACGCGATATCGTCCTGGAGCGAGAATAGGCGTCTCCTCACTTCGGCGGAAGGGGCAGAGGGGAGCGCCACCTACTTGGCCTCGATTTGGGGCGCGGTCTGGCTGAGGTTTATGGCCAGCTCGCCGATGTTCTTGATGTAGTCGAGCATACGCTCGATGCTGGTGGCCACCATCCTCAGCAGGGCGTCCTCGTGCTCGTCGGAGAAGCTGGCGGCCGATACCATGGTGTTGATCTGTCTTCTGAGCTGCCGGGAGAGCTCGATCACCTCGTTCGCCTTGCCCGAGTTGAGCAGGACCAGGGATGATATCGAGTCCTCGACCAGGCCCAGAAGCTGGGGCGATATCCGGCTCATCTCCTCGATGATCTGGGCGGGAAGGGTGCAGTCGCACTTGAGGATCATGTCAGCGATCCTGGAGGCGTGGTCCGCCATCCGCTCCAGGTTCGTAGCGGCCCTGGTGTAGTTGAAGGCGGTGATGGGGTCGAGGGACTCCTGCTTTACCGAACCGGAGCGGAGGATCTCGGTGAACTGGCGGGAGACCAATAAGTACAGCCTGTCCACGTCGTCGTCCCTCTGGATGACGTCGGCGGCCATCTCCCGGTCGTTGGTCAACATGGAGCCCAGGGCGTCCTGGATCATGGACCTCACCACCGTCTTTATCCTGCGCAGGGCCCGCTCCGACTGGAGCTCCTCCGGGTCAATGAGGTCCTGTATCAAGACCTTGTTCACCGTCTCCTCCAGGATCTCCGGGCCGATCAGCTTCTGGACGATCGAGTGGATGTCCCTCTTCTGGTCCGCGGTCATGTGGGCGGAGGCGACCTCGATGGTCCTGTACCCGGAGACGTAGCAGCCGATGATGTCCCTTATCAGAGGGTCGCCCACCTTGTCTCCGATCTCAAGCCTGGTGGTCAGATCCCTCTCAGACCTGTCGGGGGAGAGGACCAGGGCTCCGTTCTCGCTCTGGTTTATATAGATCAGGGAGCCCGGCTGGATGTCGTTCTTCACCGCCCAGAGCTTGGGTAGAGAGACGATGAAGGTCGACTTTCCCGTCCGCTGTACTTTTCTGGTCTCCATAAAAACCGCTCAATCAGTTGAGATGTTCTCGCTTCGCCTCGACCATGTATATGATGCTCTCGCATATGTTGCAGACGTGATCTGCGATCCTCTCCAGGTGCTTGTTGGCCAGGAGGAGGGGGGTGGCATCCTCGATCAGGTCGGGGTTTCCTCCGATGATCTTGAGGAGGGTGTCTCTAACCTTCTGGTAGAGGGCGTCCACCTCGTAATCCCATTTCGTCGTCTCTCGGGCCAGGTCGGCGTCGTTCTCCTTGAAGGCAAGGTTGGCCTGGGCCAGCATCTCCACCGCAATCTCCGCCATCCTCGGTATGTTCTTCAGGTTCTTGACGTGGACCTTGTTTTTGGAGTGGACCACGATCCGGGCGATGTCCACCGCAAGATCGCCGATCCGCTCGAGATCGATATCGATCTTCAGAGTGGTGACGATCAGCCGGAGGTCTTTCGCCATGGGCTGCTGGAGGGCCAGAAGCTGCATGCACCGCTTCTCTATCCTCAGGCTGAGGTCGTTGATGGTCTGGTCGTCTCTGATGACCTCTCGCGCCTTATCCACGTCGTACTCGCGGAGGGCATCCACCGACCTGGCCACCGCCTGGCCGACCAGATCCACCAGATTCTCCGCATCGATCTTGAGCTCCTCGAGCTCCCTGTGATAACGCTCTCTATAGGGACTCATCTCTCCCGTTTCTCCTCAATCGGCTCATCCGAACCGGCCCGTTATGTAATCCTCGGTGCTCTTCTCTTTCGGGCTCTCAAAGATCTCCTTGGTCTCGCCGAACTCGATCAGTTTGCCCAGGAGGAAGTATGCAGTGCAATCGGAGACCCGGGCTGCCTGTTGCATGTTGTGGGTCACGATCACCTGGGTGTACGATCCCCTCAGCTCGTCCATCAGCTCCTCGATCTTCGCCGTGGATAAGGGGTCCAGAGCGCTGCAGGGCTCGTCGAAGAGGATGACGTCCGGCTTCATGGCCAGGGCTCTGGCTATGCACAGCCTCTGCTGCTGACCACCGGAGAGCCCCATGGCCGGCTTATCCAGGCGGTCCGAGACCTCGTCCCAGAGGGCGGCCTTTCTGAGGCTCTCCTCCACGATCCTGTCCACGTTCTTCACGCCGTGGATCCGGGGTCCATAGGCGATGTTGTCATAAATGGACATGGGAAAAGGGTTGGGTTTCTGGAAGACCATCCCAATGTTCTTTCGAAGCTCCACCACGTCCGTCTCTTTGTCGTAGATGTTGACCCCGTTGTAGAGGACCTCGCCCCCGATGCGGACGATGTCGACGAGGTCGTTCATCCGGTTGAGACAGCGGATGAAGGTGGACTTTCCGCACCCAGAAGGGCCTATCAGCGCCGTGATCCGATTCTCGAGCATGCCGATGGATATATCTTTCAGGGCGTGGTTCTCGCCGTACCAAAGGTTCAGGTTCTTCGACTCAATCTTGAAAGGCATCGCAAGACCCCGTAATAAAAATTAGGCCTGAAATTCGCTCCGAAATTTTCTCATTCTCATCCGGCCAAAAATTCTTATTCAGCTTGAAATTCTCGTCTGGCCTGAAATCCTCATTCGGCCCAGAATTTCTCGTTATCATCCCCGACCATCCGGGCCGGGGGCCGCGGCCGAAAAGAAGCCCTCCTCCTCCATTATCCTCTGACCTTCAGGGCCGATGACGAAATTTATGAACTCCGCCTCCTCCTCGCTGGTGCCGTCCCAGGTGTACAGGTAAAGGGGCCTGGATAGCTTGTAAGTCTGGTTCTTGATGTTCTCTTCGGTCGGACTGACCCCGTCCAGGGCCACGGCTCCCAGGTTCCCGGTCCTGGCGTATCCTATCCCCAGGTACCCGATGGCCTTATCGCTCTGGACTATGAGGGTCTTGATCTCGGCGTTCTCCATGGCGTTCACCTCTACCCCTTCGGTCTCGGCACGGGTGCTGCCCATGATCATCTCGTTGAAGGTATCTCCGGTCCCCGATCCGGGAACCCTCGCCACAGGCAGAATCATGACCTCGGGACCGCCGAGATCCCTCCAGCTCTTGATCTTGCCCGAGTATATCTCCGAGACCTCTTCGGAGGAGAGGTCCCTGACCCCGGCATCGTAAATCTCTCTGCTGACCACCACGGCGATGGCATCGTAGCCGATGAGGTGCTCTGTGAACCGGTCTCCGAACTGCGAGATCTCCGACTCCTTCACCTCTCGAGAGGCCATGCCGATGTCGGCAAGCCCGGAAGCAACGTCCTGAATTCCGCGACCTGATCCGCCGCTGCTCACCTGGACGCCGATCTCGTCCTGGACCTGGTTGAAGACCTCCGCGCACCTCTCCACGGCGGGAAGAACAGTGGTTGAGCCGGTGACGACCAGGTTCTCTCTGTCCCGCTCTTCCGCGCACCCTGACGCCACCACGATCAGCAATACCGCCGTCAGAAGCCCGAACTTCGTCGATCTCTCAGGTTCTATCAATCGATTGAACTTTCGCCATACCCATATATATAGCATTTTCCTATATAGACTCTATACTGAGCTCTCCGGCGCTCCGCGGCATTCCGAAATATTTATATAGAACTTTAAACTGCTGATGACCAGAACGAAAGGGGAGGCCTCGATTTGGCTGGCTTAACAAACGCTCCTATACTCATTCTGAAAGAGGGACATAAGCGCGAGACCGGAAGGGAAGCTCAGCGCAGGAACATCACCGCGGCAAAGGCGGTGGCTCAGGCTCTGAGGACCACTCTGGGCCCCAAGGGGATGGACAAGATGCTGGTGGACGGGACGGGAGACGTGGTCATCACCAATGACGGAGCCACCATCCTCAGGGAGATGGATATCGAGCACCCGGTGGCCAAGATGATCGTCGAGGTGGCCCGGGCCCAGGAGGACGAGGTGGGGGATGGGACCACCACCGCGGTGGTCATCGCCGGAGGGCTTCTCGAGAACGCCGAGGAGCTGATCAATATCGGCGTACATCCCACGGTGATCGTCCAGGGCTATAAGGCGGCTCAGAGCAAGTCCTACGAGTTTCTGGAGGATATGGCGGCGGAGGTCTCCAAGGATGATCGCGAAATATTGAAAAAGATCGCCGTGACCGCCATGACCGGCAAGGGGATTGAGATCTTCAAGGAGAAGCTCACCGAGATCTGCGTCGATGCCGCCGCTGCCATTGCAGAGGACGGGAAGGTGGATGTCGAGGAGAGGGTGAGCTTCGTCAAGATCGGCAGCGGCTCGGTGAAGGATACGATCCTGGTGGAGGGGGTCGTCCTGGACAAGGAGAGGCTGAATCCCGACATGCCGAAGAAGGTGGAAGGGGCTAAGATCGCCCTCCTGGACGGGACCCTGGAGCTGAAAAAGCTCTCCACTGACGCCAAGGTCACCATATCCAGCCCTGAAAGCCTCTCCAGCTTCAGAGAGGGCGAGGACGAGGTCCTCAAGGAGAAGGTCGACGCCATGGCCGAGGTGGGGGCGAACGTCGTCTTCTGCAAGCAGGGTATAGGAGCTTACGCCTCTCGCTACCTGGCAAACCACGGGATCATCGCCGCGCGAAGGGTCGGCGACGAGGAGATGAAGTTTCTGGCCCTCGCCACCGGGGGGAGGATCGTCACCGATCCCCTGGAGATGAGGGCGGAGGACCTGGGGTCTGCAGACCTGGTTGGGGAGAAGAAGGTGGGAAAGGAGAAGAAGATGATCTTCGTCCAGGGGTGCCACGGTGCCAAGGCGGTGACCGTGGTCATCCACGGGTCTAGCGAGCAGCTCAGGGATAACGTGGAGAGGGCCCTCGAGGATGCCCTCTGGTCTCTGGCGACGGTCCTGGAGTCGAAGAAGATCGTCCCCGGCGGCGGAGCACCCGAGATCGAGGTGGCGGAGAGGCTCCGGCAGTACGCCTCCACCATCACCGGCAGGGACCAGCTGGCGGTCAAGGCCTTCGCCGACGCCGTCGAGGAGATCCCCGTGGCCCTGGCGGAGAACGCCGGTTTCGATCCCATCAACGCCCTGGTCGAGCTCCGCTCCAGCCACGGCGCGGGCAACAAGGGTTACGGGATCGACATGAGCTCCGGAAAGGCCGTCGACATGTTGGAGCAGGGCGTGGTGGAGCCTCTCAAGGTCAAGACCCAGGCGATCAAGTCCGCCACAGCCGCCGCCACCCTGGTCCTTCGGGTCGACGACGTCATCGCGGCCAAGGTGGAGGGGCTGAAGCCGAAGCCCGGCCAGAGCCCCCACGACTACACCAGAAGGCCGATGATGCCCCCCATGATGTAGAGGGAGCGGATCGATTCCGGGTCGGGGGACGGAAATTTTCCGCTCTCCAGACCCGATCCGAGTAGGACTCTTCGTCGGCCGTCTGGTGCGCCCGAAGAGAATGGGTGGTTTATGAAGCCGAAGCAGGGCAAAGAAACGAATGAGCGTTCCGACAAAAAGGGCCAAGGCGGATCGGCCCGGACCGGCAAGATCAGAGAGGCGGGAGCTGGAGGGCCCGACGCGGAGGTCGAAGAGATGGAGGGTCTCAAGCTTGAGGATCTGGACCTCGAGAACCTCGACCTTCAGGAGCTGGACCCCGAGGGGATGGCCGGCCTCCTCATGGAGGCCAAGAGAGAGGTGGAAGAGCGGACCGATCAGCTTCTGAGGTGCCGGGCGGAGCTGGAGAACACCGCGAAACGAGCCGCCCGGGAGAAGGAGGCCCTCTCTCGATACGCCTCGGAGAAGATCATAACCAAGCTTCTGCCGGTGATGGACAGCCTCGATCAGGCCGCAAAGCACGTCGAAGGCATGGAAAAGATCCGCCAGCAGCTTCTGGCCGTCTTAAGAACCGAGGGCCTGGAGCCGATGGATGCCAGGGGCGAAAAGTTCGACCCTTATCGGCACGAGGCGCTGATGATGGTCGAGTCCGACCAGCACGAAGAGGGGACGGTGACCGAGGAGGTACTGCGCGGCTACACCCTCAACTCCAGACCGATCCGCTTCTCCAAGGTACTGGTCTCCAAAAAACGATAAATATTCTGAAGTTCATTATCAAGAAGGTGATAACGTGTCCAAGATCATAGGCATAGACCTGGGAACCAGCAACTCCGCCGCCGCCGTTCTGATCGGCGGTAAGCCCACCATGATCCCCAGCGCTGAGGGTACGAGCATCGTCGCCGGAGGGAAGGCCTTCCCCTCTTATGTCGCCTTCACCAAAGATGGCCAGAGGCTGGTGGGAGAGCCGGCCCGAAGACAGGCGGCGACCAACCCCGACGGCACCATAACCGGGATCAAGAGAAAGATGGGTCAGGACTACAGGGTCAACGTATTTGGAAAATCCTATACGCCCCAGGACATATCGTCCTACATCCTGAGAAAGATCAAGGATGACGCCGAGGCTTACCTGGGCGAGAAGGTGGATAAGGCGGTGATCACCGTTCCCGCCTACTTCAACGACAATCAGCGGCAGGCGACGAAAGACGCCGGGACCATCGCCGGGCTTGAGGTGGTCAGGATCATCAACGAGCCGACGGCCGCGGCCCTCGCCTACGGGATGGACAAGGAGGGCGAAGCGACCCTGATGGTCTTCGACTTCGGCGGAGGAACCCTGGACGTCACCATCATGGAGGTGGGGGAGGGGGTCTTCGAGGTCAAGTCGACCAGCGGCGACACCCAGCTCGGCGGCAGGGACATGGACGAGATCCTCAGCAATTACGTGGTCGAGAAGTTCAGGCAGGAGTCCGGGGTCGACCTCAAGGGCGATCGCATGGCCATGCAGAGGCTGAGAGAGGCGGTGGAGATCGCCAAGATCGAGCTCTCATCGGTCCTGCAGACGACGATCAACCTCCCCTACATCACCGCCGACCAGACCGGTCCCAAGCACCTGGAGATGACGATCACCCGTGCGAAGCTCGAAGAGCTGATCAAGGACGTTCTGGAGCGGTGCCGCGGACCCCTGACCCAGGCGATCCGGGATGCCAAGATCGAAAAATCCGGCATCGACAAGATCATCCTCGTCGGCGGCCCCACCCGGATGCCCGCGGTGAGGAAGTTCCTCAGCGACTTCATGGGCAAGGAGGCGGAGCGGGGAGTAGACCCCATGGAGTGCGTAGCCCTCGGCGCAGCCATCCAGGGCGGAGTGCTGGGAGGCGAGGTGAAGGACATCCTCCTTCTGGACGTTACTCCCCTCAGCCTGGGGATCGAGACCCTGGGCGGTGTGGACACCAAGCTGATCGAGAGGAACACCACCATCCCCACCAGGAAGAGCCAGATCTTCACCACCGCTGCCGACAACCAGACCACCGTCGAGATCCACGTCCTCCAGGGGGAGAGGCCCATGGCCAAGGACAACATCTCTCTGGGCAGGTTCAACCTGGCGGGGATCCCTCCCGCCCCCAGGGGCATACCCCAGATCGAGGTCGCCTTCGACATCGACGCCAACGGAATTCTCAACGTCTCGGCCAAGGATCTGGCCACAGGAAAGCAGCAGGCGATCACCATCTCCGCCCCCCACAAGCTCTCCCAAAACGAGATCGAGAGGAAGGTCAGAGAGGCCGAGGAGCACGCCTACGAGGACACCCAGAGGAAGGAGGAGATCGAGGCCAAGAACCAGGCCGAGACCCTGGTCTACACCGCCGAGAAGACCCTCAAGGAGGCGGGAGACGTCGTCACCTCCGACCAGAAGGAGAAGATCGAGAAGGCGATCGAGGAGGCGAAAGAGGCTCTGGCCGGCGGGGACATAACCAGGATAAAGGAGAAGGCGGAGGCCCTCCAGAACGCCATCTACGAGCTCTCCACGGCCATGTACCAGAGGGCGGCCCAGCAGCAGCAAGAGCAGCAAGAGCAGCAGCAGAGCCAGCAGGGCGGCTCAGGCCCCTCCTCCGGGGAGACGATCGACGCCGACTTCGAGGTCGTCAACGACAAGAAATGAGGTTGGTGCTGGAAGGTCGGTCGAAGGTCGTGAGGTCTTTAATGGCGAGGGTGCTGGAGAGGATGGCCGGTGGCGGGCACTAAAAGAGACTACTATGAGGTTCTCGGAGTCGGGAAAGAGGCGGACCAGAAGGAGATCAAGAGCGCTTACCGTAAGCTCGCTCTCAAGTACCATCCCGATCGGTCCGAAGAATCCGATGCCGAGGAGAAGTTCAAGGAGATCTCTGAGGCCTACGCCGTCCTCTCCGACGCGGACAAGAGGAGGCAGTACGATCAGTTCGGCCACGCCGGGATCGACAGCCGATACTCCCAGGAAGATATCTTCAGAGGGGTCGACTTCGAGGACCTCCTCCGGGGCTTCGGATTCGGAGGCGGAGCCGGCGGGTTTGGAAGCGGCGGCAGCATCTTCGACCTGTTCTTCGGAGGCGGCGGCCGGGGGGGGAGGAGGGGCCCCGCCCGGGGGCGCGACCTCCGCTTCGACCTGGATATGACCCTGGAGCAGGTGGCATCGGGCCTTGATACTTCAATCGAGGTCCCCCGGATGGAGGCCTGCCCCACCTGTGGGGGGACGGGGGCGAAGCCGGGGACCACTCCCCAGACCTGTGACCAGTGCAAAGGAGCGGGCCAGGTGACCAGGGTCCAGAAGACCCCCTTCGGACAGATGATGACCTCAACAACATGCCCGAAGTGTGGGGGGCGGGGGCAGATCGTCTCCGACCCCTGCGCCGAGTGCCGGGGCTCGGGCAGGGTCAGAAAGACCAGGAAGATCAACGTCAAGATCCCGGCGGGGGTCGAGACCGGCCAGCACCTGAGGCTGGGCGGCCAGGGCGAGGCGAGCCCCGAGCCCGGAGGCGAGCCCGGCGATCTATACGTCTTCGTCAACGTCCGGCCCCATCCTGTATTCAGGAGGGAGGACGACGACCTCCTCTACGAGACCCCCCTCACCATAACCCAGGCCGCCCTGGGGACGGACCTGGAGGTCCCCACCCTGGACGGGAAGAGGGCGAAGATGAAGATCCCGGCGGGGACCCAGAGCGGGTCGGTCTTCCGGCTGAAGGGGAAGGGGATCCCCCGGCTTCACGGCTTCGGCGGCACCGGAGACATGCACGTTAGAGTGAACGTCAGGACCCCCACCAGCCTCTCCGGGCGTCAGAGGGAGCTCCTGGAGGAGCTGGCCGCCGAGTTCGGCGAGAAAAAGAGGGAGCCGAAGAAGAGGGCCGAGGGCGCCAAGGTAAAGGAGAAGCCCCCGGAGAAGAAGGAGAAGGGATTTCTGGGCAAGATCGTCGACGAGGTGAAGGAGGCGGTCCAGTGAGCGGGCCGGAGGCCATACCATCCCGTCAGAAATCATTGGTGCGGGCAGAATCTCAAATCTCAGATCTGATTCTTTCCACTTTTTTCTCACTGATTCCCTAATCCTCCATTCTTCCCGACGCCTCTCCCTCTCAACTTCCACCCTTATTTCCGCCCCTAATCTTTGATCGCCCCCATCTTTGTCTCGATGGAGATCTCCTTGTCCAGCCGGTGGTCGATCTTCACCGAGGATATGATCCTTCCGACCCCCATCCCCGCCAGGGCCTGGTCGGCTCGCTCTACGACCTCGAATATCTCGGCCATGGACCCCGCCTCGACGACGGTGCACATGGGTCCCGGAACGAACCTGAGCCCCGATTTCTTCAGGACCTGGTGGACGGCCCGGACGTACGAGCTTGCGCTGGTCCCCGTGCCCATGGGTATCATGGAAAGCTCTGCCACTATCATGAGATATAGATGGAGCTGAGACGATAAAAAAGTTTTCAGGGATTTCGGCGAATCACCGGATCTCCCGCAGGATCGCCTCGGCGGAGGCCGCCGGGTTCGGCGACTCGGTGATCGACCTTCCCACGATCAGGTAGTCGGCCCCGGCCGCCAGAGCCGCTCGGGCCGAGCCGCCCTGGACCCCCACCCCCGGAGAGATGATGGCCCGCTCGCCCACGATCGACCTGACCAGCCGTATCCGCTCGGGCCGGGTGGCCGGGGCGACGACCCCGTCGACGCCGCACTCCGCCGCCATCCGGGCCATCCTCTCGGCGGCCGGGGCCATGAGGTCGACGGCTCCGGGGTGGCTCATCTCGGTGACGGCGAAGACCAGGCCGCCCCGCTCCCGGGCCGCCTCCACGCAGGCCGAGAGGCTGTCTTTCCCCACGAAGGCGTGGGCGATGATCCCCGCCACCCCCGCCTCCAGGACCTGCTCGGAGATGAGGGTGTTGGTGTTGGGGATGTCGGCGATCTTGAGGTCAGCGATCACCGGCGCCATCGAGGCGATCTCGCTGACCACTTCGAGCCCCGCCGCCAGGATCAGGGGGTAGCCGACCTTGACGTAATCGATTCTGTCCCGGAGGGTCGAGACGAGGTCGAGGGCTTTGTCCCTGGAGAGGACGTCCAGGGCGAGGATGAGGCGGGAGTTTCGGATCATGTATCCGAGTTTTAACTTGACGGATATTTACCTTTCCGATCTTCCGGCCGATCTGGCAGAGGTTATCGATCAAAGCGTCAAAACTTCGGGGTTATCCCTTCTTTCCGGTCGCCTTGAAGAAGGTGTAGCAGAAGACCCCGTCCTCCTCCGCCGTGCGGTACAGGTCTCGCACCCCCGCATCGAACTCGTCCGCCTCCATCATCCCCGCAGCCAGCGCCGCCTCCCGGACCCCCTCGATCATGGCGGTGAAGGTCTTCCGGGTGAAACCGTCCGCCATCCCGGGCCTGGACCCGTCGGCGTAGACCATCCGGGGCGATACAGACACATCGGCGAACCCGGCCCGGGTGAGGAGGGGATAGAGCTCCCGGCCGATCATGGCGTTTCCGCCCGCTCGCTCCTGGAGCCTCACCTGGCAGTCGATCGCCCTCCGGGCCGCGAGGCTGTCGGGGCAGAAGTAGGCGGAGCCGTGGTCGCCCTCGATGGCCGTGATCGTCCCGCCGGGTTTGATGAACTCCTTGAGGGTGGAGAGGGCCTCGACGGGCTGCGGCAGATGCTCCAAAACGAAGCAGACGAAGAGGTGGTCGAAGCTCTCCTTCCGGAAGGGGAGGTGGAAGATGTCCCCCTGGAGGACCCGGACGTTTGCGAGCCCCGCGGCCTTCGCCCTCCCCCTCGCCTCGGCGGCGGAGGATCGGGAGATGTCGAGGGCGATTATCTTGGCCTCAGGGCTGTTTTTGGCGAGGGGGACGGTCTGAGCCCCCACCCCGCAGCCGGCCTCCAGGACGAGGGAGCCCGGCGGGTAGGAGGTGTCGGAGTGGAGGAGGTCGACGAGGGTGGCGGCCTGGTCCTGGAGGCGCGTGCTCTCCCTCGGGTGGTAGCCGTGGACGTAGGGGTCGGCCATGGACGGCTCTTTGCCGGCGGTTTATATCAGGATTTCCGGCGAAGGTTCTGTCAAGTTATCGGTTGATGGGAATCGAGCCTTTTTGTTGCGCAGGGTGAGTAACACTGGTAAGAAAGGCAAAAATGAAAACCGTTTATGAGTTGTTACACTCCCAATCCTCATATCGGATCATAACCAAGGTATAAAATTAAGTTATTAAAAACGATTGAATGATATTTTGTTATAATATGAGTTTTACGTGATAGATAAATATGATTATTTCAGATCCTGAAAACCTATTTGGATTACCTTGCCGGAGGAAAACCTATTTAGCCTTCATAGATGCAAGGTTAATGGGATCTAAGACTAATTCATCTTGGATATATCTCGTAGCGGAGGATACAATCGATATGCCTGTTGAAAATGTCGATGAAGCCATACATTTGATAGAAAAATGGATGGATGGGAGAGGATTTACTATTTCCCCACCACGAGAGAAGGATGAGTCTACGGTTGAATTTAATTTTGCTTATAACGGTAAAACCGAACGAGGATTAGGGTTTACCGTAGTACAACCGAAGAATATAGCAAGGCTTGTCCTTGTAGCATCTCGCATTGATATCGCCGGGCAACATCGAGATATTCTTGGGTCCATGGAGACAAGTGAATTTGAAGATTTTATGTGGGAATTAAAAAGAGCATTGGTATTAGCCCCGGCATCATTCCAAATTCTTCCTCCGGAGGGAATGCCAGATTCAATTCAACTATCGCTAGAAATATCATTTGATGAACTTTCAGAAGGAAAACTAAACAACGCATTGAACAGTATTTCAAAATCTGCAGTGTTAATAATATTATTATTTAGTAAAATGGGGGTTTGAAATAACAGGAGACCACAAAAATGGATACTAGTGACGTGTGTGTTGGGGTATCGGTACCATATCCAATAGGGATCGCTGAGCCTATTCTAACTACCCAAAAACAGATGCAGGTCGCAGGGTTATCCAGAAGCCCCGGAAATAGACTGCCATTAGATAATCCGATAATGGATTGGGTCCATCCAAATAAGATTTTAGAGAGGATAGATATACAAAGCACTACGGAGGCAGATATCATGAAGTTAGCGGGATTAAAAAAGATCTTACCAGATGATCGTTTTGAATATGATATAGCAATTCCTTTACCTCCACCTACTCGGAGTTATAAAGTAACCCTTAATATAAAAACCATCAAGAAAGGCAAACCTACCATTGTTGATCCAGATTGGATTTAAACATGTGGAGGGATCACAATATCCACAGTTTATCCTTGGTATGAAATAGTGGAAAAATCGGATAAAATTGAACAAGGGGATATACTTAGTTCATGGCCAGTAATAATTCCTGAAGAGTGGATAGATGGTGTGGGAGATATCGATACCTCGATTGAAGAATACGATATGATAATAATGAGTCAATCATGTGACATTCAAAATAATAAAATAGATAATGTCTTAGTTTGCCCCGTCTTGATTCTTGACGAGATGGGAAAATATACAAGCAGCGGAGATAGGAATAAATTACGAAAAGGGGAAATTATCGGGTATCACTTATTAAATAAATGCGAAGTAGATGGGTTAACAGATTGTGGACTCTTGGATTTATTAGATAAATATCTAGTAGTAGATTTTAGGAATGCATATTCCATACCGTTGAAATTCTTGATCGGTGGGGTGGATGCCAAACACGAAAAACGACTACGATTATTGCCTCCATATAAAGAGCATTTATCGCAGGCATTTGCAAGATTCATTATGCGGGTTGGCTTACCAGAAGAAATTCCCGATTTTTAAAGATATCATATTCAATATCATTTTTTTAATGACAATTTTATCCCCTTCAACTCTAGCTACTAATTACTCTCCAACCTCAAAAGGGAAGGCACTATCCCGGCGAATGTATCTTATCTACGATAATATGCTGCTGCGTAACCCATCAATTGAAAAAAAGAAAAAATTAATAAGACCCAAAGAGCAACAGAAAATTATTATTTTTTCAAAGTTAATTGTATTAACCTGCGCCTAGAGATCGGCTTTGTTCTATAAGATTTCCGGACTTCCACAAGACGTCCGCCGTTTGATCTATTGTAATAAATACCTAAGATAGAATAGGCTAGAATTATCGCTGCCATAAGTCCTGACAGAGCAGCAATCGGTCCTATCATAGATATGATTGAATTGAAGTCATTGAAACACATTTTTTTTCTCTTTATAGATTAGATCAACGCCCTAAACCTTTGCGATGACAAGATCAAAATCCACCCGTACAGATTTAATAGAACCAGCGGCGTCTAACGTCTCAGCAGAACTGCTGAAAATTCTATAAAAATCTCATGTTCATCAGTACACCCTCCTCCCCGGCTTTCTCCTCCACTCCTCCAGAACCTCCCTGCACCCCTCCCGATCGAGGCTCATCATCTCCATCTGCTCCAGCTCCGCCTCGCCCCTGATGACGTCGTAGATGAGGCTGTCGTCAAAGCCGATCCTGGCCACGTCCTCCCTGGTGGTTCCGTAGACGAGCCTTTTGATCCTCGCCCAGAATATGGCGGCAAAGCACATGGGGCAGGGCTCGGAGGTGGTGTAGATCTCGCAATCGGAGAGGTCGTAACGCCCCAGGATTGAGGAGGCCTCCCGGATGGCCAGGATCTCGGCGTGGGCGGTGGGGTCGTTCCGCTTCAGGACCTCATTGTGAGCCCGCGAGATGACGACGCCGTCCCGGACGATGACCGCGCCGAAGGGGCCGCCGTCGTCGTTCTCGATTCCCCGCCTGGCTTCCTCCAGGGCGAGGGCCAGAAACTCGTTCATCTTCTCCATCCGGCCGTCCGTCAGACTATTCCGTCAGACTATTCCGTCGGACTGGGTCCGACTATCTCCTCTTTTGGCGGCATCAGGTTGGCGAAGGCCCTACTGACGACCTCGCTCAGCGCCGGGTGGATCACCAGGCTCCTGGCCACCGGCCCGTAGTCCTGATATCCGGCGTTCATCAGGTACACGACCTGCTGGGCCAGCTCCGGGGCCTCGGAGCCCGCAATTTGACAGCCGAGAATTTTGCCGGTGTCCCTCTGGACCACCACCTTGGCCAGGCTCTCCTCCTCGGCCATGGCGTAACCCTTGGTCACGTCCCCGTACCTCGCCCTCCCCACCAGGACCCTGTAGCCGGCGGCTTTTGCCTCCGCCTCGGTCATCCCCACCGCGCCGACCGGGGGGCAGGTGAAGACCGCGTGGGGGACGGCGTGATAGTCCATCTTCTCCTTCTCTTTTCCTCCTTCTTCGGCGAAGGCGTTGTTCCAGGCCATCCGGGCCTCGCGGTTGGCGACGTGCCGGAACATGTACTTGCCGATGGCGTCCCCGATGGCCCAGATCCCTGCCCTGGTCGTCTCCAGATACTCGTCCACCACGATCCAGCCGCGGCGGTCCAGCTGGACCCCGGACTTCTCCGGCTTGAGGATGTCGGAGTTGGATCTTCTGCCCAGGGCCACCATCACCTCCTCCGCCGCAAACTCCCGGACCTCGTCGGTCTCCAGGTCGAGGGCGGAGACCACCTTCTTCTCCCCTTCCCGTTCGACCTTCACCGCCTCGTGGCCGGTCCTGACGTCGGTCTGCTCTCGGAGCCTCTTTTCCACGATCTCGGAGATCTCCGGGTCCTCTCTCTCCAAGAGCCGGGGGCTTCTCCCGATGATGGTCACCTCGGTTCCCATCGCCGAGAAGAAGTGGCCGTACTCGCAGCCGATGTATCCCCCGCCCAGGACGACCAGGCTCTGGGGAAGCCGCGCCAGCTCCATCACCGAGACGTTGTCCAGGTAGCCCGCCTCCGCCAGGCCCGGAATCGGCGGAATCGCCGCCCTCGCCCCCGAGGCGATGAAGATCCGGGGGGCGGTGATCGTCTCGCCCTCGACTCGGATCTCGCGATCTCCGACGAACTCGCCCCAGCCCCGATACCAGTCCAGGTTCTGGTTGGCCCTTACGGACCGCTCCATCTCCCGCCTGCCTTCGCCCACGACCGAGTGCATCCGCCTCATTATGAGCTCGAAGTCGATCCTCTCGATTCGGGCCTCCACTCCCACGGCCCTGGCGGCCTCGATATTTCGGATCACGTCTGCGGGATAGATCAGGACCTTGGAGGGGATGCATCCGTTGTTGAGACAGGTCCCGCCCATGGGTCCGGCGTCCACCAGGGCTACCCTCATCCCCGCCCTGGTCCCCCTGGACCCGATGATCATCCCGGCGCCGGAGCCGATGACGATGATGTCGTACTCTTTCATGCGTTTACACCTGTATTTCAAGCTCGAGTCTCGGATGAGATGATGCGACTTCAATCCTGGAACTTCGAGCTTCGATCTTCGCTCTCAACCTTTATTTGAAGCCTCTATCTCAACCTTTGAGGTACTTCTCCGGCTCCTTCTCAAAGGCCTTCATGCACCCGGGGGCGCAGAAGTGATATGTGGTCCCCTTGTATTCGGTCCTGAACTTCGCAGTCTTCTCGTCCACGGTCATGCCGCATACCGGATCTATGGCCAACCCTTTCACCTCAGAATCTTCTTTGAATTGCTGGGACTTCTCCTCCGCCATCAGCCCCTCCTTCGTCAGCCCCTCCTCCATCAGCCGCTCCTCCACCATCGGCTCCTCCGTCATCAGCTCCTTCGCCCTCCGCTCCCTCTCCCTCCTGGACGGCGGGACGTAGCCCTTCAGCATCAGGGAGAGGCTCACCACCGTCACCGAGCTCGCGGCCATGGCCAGGCCTGCCAGCTCCGGGCGGAAGGTGATCCCGAAGGACGGGTAAAGCGCCCCCGCCGCCACCGGGATCAGGGCAGAATTGTAGGCGAAGGCCCAGAAGAGGTTCAGCTTCACCCTTCCCATCACCTTCCGGCTGAGCTCGATCGCCGCCACCGCATCCATCAGGTCGTCTCTGATCAGGACGATCTCTCCGCTCTCGATGGCCACGTCCGTTCCGCTGCCGATGGCGATCCCCACGTCGGCCTGGGCCAGAGCCGGGGCGTCGTTGATTCCGTCCCCGACGAAGGCGACGACAGACCCCGCATCCTGAAGCCTCTTTATCTCTCTGGCCTTCTCCTGAGGGAGGACCTCGGCCAGGACCCTCTCGATCCCGATCTCTTCTGCCACGATCCCGGCGGTGGAGGGGTTGTCGCCGGTGATCATGAGGACCTCAAAGCCCATCTCCTGAAGCCTCTTCACCGCCTCTCCGGAGTCCTCCTTGAGGGCGTCGGCGACCCCGACCACCCCCACCACCCTTTCATCGAGGGCGGCGAAGAGGGCGGTCTTCCCCTCCACCTCCAGGCAGAGGGCGGCATCCTCCGCATCCTCGGGGATCTCTATCCCCATCCCCCGGAGGAGGACCCGATTTCCCACGGCCGCATCTCTTCCCTCGACTCTGGCCAGGACCCCCTTCCCTCCCAGGGCTTCAAAGGAGGTCGGTTCGACCAGGGTGACTCCTTCGGCTCTGGCCCTCCTCACCACCGCCTCGGCCAGGGGGTGCTCGGAGCTGGCCTCGATCCCTCCCGCGATTCTGAGCAGCTCCATCTCCTCGATCCCAAAGGCGATGAGGTCGGTCACCTGGGGCCTTCCCACGGTGAGGGTCCCGGTCTTGTCGAAGACGACCGCGTTCAGCTTCTCGGAGGTCTCCAGGGCCTCGCCCCTCTTCACCAGCACCCCCAGCTCCGCCGCCCGGCCGATGCCCACGGTGATGGCGGTGGGGCTGGCGAGGCCCAGGGCGCAGGGGCAGGCCACCACCAGAACTGAAATGGTGGCGGTGAGGGCGAAGAGGAGGGGGTCGCCGGGGACGAGATCGGCGAGGATGTACCGCCACAGAAGGAAAGTCAGTGCCGCCACCGTCAGCACCGTGGGGATGAAGAGGGCGACGGCCCTGTCCGCCAGCCTCTGGATGGAGGGCTTGGAGCCCTGGGCCTCCTCCACCAGGGCGATGATCTGAGCCAGGGCCGTCTCGCGCCCCACCCTGGTGGCCAAGAACCTGATCGCCCCGTTCCTGTTCAGGGTCCCTCCCACCACCGGATCGTCCTTCTTCTTCTTGGCGGGGATCGGCTCTCCGGTGATCATCGACTCGTCTACGTAGCTCTCGCCGGCTACGACCACCCCGTCGGCGGGAACCTTCTCTCCCGGCCGGACCAGGATGACCTCCCCCGCCAGAAGGTCGGCCGCGGCCACCTCCACCTCCCGACCGTCCCGGATGACGGTGGCGGTCTTGGGCTGGAGGCCCACGAGCTTTTTGATCGCCTCGGAGGTCCTCCCCCTGGCCCTGGTCTCCAGGTACCTCCCCAGGGTCAGAAAGGCCGCAAGAAAGACCGCGGTCTCGTAGAAGATGAACTGAGGCGTGAGGAGCACCCCGAAGGTGCCCATCAGGCTGGAGACGAAGGCGACGGCGATCCCCATGGAGTACATCACGTCCATGGTCAGGCTCCGGTGGCGGAGGGCCCTTAAGCCGGCAGAAAATATGGGCTGGCTCAGGTATATGAAGGGCGGGGTGGATATGACGAGCATCAGAAAGGGCATCGGAACCGACGGTATCGAGGGCGCCATCCCCAGGACCATCAGCACCAAACCCGCGCCGAAGCCGACCAGGATCCTCCTCTTCTTATCCTGGAGGTCTTTCTCCCTCGCCTCCCTCTCCCTCCTCTCGCCCTCCTCTCCCGCAACCCCCAGGTACTGGTATCCCGCCTCCTCGATCGCACCCCTGATTTCGGCAACCGATGCGACCCCAGGGTTATAGGTGACGTAGGCCCTCTCGGCCCCCAGATTGACCTTGACCTCGACGACCCCCTCCACTCCGCCCACCGCCTCTTCCACGGTGGAGACGCATGAGGCGCACATCATCCCCCCGACCTTGATGGCGACCCTTTCGTCGACGACGCCGTATCCCGCCTCGGATACGGCGTTCTCCAGGTCGGTGAGCTTCGCCTTCGAGGGATCGTAAGCGACGAAGACGGTCTCCTTCCCCAGGTTGACCCTGGCCTCGTCGACCCCCTCCACCCCCAGCAGGGCGCCCTCCACGGTGGAGGCACAGGAGGCGCAGACCATCCCGGATATCTTCAGCTCGACCTTGCTCATCTCTTTTCCATCTTCTTCATCGGAGGTCATCAGCCCAACGCCCTCTCATCCTGAGACCGCATCTCATTCAGATGAACCTCTCAAACCGGTCCATATCGGCCTTGCATATGGGGCAGACCCCGGGAGGATCATCCCTCGCACAGAGGTATCCGCATACTCTGCACCTCCAGACCGGGTACGATAGCGAGGAGGGGGGTTCGCCGGATGGAGCGGAGAGGACCCTCGCCGCTCGCTCCCTCTCCTCGGGGGAGGGGCGCCTCTCGGGGACGGGCTCAAGCTCTTTCTCTGCAGACAGAACCTCCTTTGTGACGTAGAGGGCGCAGTAGCAGGCACCGTGTTCGACCAGGTCCTGGTCCCTATAGTCGCAGGGGCAGATTATGTCCAGATCCTCATCCCTATCTCCGGAGGCGAGCCGGCAGGGACAGGCCCAGTAGCCGTATCGATTCTCATTTTTGAGAAGGCCTCTGATCAGGTCTCTGGTGAAGTCGGAGTCCGGGTTCAGATGGTAGCCCATCTCCTCGGCCTCCCGATCCAGCTGCCTGTAAAGGGCATCAACCTCCTCCGAAGAGGGTTTGAAATCCGTCATAGCTCCAGAGCCTCCTTTATCTCCTTCTCCTTGAATCCGACTACAGACTTCCCGTCCTTGAAGACTGTGGTGGGGAAGGAGGCCCTGGGATTGTGCCGCTTCACCTCCTCCAGGGTTCTCCTCCGTTCCTCCCCCTGGAGAAGATCGACGTAGACGTACCTGTATTCAACACCCAGATCCGCCAGAAGCTTCTTTGTCTTATTGCACCAGGCGCAGGTGCTGAGGGCGTAGAGGGTTATATCTCCCCGGTCCTCTCCCCGGACATGTTCAAATCCCATCGGCCAGACCACCTTGCTATTTTTATTATAGATAGTGGAGCCCATGAGATTAATAAGTTCTCACTTGATGATAACCGGCGGAGGCAGGCGCCTGGGCGAAAAATGAGGTTGGGAGAGCGTCGTCGATGAGTGGACCTTCGTTTGACCTTCTACCTCCTCTTCTGCCCTCCTTCTACTTTTATATGCATCGTATTCTCAGCCGGTGCTCTTTCCCATCCCCCAGATCTATCCTTCTCGAATCCCCAGGCCTCAAAGGCCGATCGTCGATGGATATTTCGATCCCCTGGCTCAGGGGAAAGGGCGCCTTCGGTCCCAGGGTCCCGCCGACCTGGATCACGTTCCCTCGATGCTCCACATCGACCACGATCGGGGGCATCTCTCTGGTTTGACTCTCGCCGGCAGGGATGCTGATATTCAGGGGGGCGTATTCGAGGTCATCGCCGCAGTCGTTAATTATAGTCAGATGGGCGGGACCGCCGAATGCCACCTCGGCCACCGGAGCCCCGCCTATGGCCAGGGCCGCTCCAAGGGTGAAGGCGGAGATTCTGGTCAGGGCCACTCTTGCCAGGACGCTCCCCTCGGGGACGCTGGATGCCAATCTCAAGGATAAGGCCATGAGGATCGTCCACCCGGTGAGGAAGGCGGTGGCTGCGAGGCTCAAACCCAGGATGAACGCCGCCCCCAGGAGGAGAAGGACGGCGATGACGAAGGCCGCGGTCATCAGTCTTTTGGCTCTGGAAGAGATGCCGAAGCTCTTGGGTCGCTTGCCCAAAAGCTCGCCTCCTGTATAGGCCACGCTCAGTCCGACGATGACCATCATCTTGGCGGAGCTGGAGAGGCCCGAGAAGGCGTCCACGATGAGGTCGACTATCAGTCCCAGAAGGACCGGAAGGATGGTGCTTTTGAAGGACTCGCTCTCACGAGCATCCTTTTTGCCTGCCCGTTCTTCAGCATCTTCTTCCATATGATCATCCCCAGATATTCCGACCAATCGCGGCATCTGCCGGGCAGGACCTGCCCCAGAGCCTGAGAAGAACTACGGCAGTTCTCCCTATAGTTCATGTTCTGAGGCTAGATATTCCTTTCGTTTTGCCACCATCTCCCGAAACCTCCGCTGAAAGAAATCCGCTCTTCGAGCCGGAGGAGATCCGATGGATCTCATCATATTCTTCGTATGAGCTGAGCGATGCTCTTATCACCCATAAGATGGAAAAGATATTTTCATGACTGACGAAGTCCAGGTCAAAGCTCTGAGGCCCAAATCCCAGAACCCGGTGGTCATCGAGGGTTTTCCGGGGATAGGGCTGATCGGAAACATAGCAAGCCAGTACGTCGTCAACCAGCTCGAGATGGACTACCTCGGAGCCATAGACTCCAGGTTCTTTCCGCCTCTATCGGTCCTGGTGGGCGGGGTAGCCCATATGCCGGTGAGGATATACGAGAAGCCGGAGCTTGACGTGGTGGTGATAAGCTCCGACATACCGGTCCATCCCGCGGCTTCTTACGACGTGGCCCGGGGGATAGTATCATGGGCCGAGTCGATCGGGGCGAAAGAGATGGTCTGTCTTGCCGGGATAACGGTGATGAGCGACCAGCAGCGGGTCTTCGGGGCCGCCACCACCGAGGAGATGCTGGAGAGGATAAAGGACAAGGTGGAGGTCTTTGAGATCGGGACCATATCGGGGATATCGGGGTCCGTCATGAACGAGTGTCTCCTGCGCAATGTGCCGGCCATATGCCTCCTTGGAGAGACCCACAGCATGGCCCCCGATCCCAGAGCGGCGATCGTCACCATCAAGATGCTCAACACCCTCTACGACCTCGAAGTGGAGACCAAAGAGCTGGAGGAGAGGGCGGACGAGATCGAGCTTCAGATGCAGAAGCTGGCAGAGCAGGTGAAGAGCACCGCCGCCGAAGAGGTTCCGGGCAAAAAAGAGCTCCAGTTCCCGATGTATGGGTGATTGATCATGGAATGCATTGCACTTACGGGGATATCCAGACAGGTGATCAGGGAGCTATTGGATAACGGGATCAGGACTCTGGAGATCAGGAGCCCCCACAACTTCCTCGCCCTCCTCCACTCCAGCCCCGGAGACGTCATCTTCCTGACCGAGGCCAGCGGTCCCGACATCGTCAACGGGACCGGAGGGATGCTCACCCGGATCCGGGAGGTTCAGGTGGTGACCCATAAGATGGTCCAGGCCGGAGCCGACTTCTACGAGGAGAGGGAGGCTCAGGCGGCGAGGGTCCAGCTGGCGGTGGTTGGGCACGGCCGGGTGAGGAGCGTAAAGAGCTTGAGATTGGGATCGCCGACGGTCCTGGATGTGGACGAGGTCTGCTACTACGACGCGGGATGATTAAAAATTATCCTGGAGTTCCATTTCTTCGAGCTCGCACTCCATCCAGGCCACGCATCCCGCGATCCCTGGCGGTTTCACCTTGGCCGACGGATGAGGGGACAGACCCGCCTCTTCGAACTCGTCCACCTCCGGCGGGAAGCTCTTCGCGCAGATCTAGACCGCCTCTGCCATCTCCACGGTGGGACGTTGACCACGAACTCGCCGGTCTCCCGGATGTTGTCCAGGGTGTCACGCTTCGTCCAGGATGCCATGGAGATCTCGTCTGCGGGCCTCAGGATGGGCACGATGCACCTATGGCGCTGCGTTTCGGGCGCCCTTCTTCGACGCCGTAGATATCAGAACCACAGGCATCGGCAGAACCTGCCCTCTCATGCTGGGTTTAGAATCATACCTGTCACCATTGTTCAGCTTGATCTCTGGTTTGATCTGGCTATCAGAAGCGAGACGGTCGCCCCCCAGGTTAAAAAAAGAACTTCCACGGCCGTGCCGGCCTTCGGCCACCTGCCGCAGGCGCATGGCCCAGGCCGCGGAAATTCGCTCGAAGCTCAGTGGTTACACCCCGACGAAGGAGAGCTTGTTCAGGGCGATGGGTATCCCCAGAGCCATCCCGTTGTAGGTGTAGTAGAGTTCCACCTGACCGTCGTGAGCGACGAAGGACTCGGTGTAGTAGAGGGTGAGGGCGGGAACGTCCTCTGCGTAGAGGACCTGGGCCTGATCGATCAGATCGTGCCTGGCGTCCTCGTCGGTCTCAGCCACCTGCTCTGTCAGGAGGTCGGTCAGCTCATCGTTGTCATAGTACCGGGCGCTGTTGAAGTCGTCGTCTAGGGTGTTCTTGGCGAGGAAGTTGGGGTCGCCGATGACTCCGCCGTGGCCGCTGATGGCCAGGTCGAAGTCCCACTCGCCGACCTTGGAGTCGACGGCCTTCGAGTCCATCACCCTGAGATCGACGTCGATCCCGGCCGCCTCCAGGTCCGCCTCGACCAGCTCGCCGATCCTCTCGGCCTCGGCGTCTGCGCTCTTGACCAACAGCTCGATGGTCCTGCCGTCATAGCCCATATCATCGAGGAGCTCTTCGGCCCTGGCGGGGTCGTGGGGGTAGTATCCGTCCATCGCCGGGTTGTACCAGTCGTGGTCGGGGGGTACGAATCCGGGGCTTCCGGCAAGGCCGTAGCCGCGGGCGGCTATCTCCACCAGCTCGTCTCTATCGATGGCGTAGGCCAGGGCCTGCCTGAACCTCGCGTCCGACATCGGCTCCTCCTGATGGTTGATCATCAGCTTGTAGTTCCACCAGTGGGCGGGAACCTCCAGGATCTCAAAGTCCGCCTCCAGCTCCTCGATCATCTCGGGCTCTATGGGGGCGTTGTCCACGTTCCCCTGCTTTAGCTCCGCCGCAGCGTTGGGGGCAGAGATCTTGACGAAGATCAGCTCGCTGACCATCGGCGCTCCCAGATAGTAGTCTTCGTAGGCGAGGTAGCGGTAGGTCCCCTGGACCATGTCGTAGTCGTCAACATTCAGGGTGTAGGGCCCGGTCCCCACCAGGGCACCCTCTTCCCGGTAGTTGAGGGGATCGTCCACCTCAGCCCAGATGTGCTCGGGGAGGATGGGAAGGGTTCCTCCCACCTGGTCCAGGAAGGGGGCGTAGGGCGCGGAGAGGGTGATCCTCACCGTCAGGTCGTCGACGGCCTCGGCGCTCTCGATGATCGAGGAGTCGACCCACTGGTAGGGGTGCTCCTTGGTGTAGTCTACGGTGAAGATCACGTCCTCGGCGGTGAAGGGTTCGCCGTCGTGCCAGGTGACTCCGTCCCTCAGGTGGAAGATGTAGACCTCGTCGCCCTCCATATCCCAGGTCTCGGCCAGGGCTGGAACGTACCCAGCATCATCCTTCCAGACCAGGGTGTCGAAGAGAAAGCTCATCCTCGTATAGCCCGGCCCCCGGGAGTAGTGGGCGTAAGGGCTTGGAAATCCCCAGTCTCCGGTGGTGTCGGCTACGGTGTAGACCGGAACCGAGCCGCTCTCGTCAGAGGCGGCGGCTAAACCCGCCACAAGCAGGACCAGAAGCCCTGCCGCCAGTCCCAAAGCGTGCAAATATCTCATTTGAAGCTCCTCCAGCTCGTCCGTTGTCATGTAATACAGATCTAAGTAATATTCCTCCTATTTATGAATCTTTTGTCTAAAACTATATGCATAATCAGATTAAGTTTGATATTATTGTTTATTAATACGACAAATAATCTGGATAAAAACCTAATTGGCGCTTTTGTCTTTGATATATCACAAAAATAAGTCCTGATATGTCGGCTAATAATTCTTGGTAATACCTCTTCAGGAGGATGTATTCATGAAATTCTGAGAAACTTTCGCCACAAAGGCCCCAAGACCGACCGTAATCGCGATGATGAGCCCCCTATCCGACCAAGGCCAGTGCAGCGCCGTTCAAAGTGATTCTTAAATACCATAAGATTGAAATTAAACCTTCAGACATGGCGAGCAGATGGCAGAAATGCTGGGAGGTAGCCCCCGAGATTCACCTCCTCCTGAAGGGGAGCGAGAGCCTGGAGGCCGCCCGGGACCTGGTCGTGGGCTACCTCCAATCCCTGGACTGGGCCCACCGACGAGAGGCGGCGGAGATGGACCCCTGGGATTACGTCCTCTTCAACGAGGCGCTGGAGTGCCTCAAGAACATCTTCTCCCCCCGAAACGAGCGGGCGGCGAAGACCTCCTCCCTGGAGTTCCTCTGGAAGGCCTCCGTGGACGGAGAGGCCGAGGTGGCCGATGACTTCGTCGACGAGTTCTTCCACCTCTTCAAGGCGGTGAAGGTCCAGTCGGAAGTCTACCCTTCCATGCTGATGGAGGGGATCGAGGTCCCCGACTTCGATGAGTACGAGGGAAGGGAGGCAGGTCGGAGGCGGTCCGACTACCTGGACGAGATGAGCCGCCGGATGGACGAGCACCTCTCGAGGTACAAAAGCGGCCTCGATCCCGAGGTTACAGAGAGGAGGGCAGAAAATAAGGCGAGGATCCTCGCGGTCCTGGGAGCCGATCCCGACGATTGGAAGGACTGGAGGTGGCAGTTCCGCCACGTCTTCAAGGACGGGGCAGATCTGGAGACGATAAAAAAGATCATCAGGCTCAGCCCCGAGCATGAACGGTCGATAGGCATGGCCCTGGAAAAGGGCGTTCCCTTCGGGGTCACCCCCCACTACCTCCACCTGATGGACTCTGAGCCCAGCGACCTCGACTTCGCCGTCCGGCTCCAGGTCTTCCCTCCTCTGAAGTACGTGGAGAAGATGATCGCCCATCGGAAAGACCGGAAGTGGGCCTTCGACTTCATGCGGGAGAACGACACTTCCCCCACGGATCTGGTCACCCGGCGCTACCCAAGGGTGGCCATCGTCAAGCCCTACGACTCCTGCCCCCAGATCTGCGTCTACTGCCAGAGGAACTGGGAGATCACCGCTCCCTTCATGCCCTCGGCCATGGCCTCCATGGCGGAGATCGACGCCGCCATAGACTGGTACGCCGAGCACGAGGAGATGATGGACGTCCTCCTCACCGGGGGCGATCCCCTGGTGATGAGTGACGATCTCATCGACCGGATCCTGGGCCGCCTGGCGGAGATCCCCCACCTCATCAGCATCAGGATCGCCACCCGCACCCCCATCACCGTCCCCCAGAGGATCACCGAGGAGCTGTGCGAGATCTTCGGGTCCTACCACGAATTAGGTAGACGCAGCCTCTGCGTGGTCACCCACTTCATGCACCCCTACGAGGTGACCCCCGAGACCCTGGAGGCGGTGAAGAGGATCAGGATGCTGGGGATGGACGTCTACAACCAGCAGGTCTTCACCTTCGCCAACAGCAGGCG
>Ga0116163_1000268_pt1 | contig 38384 bp, 36 predicted proteins | sample AD_UKC107_MetaG_FD_89889 | JGI IMG/M metagenome (GOLD analysis project Ga0116163, IMG submission 89889) | Active sludge microbial communities of municipal wastewater-treating anaerobic digesters from Hong Kong - AD_UKC107_MetaG | ecosystem: Engineered > Bioreactor > Anaerobic > Digestate...
CGGACACTTAGGTCGCCATGTTATCCGCCTGCTGAGGAAGAACAAAGACAACCATATCCGTGTACTGGCTTTGCCCGGCGATCCGTCGCCGCTGCCGGATGGGGTGGAGCGGGTAGAAGGCGATGTGTGCGACGCGCAATCCCTTCAGCGGTTCTTTCAGACCGATGGATATGACAGCATAACGCTCTTTCACCTGGCGGCGTATATTACCATTGCGTCCAAAAACGACCCCAGGGTCTGGAATGTAAATGTGGAAGGCACTCGCAATGTGATGGCGCTTGCGCTGCGCACAGGCGTTGACCGGGTTGTGTATGTCAGCTCTGTTCATGCCATCCCGGAGCTTCCAAGCCCGGACGTGATTACCGAAACAACGCGGTTCTCAGCGGAGAGCGTGCACGGCCAGTATGCCAAGTCCAAGGCTGCCGCGGCGGAGCTCGTGCTGCAATACGCCGCCAGGGGGCTGAACGTGAGCATCGTGCACCCCTCCGGCATTATCGGCCCGGGCGACACGCAGAAATCGAACCATATGACCCGAACCATTGAAGCCATGGCCTCTGGCCGTATCCCCGTATCCATCAGCGGAGGTTACGATTTTGTGGACGTCCGCGACGTGGCGGCGGGCATCATCCGGTGCGAGGCCAAGGGCAAGGCCGGGGAATGTTATATCCTCTCCGGGCATTTTGCGACGGTTGCCGGATTGATGCGGATCATCTCCGGGTTCACGGGCCGTCGCTTCCTGTCGCTGCATATTCCAAGGTTTGTGATGAAAGCCGCCGCGTACCTGGGGGAGAAATTCTCGCTGCTGTTGCGCCGCGTGCCGCTGTTTACGCCGTATTCCCTGTTTACGCTGTACTCAAACGCCTTGTTCAGCCACCGGAAAGCGACGCAGAATCTGGGCTACCGGCCCCGTTCCCTGCGCCGCACGGTGCGAAGCGTTCTGCAGTCCCTGGGTTATGGGAATAAGATCAAACATATACCCTAGCTCGATGCCTGTGGTGCCGTGCAATGATAAAAACCCCGGACTCCCTAGGGAGTCCGGGGTTTTTCAGATCGATCAGACAGGTGTCTATGTCAGTTTCCTATTCCACAACCTCGGCCATTTCACAGTAGAAGAGGATGCCCATGTAGTTGAGGGCAATCGTGCCGTCTTCCAGCAGGCTGACGGTCTGCGCGAACTCCTCGCCCAACTCGGACGCAATCACCAGTTTGCCGTCGACCAGGGTTCCCACGGCGGGTTCGGTGGCATCAAACGAGGTCACGGCGCCGTTTTCAATCACAACAGTTGCGTTCTCCAAGCCGGACTGCGCCATTGCGGCGAAGGGCACCACCATGCCGTACGCGTTGACCGTTGTAATGGTCCAGGTGCCGTCAAATGCGGCGATGTCCTCAGCGGGGATTTCAGCAGCGGCCACAAAGCCGGGTGCGGCGGGCTCGCGCCCGAAGGTCATGACAGCGCCTTCCGCTTCGGCAACCAGCTGGCCTTCTTCCGATACGGTAAAGGCAAGGGGTTCTTCATCGGCGGTGACCGTCAGGGTTTCGCCGTCCAGTGCCCAGGAGGCGACCTTGTCTTCTTCGCCGGTGGTGGAAACCGCGCCGGTGCCATCGGCATTGAGCGTCATGGACATTTCCATACCCATGTCGGCGGGGTTGAGGGTAACACCCTCGGCTGAAATGGATACCAGATACCAGGTGCCGGTAAAGTCGAAGGATTGCGCTGTTGCCAGGGTGCCGATCATCAGCAGGGCGAGCAGCAGAGCGGCGAATTTCTTCATCATGGTTGTTCTCCTTTTAATCTTTGTTTCGTTATGCAGATAGGGTAAGGCACCGTATGCCTTTGTGCTATCATATCATAAATTGTAGTGTTTACAAGATTTATCTGTTTGAAACGGGTGCGGTGTCAATGGAGCATAAAATGAGTGGCTTTCAATCATCAGGAACGCAGGCGCGACAAGTATGAAAAGTGAAGTAAAAAAGTCGCCGCGAACAATATAGTCCGCGACGACGATGGCGGAGAGTTAGGGATTTGAACCCTAGTCAGGTTTTGGCCTGAACACGATTTCCAGTCGTGCGCCTTCGACCACTCAGCCAACTCTCCATTTGCTGCAAATGCGCAACGACAGTATTATAGGGGAACGGCGGGTGCTTGTCAATGTATAAGCGGCCTACTTTTTGCGATGAAAGCATATTCTTTGGCGCAGATGCGGCGGCCTGGCGGTGTCATTGTGTTATTTACGGGAATTGACTACAATACAATCAATGAAAGCATGATATCGGTTGCTCCATATCATCATGCGCTGCTGCGCGGGATGTGCGATACTCGAACGGAAAGAGGGGCTGCACCATGAAGTGGATCAACCGGCTGAACCAGTGCATCGATTACATCGAAGACCATCTGGAGGATGAGATCGACACCGGGAAGCTGTGTGAGATCGCCTGCCTGTCGCGCAAGTACTTCTTCGGCTTGTTTGAGGCGGCTTGCGGGATCTCCTGCTCCAATTACATCAGGAACAGGCGGCTTAGCAGGGCAGCGGTCAAGCTGCAGGGCGGCATGAAGGTGATTGACGCTGCGTTTGTGTACGGCTACCAGAGCAGCGAAAGCTTTTCCAGAGCGTTCAAGGAGTTTCACGGCATTTCGCCTTCCGCCGTTGCCAGAAGCCAAGCACAGCTCAGGTCCTATTCCAGGCTCGTCTTTCAGATCAAAATCGTGGGAGCTGATACTATGCTGTACCGCATTGAGGACAAAGGCCCGTTTACGCTGGCGGGCCAATCGATTATCACACGGAACACCGAAAGCAACAACGAGGACATTCCCAAGCTCTGGACCAGGCTGATCGAAAGCGGAGCCAAGGCGCAGCTTGACAGGATCAGCACGAGCGGCAAAGCCTACGGGGCCTGCTTTTCCGTGACTGAAGCCGATCAATCCTTCCGGTACGCGGTGGCTGCGATCGTAGAACAGGAAGAGGCATCCGTCCCGGGTACGCTGGAGCGCTATGCGGTTCCGGGCGGCAAATGGGCGATCTTCCCCGCCAAGGGCAAGATTCCGGAGGTGTTTGGCGGCTTATGGAACAGCATCCTGTCGGAATGGCTTCCGTCGCACGAGTATGAGTTCGACCACACCAGACCGGATATTGAAAACTACCTTGACGCCGGCGTGGAGATCTGGCTGCCCATCCAGTAGCGCTTATCCAGCACAGACAACAAAAAAGCCCCGCCTGTACCCCGTACAGGCGGGGCTTTGCTCAATCATTACGATGCGCAGAACTTGTGGATATAGGCGTCCAGGCTTTTGCGGATGACCTTTTCGGCTTCCTCGTGGCCGTGCACTTCATCCACGACCGTTTCCTTGCCCTCCAGGTTTTTGTAGACGGAGAAGAAATGCGACATTTCCGAAAAAATATGCTTTGGAAGCTCGCTTACATCCTTATAGCCGTTGTAGGTGGGGTCCTGAAACGGGATGGCGATAATCTTTTCATCCGGGCGTCCCTGGTCGAGCATCGTCAGTACCCCGATGGGGTAGCAGCGCACCAGGCTTAACGGCTGGATGACCTCGCTGGAGACCACCAGCACGTCCAGCGGGTCCAGGTCCTCGGCGTAGGTGCGGGGAATCAGTCCGTAGTTGGACGGGTAATGGGTGGAGGTGTACAGAATGCGGTCCAGGATCAGGCTGCCCGTTTCCTTGTCCAGCTCGTATTTTTTCTTGGATCCCTTTTCGATCTCGATCACGGCGATAAAATCCTGCGGCGTGATGCGTTTGGGTGAAATATCATGCCAGATATTGCTCATGTGGAATTGTCCTCCCATATGCCTTTGCATGCATTGTAGCAAGTCTCGTCCGCTTTGTAAAGATGGCGGACCCTGTACTTATTTTGTATTGGCAGTGTGCTTCTTCCTGTCTCTGTTTTGTGCGCCGGTCCTGTGGTAGACTACGATTTGTCGTGTCACGATGACGGACTCACCGTATATGTTGTGTATCGACCCCAACCGCCCATGCTTGACAAACCTCCGCATTTTCATATAATTAGTTAGACTAACGAATAAATGTGCGGGTGATAACCCGGCGAAGGCGGGCGGCAGATGGACGCGTTTAACCAAGAGCTCAACCGGTTACTGGTCATGGCGTACCGCAAGATCGTCATGCTGGAAGAGGAGATCATCAACATGATTTCCGGCATGGAGCTGTCCATCAGCGAGATGCACATGCTGGAAGCAGTGGACGAAAAGAAGGACGGCGGAATTCCGCTGTACGAGCTGGCCCAGAACATGGGGCTGTCCGCGCCCTCGGTGACAGTTGCCATCAACAAGCTGCAGAAAAAGGGCTATGTAGAAAAGAGCAAATCCGAAAAGGACAAACGCAGCGTGACCGTAGCGCTGACGCGGATGGGAAAGAAAATGAACGCCGCGCATCGCTACTTTCACGAGCAGATGGTCCGTGATATTGATAAACTCCTCCTCCCGTCAGAACGGGAGGGATTGCTGCGGGGCATCGTTGCACTGAACCGATTCTTCGACAACGCATTTGCAGAAGTGGAGGCGAAAAAGCAAGAAAGACGCATCAAAAATCAAAATGAAAGTATGTGAATGAATGAAAATACGGTCCTTCGGGCATGCATTGCCCGCCCAGGAAATCAGCAACAACAAAATCTCGGAAATCATGGATACCTCGGACGAATGGATACAATCCCATACCGGCATTTCCAGTCGGTACATCCTCTCGGGCGATGAAACCATCAGCGCGCTTGGCGCGCAGGCTGCCCAAATGGCACTGGACAGGGCAGGGTTATCGGTAAGCGACGTAGACTATATTCTGTGCTCCACGACCTGCGGGGAGATGATCTTCCCTTCGACCGCCTGCCTGATCCAGCGTAAGCTTGGCGCCAGCTGCCCCGCAGTGGATGTGAACGCCGGGTGTACGGGCTTCCTGTATGCGCTGGATATGGCCGATGCCATGCTGGCGCGCGGCCATATGAAGCATGTGCTGGTGATCGCCGCAGAGCAGATTACCAGGCTTGCCGATTGGACGGATCGCGCCACCAGCGTACTCTTCGGCGATGCCGCGGGCGCCGCGCTGTGCGAGCCGGGCGACGGGCTTAAAGCCGTGCATTTGACGGCCGCTGGAAATGCAGACGTACTTTATGCTACAATGGACGGTGGAAACTGCCCGTACACCGAGCCGAAACAAAAAGCCGTACCACTGCAAATGGCCGGGCAGGAAATCTTCAAGTATGCCGTAACGCAGTCCAGCAAAGACATTCACCATGTGCTGGCTAAGGGAGGTGCGAAAGCAAGCGCAGTTGATCACTTTGTTCTTCATCAGGCAAACCGCCGCATCCTGGATGCCGCGCGTACGCGCCTGAAACAGCCTGCCGAGAAATTTCCCATGAACATCGAAACACACGGGAACACGGGTTCGGCAGGAATACCCGTCCTGTTATCCGAAATGATGGGGGACGGTCGCCTGCAAGCGGGGGATACCCTCGTACTCAGCGCATTCGGCGCCGGATTGACCTCTGGGGCAGCGCTGCTCCAATTTAATATTTAGGAGGACCATATTTATGAGCACTTATGAAACCATCGCGAAACTTCTGGCCGAATCCAAGGATCTTGACGTAAACGACATCCGCCCGGAAATGGGATTTGCCGAACTGGAGCTGGACTCTCTGGACGTTGCAGAACTGGTCATGAACCTCGAAGACGAACTGGGCGTGCCTGTGGAAATTGACGAATCGCTTCGTACCATCGCCGATCTGGTGGCGAAAGTAGATAACGCAAAATAATGATCAACTCAATACTGACACGGGAACTGGGGCTTACATACCCCATTTTTCAGGGCGGTATGGCATGGGTATCGGATGCGCAGCTCGCGGCAGCGGTTTCAAACGCCGGCGGGCTTGGCATCATATCCGCCATGAACCTCAACGCCGACTACCTGCGCGAGCAGATTCGCAAATGCCGGACGCTGACGGATAAACCCTTCGGCGTGAACGTCATGCTGATGAGCCCGTTCGTCAAGGATGTGGCGCAGGTATGCGCGGAGGAAAAACCCGCGGTCGTCACCACCGGAGCGGGCCTTCCCAACCTGTACATGAAGGATTGGCTGGCTGCGGGCATCCGTGTGATCCCCGTTGTGCCGTCTACCGCCATGGCCAGGCTTGTGGAACGCGCGGGCGCTTTTGCCGTGATTGCCGAGGGCGGCGAATCCGGCGGGCACATCGGCGATCTGTCCACCATCACGCTCGTACCCCAGGTGAAGGACGCCGTGAGTATCCCCGTCATCGCGGCCGGCGGCATTGGCGACGGGCGCGGCGTAGCGGCGGCGCTGATGCTGGGCGCGGAAGGCGTGCAGTGCGGAACCGTTTTCCTCTGCTCCACGGAATGTACCATCCATGACAATTACAAGCAGAAGGTGCTGTCGGCCAAGGATATCGATACCATCGTGACCGGCAAGCGTCTCGGCCATGCCGTGCGCTCCATCCGCAGCCCCTTCACGCGCAAGTATGCAAAACTCGAATACGAAATCCAGACAACCGGGGAAGAACTGGAACAAATGGGCGTAGGCGCGCTGCGCAAGGCCGCGTTGGATGGCGACATCGAAAACGGCTGTTTCATCGCTGGGCAATGCAGCGCGATGGTCAACGAGATCCGGCCTGCCAGGGAGATTATCGAAACGATGTTTGCGCAGGCCGAGACCCTTTTGAAAGGTGCGCCGGTATGGGTAAAATAGCATTTGTGTTCGCGGGCCAGGGCGCGCAGTATCCGGGCATGGGGCAGAGTGTCTACCAGGCGTCTGCCTCGGCCAAGGCGCTTCTGGACGAAGTAGAACAGCTTCGGGGCGGCACGCTGGAACAGTGCTTTGCCGCAGACAAGGAAACCTTAAGCCAGACCATCAACGCCCAACCCTGCCTGATGGCCGTGGACTGCGCCTGCGCAGCCGCGCTGATGGAGGCGGGCATTGCCCCCGACGGGCTGGTCGGCTTCTCGCTGGGCGAAATCGCAGCGCTGGGCATGAGCGGAATGCTGCCGTTTGAAGAGGCGTTCGCGCTTGTCAACAAACGCGCAGCCTTCATGCAAGACTGTGCCCAGCAAAACCCCGGCGGCATGGCCGCCGTACTGAAACTTGAAGACGAGCAGGTGGAAGCCCTGTGCGAAGCGCACGGAGCCTACCCTGTGAACTACAACAGCCCCGGGCAGGTGGTATGCGCGATGGCGCTGGATGTAATGGACGCCTTCGCCCAGGCTGTCAAAGACGCGGGCGGGCGCGCCTTGCCCCTGAAGGTGTCCGGCGCATTCCACAGTCCGTTTATGGCGGACGCCGCAAAGAAACTTTCGGACTACGCACAGACACTCTCATTCGCTCAACCACAAAAACCGCTGTACGCCAACGCGACCTGCGGCCTGTACACCGCAGAAGAAGCGCCCGCGCTTCTTTCGATGCAGGTGGACCATCCCGTACGGTTTACGCGCCTCATCCGCGAACTGCTCGCCCAAAATTATACGGACTTTATTGAAGTCGGCCCCGGCACCGTGCTTTCCGGATTGATCCAGAAGATCGGCGGGGCGGACTATATCGGGCATGTGCAGGATGAGGAAACGCTGCGCGAGGTGATCAGCCACTACAGGGAGGGCGCTTCATGCTAACGGGTAAAACAGCGCTGGTTTCCGGCGGCAGCCGCGGTATCGGGCGCGCGATCTGCCTTGCGCTTGCGGCGCAGGGCGCAAACGTCGCCTTTGTGTACGCGCGCAACCAGGCCATGGCCGACGAGACCGAAGCTCTGCTCAAGGCGTATCCGGTACGGGTGAAAGCCTATGCCTGCGACGTGGCGGACTTTCAGGCCACGCAGGAACTGGTGAAAACCGTCGTTGCCGACTTCGGCAGCCTGGATATCCTGATCAACAATGCCGGAATCACGCGCGATACCCTGGTGATGCGCATGAGCGAGCAGGACTTCGATGCTGTGATCGACACCAACCTCAAAGGCGCGTTCAACCTGATCCGGCATGCGTCTACTATTATGCTCAAGCAGCGCGCCGGGCGCATTGTGAACATCACCTCCGTGGCGGGGCTGATGGGCAACCCCGGCCAGGCCAACTATTCCGCCGCCAAGGCGGGCATGGTCGGCCTGACCAAAACGATTGCCAAGGAGCTTGCGTCGCGGGGCATTACCTGCAACGCCGTGGCCCCCGGCTTTATCCAGACGGATATGACCGACGCCATGCCCGAGGCGATTTTGCAAAAAGCGATTGAATTCATCCCGCTCAAGCGGATGGGTACGGCACAGGATGTCGCAAGCCTGGTTGCTTTCCTCTGCGCGGAGGAAGCGGCGTACATCACCGGTCAGGTGATTCAGGTGGACGGCGGCCTGCGCATGTAGCCTTGCCGCGACCGATAGAGGAGGAAAAATCTATGAACCGCGTTGTAATCACCGGCATGGGCGTCATCAGCCCCGTCGGTTTGGATGTCAATACCTTCTGGGATTCGCTGCTGTCAGGGACATGCGGCGTGGATACCATTACGCGCTATGATACAACGGGCATGAAGGTGCAGCTTGCCGCGGAGGTCAAGGGCTTTGATCCCGTAAACTTCGGCATCGATAAGAGCGCAGCCCGGAAGCTGGACCTGTTCGTGCAGTATACCCTGGCTGCCGCCAAGGAGGCCATGGAGCAGTCCGGGCTCAAATCCGGGGAGAACGTTCCGGCCGAGCGGCTGGGCGTGTATATCGGTTCGGGCATCGGCGGCATCCAAACCTTTATGGAAGCGGCTACGCGCTGCAACGAAAAAGGCCCGGAGCGCATCTCGCCCCACTTTATCCCCATGATGATCGCCAACATGGCCTCCGGCAATACCGCCATCACCTACGGCGCCAAGGGACCCACCCTGCCCGTGGTTACGGCGTGTGCGACAAGCAACCATGCCATCGGCGAGGCGTTCCACGCCATCAAAGCCGGGTATGCCGACGCGATTCTTGCGGGCGGCAGCGAAGCGGCGATCCTGCCGCTGGCCGTAGGCGGCTTCACCAACTGTATGGCGCTGACCACCGCGACCGATCCGCTTGCGGCAAGCCTGCCGTTTGACAGCCGCAGAGGCGGTTTCGTCATCGGCGAAGGCGCGGGCGTGCTGGTGCTGGAATCCGAGGAGCACGCCAAACAGCGCGGCGCGACCATCATTGCCGAAATCTGCGGCTATGGCAACACCTGTGACGCCTTCCATATCACCGCGCCCGATCCCTCGGCGGAGAGCAGCGCCAGGGCAATCCGCCTGGCCATGGAAGAGGCCGGTTATCAGGATGGCGACCGCGTGTACATCAACGCCCACGGCACCGGAACGCAGCTTAACGACGGCAGCGAAACCAAGGCCATCAAGCTGGCGCTGGGCGACGAGGCCGCGCACCGCGCCATGGTATCGTCCACCAAGTCGATGACCGGGCATATGCTGGGCGCAGCGGGTGCCGCAGAGTGCATTGCCTCCGCGCTGGCGCTGCAAAACGGCGTCCTGCCGCCGACCATCGGGCTGACCGAGCCGGATCCCGATTGCGATCTGGATTATATTCCGCTTGTCAAACGGGAAACGCAGTGCGATATCGCCCTGAATATCTCGTTGGGCTTTGGCGGACACAACGCCTGCATCGCGCTGCGAAAGGCAAAGGCATGAAGATCGACGAGGTGAAAGCGCTGGCTGAAATCCTGTCGCAGTCGGATCTGTCGTCGCTTGAGTACAAGGAAGGCGATCTATCCATCCGCATGGAGCGAAACGCAGCATGCCCGCCGCCTGTACGCGCCGAAGCGGCCCCTGCCGCCGCCCCTGCCGCCGACGACGTGGAACAGCGCAACGACTTCAATAACATGCACGAGCTGAAAGCTCCCATGGTCGGCGTGTTTTACGCCGCGCCGTCGCCAGACGCCGAACCCTTTGTGAAGGTCGGCGATCAGGTGGAAAAGGGTCAGGTTGTGTGTATCCTCGAAGCGATGAAGCTCATGAACGATATCACCGCGCCCGTTTCCGGCCGCATTGTGGATATCTGCGCGCAGAACGGCGTTGTGATGGAATACGGGCAGACGCTGATGAAAATCATCTAGTCAAACTTTGCAGACCGCCAGTCAGATGCCGGTTTTCTCCTGCTGAATCCAGCTTGTGGAGCGTTTAACAGGTTTGCTGTTATGGTTTTCACAAACACAATCCAATGACTACAGGACCCTGTATTCCTCAAGCGTACTAATCATCGCTTTGGGTTGACGGTTGAGCGAAACTGTACCGATCATGCAATGATTGCCTTTGGAAACGCACGAAAGGGTAGGCTATGAACAGAGAAGAAATCAAAGAACTGATCCCCCACCGGGAGCCGATGCTGCTGGTGGACGAGATTAACCTCGACGGCGAATTTGCCCGCGCCACCTATACCGTGCGCGGGGACGAGTGGTTTTTACAGGGGCATTTTCCCGGCAACCCGGTGGTGCCCGGCGTGGTGCTGTGCGAGATCATTGCCCAGGGCGCGGCGCTGCTTTTGAAGGACGATTTGATTGGCAAGGTGCCGTTTTTTGCCGGGATGAACAAGGTTAAGTTCCGCCAGCCCGCGCGCCCCGGCGACCGGCTGGATGTGACCGCCAAAATCATCCGCCACAACGGCCCGTTTGTGATGCTCAAAGGCGAGGCATACGTCGGGGATAAAAAGGCCGTTGAGGGTGAGTACACCATTGCCCTGATCGACAAGGAAAACGCGGTGGGAGAAACTGCCGGTTGAGCGGTTTGACCAAAGCAAAGGAGGATCCATGTTTTCTAAGATCCTGATTGCCAACCGCGGAGAGATCGCCATTCGCATTATCCGCGCCTGCAAGGAGATGGGCATTTCCACCGTCGCGGTCTTTTCGGAGGCCGACCGGGACGCCCTGCACGTGTCGCTGGCAGACGAAAGCTATTGCATCGGCCCTGCGCCCGCTGCGCAGAGCTATTTGAATATGGACGCGATCCTGATGATCGCGCGCTTCTGCGGCGTACAGGCCATCCACCCCGGCTACGGGCTGTTGTCGGAAAATCCGGAGTTTGCGCAGCGCTGCGAGCAGGCGGGGATCGAGTTTATCGGCGCGCCCGCGGATGTGATGCGCAAAATGGGCGACAAGGACATGGCCCGGCGTACCATGCGCCAGGCGGGTGTGCCTGTCGTACCCGGCTGCGATCTGGTAGCGACGCTTGAAGACGCCATCCGCGAGGCCAAACAGATCGGCTATCCGCTGCTGATCAAAGCCAGAGCGGGCGGTGGCGGCCGTGGCATACGCCGTGTGAACGGGGAAAGCGAGCTTGCCGCCGCGTATCGCTCGGCAGCGGCGGAGGCGCAAAGCGCCTTTGGCGACGGCGCGCTCTACATGGAAAAACTGCTGCTCCGCGTCAAGCACATCGAGGTGCAGCTTCTGTGCGACCGGAAAGGCCATGTGGTCTGCCTGGGTGAGCGCGACTGCTCCATGCAGCGCAAAAACCAAAAGGTCATCGAAGAAAGCCCGGCCGTGTGCGTATCGGGCGAGCTGCGCAAACAGCTGACCGAAACCACGGCCCTGGCCGCCAGAGAGGCCGGGTATGTTGGTGCGGGCACGATTGAATACCTACTCACGGAGGATGGTCAGTTTTACTTTATGGAAATGAACACGCGTTTGCAGGTGGAGCATCCCGTAACCGAGATGGTTACCGGCGTAGACCTGGTGAAAAGCCAGATCCGCATCGCCAGCGGCCAGCCGCTGACCATCCGGCAAAAGGACGTGCGCATCGATCATCATGCCATTGAATGCCGCATCAATGCCGAGGACCCCGCCAACAATTTCCGGCCCAGCTGCGGGCAGATCGGCATACTGCACATCCCCGGCGGGCCGAACGTGCGCTTTGATACGGCGCTCTACCAGGGCTATTCCATTCCGCCGTTTTATGACAGCATGATCGGCAAGCTCATCGTATCGGCAAGGACACGGGAAGACGCCATCCGCAAAATGCAGGCGGCGCTTTGTGAAATGGTCATTGAGGGCGTGAATCACAACGCCCAGATGCACCTGGACCTGCTCTGCGAGCCCGTGTTTATTGACGGCAGCTATACAACCGACTACCTGGCCAACCGAAAGGCATAGGTGCGTATATCATGGCATTGCTCAACAAACGATTGTTCAAAAAACCCAATATCAGGCTGGAGGGCGAAGCCGGAGACGGCGAAACCCGCCAGACAGAACAGGATACGCTGGTTTCCTGCTCCGCCTGCGGCGTATCGGTGCCCTGGAAGGTGATGCTTTCCCAGGATTTCGTTTGCCCGCACTGCGGTGCGCTGCAAACCCTGTCGGCGCGCGACCGCATGCTTTGGCTGTGCGACGCGGACAGCTTCCGGGAGATTGATAAGGATTTGAAGCCCATCGACCGCCTGCAGTTTCCGGGATACGCGAAAAAGCTTGAAAAAACGGCGCTGGAAAGCGGCGAACCGGAGGGTGTCATCACCGGAACCGGCCGGATCAGCGGCAGGCTCTGCGCGTTTTTCTTTATGAATCCGGACTTCATCATGGGCTCGATGGGCGCTGTGGTGGGGGAGAAGATCACGCGGCTGTTCGAGTACGCCAAAAAGCGCCGGCTGCCGGTGATCGGCTATGCCGTATCGGGCGGGGCGCGCATTCAGGAGGGCGTGTTTTCGCTGATGCAGATGGCCAAAACCTCCGGCGCGGTGCTCCGGCACAGCCAGGCGGGCCTTTTGTACATCGTGGTGCTCACCCACCCGACCACCGGCGGGGTAACGGCCTCGTTTGCGATGGAAGCGGATATCATCCTGGCTGAGCCCAGGGCCTTGATCGGCTTTGCGGGTCCGCGCGTGATTGAGCAAACCATGCGCCAGCAGCTGCCTGAGGGCTTCCAGCGTGCGGAGTTCCTTTTGGAAAAGGGCTTTGTTGACCGCATCGTACCCAGAAACGCGCAAAAAAAGGAGCTATACCAGCTTCTGCGGCTGCACACCAGGGAGGCGAGCCTATGAGCGGCGCATACCAGCGTGTCAAGGCGGCGCGGCAGCAAAACCGCGCGACCTCGATGTATTATATCAATCAAATTTTCGATGGGTTTATGGAAATGCACGGCGACAGGCGCTTTTCCGATGATAACGCCATTGTTGCGGGCATCGCAAAGCTTGGCGGTCAGCCCGTCACAGTGATCGGCATCGAGAAGGGCGTGGAGACCGAGGAGAAGATCCGGCGGAATTTCGGCTCCGCGCACCCGGAGGGCTACCGCAAGGCCCTCAGGCAGATGAAGCTGGCTGAAAAGTTCCGCCGCCCCGTGGTCTGCCTGATCGATACCTCCGGCGCGTACCCCGGCATCGGCGCAGAGGAGCGCGGGCAGGGGCAGGCGATTGCCGAAAACCTGATGACCATGATGGGGCTCAAGGTGCCGATCATCTCCGTTCTGATCGGCGAGGGCGGAAGCGGCGGCGCATTGGCGCTGGCGGTGGCCGACAGGGTGTGGATGCTGGAAAACGCCGTGTATTCCGTGATCTCGCCTGAGGGTGCGGCGTCTATCGTATGGAAGGATGCAGGCAAGGCCAACGAGGCCAGCGACGCCCTGAAGCTGACGGCCGACGACCTGTACGGCTTTGGCATTGTGGAGCGCGTGTTTTCCGAGGAGAACGGGGACTTTGAAAAGGTTTCTATGGCCCTGCGCGCCGCGCTGACCGAGGAGTTTCATCTTTTGTCCCAAAAGACCATCACCGAGCTGACGAGGGAACGCTATCAGCGATTCCGCAGAATGGGAGGGGCTGACCAATGATTGCCATCATGGTAGACAGCGCCGCCGGCATTTCGCGCCAGGAGGCCGAGGAGCTGGGCGCGCATTATGTGCCCATGACCTATACCTTCGGCCAGAAGCAGTATGCCGAGCATTATCTGGGCGAAAACGGCCGCTTCGAGCCGTATATCGCAAGCGATTCGCTGGAGCGCAAAACCAGCCAGGCGTCGCTTGATGCGTTTATCAGCGCTTACGAGCGGCAGATGGCCAAGGGCAGGCAGGTGCTGTGCATCACCATTTCGTCGCGCCTGTCGGGCACCTACGACAACGCCGTGATGGCGGCCAACGAAGTCAACGCCGACGAGATCAAGGTGCTCGACAGCCGCAACTGCGCGGGCGGCATCTATTTCCTCATCGTCCGCGCCAAGCAGCTGATTGCCCAGGGCAAAACGCTGGATGAAATCCTTGCGGTTCTCATCGAGGAGCGCAAGAACATCCACAATATTTTCACTGTCAACGATATGACCAACCTGCGCAATTCCGGGCGGCTGGGTGTGGTGCGCCAGAGCGTTTCCACCATTTTGAACCTGCGCCCGATCCTGTATTTGCAGCAGGGCTCCATCTATTCCGACGGCACCGCCCGCGGCAGCCAGGATCAAATGAAAAAGCTCGTGGAAGCCGTGCCCCCCGGCGTGAAGTACGTCGTTCTCCACAGCCATTTTGATAACCCCAACCAGGCGCAGCTGCAAAACATGCTCCGCGCCAAGCTCGGCAATGATATCACCGTCCGCGTCGTCAGCCTCGGCCCCGTACTCAGCATTCATTTAGGGCTGACGTATTTGGGTGTGTGCTGGATGGATGGCCTTGTTGAACCCTGATCCAAACCCTTAGCGCAGGGAAACGCTGATCAATTCCTTATCCACTGACTGTCGCATTTTCACCATCTTGGGCCTGCGGAAGCCTTGACGTAGCGCTGCTACTACTTCGGCTTCCGCAGGCCCAACCTAATAAAAATCCAACTCGTCATTGCACAAGTTCTGTATCAACGTTTACCTGCCGCCGCCATCTTGCCTCGTCTTTTAACCTGTGCTCATCGTCAAGAAAACTTGATTTATCATCATATTTGGTTAAGAAGATGATAGATATTTTGAAATATATATATCAGAGGTGTAATTTGCATAGAGAGCTTTTTATTGCTAATACTACACAGTATTCAAAAGTTATATTAACACTATGATTCTATAATACAACAATGCCTAATTATAAGTCATTTGTACAGATAACGGAGATTTTGTTTTAATTCATTATAGTCATTGAACCAAATAACTTCTATTCCTAGTCTTAGGAAATGATCCGTGCATCTTGTCAAATCAGTTGTTGACATATTATCTTTCTTCAATAGCGCGTAATGAGCATGGTTTTTTGTTTTTGTTATTTCTAATAACCTTCTTATATTTGGGTCTGATAAACTACATCCAACAAATAAACATGTATTTTCTCTAAAAAATGATAGCTGACTACTTATTTGCCAGAAATATGGGTTATTATACAATGAGTTGTATTCAGTTTCTGTAAGATGAATTGATTCCATATGTTGTTTCTTGATATAGGACTTATATTCGACTTTTGGCAAAAAACCATGAACATGGTATATTGATAGGCGATTATTTAAGAAACATTCAGAATTATAAAGTGAATTATAGCTTATATTTTCAATTGTCATATAGTTTTCAAGATATTCGTCATAGTTATAGGTCAGTATTCGAAATAGCTTATTATGTTGAGCTTGCTTTACGATTTGCACAATATAGTATAATAAAAAACTAGTATTATAGGGTTGCTGATTACCATATAAGGCTTCATGAATAGCCCAATAATAATCTATCGTAGGGTTATATAAATCCTTACACAATTGTGCAATTATCAAACTTGAGTCACCGATTTTTTTCTTTACTTCTTCATAATCGCTTAATAGCCCTTTTTTTTCAAGTTCCTCTCTGAAAAAGGTTAGCATATCATCCCACTTCTTTGCGCCTGGTTCTATTGATACGCCTGCACCGAGAACAATAGCAAATACATCTCTTGATTTTATGATATCTTTTATAGCATTAAGATTGTTCTGACTTCTATTATCAAAATCTTTCCACGTGATATAAGGTGTACCGACTTGAGATTTATTTCTTTGATTTGCCCATACTACATTATGATAATCTATCGGGTATTGTTCTTTCCATTCATCAAGTCTCTCTTTTCCCCATATTTTATAGGTTATCCCTGACTGCAAGTCATAATAATGTTTGTATTCTGATAATTTTGGATTGTCCCCAATAACTTCGTTAGTGATAAAAACTAATGTTGCCTTGCTCTCGTTATATTGGTTATTGAAATACTTATTAATTTGTTTGATATAATTCTTGACACTGTCTATTTTAAGGTTATGTTTTATTTCAAAATATACTGTGCCCTCAATGTTAAAAATCCCATTTGGTGCAACTATATCAAACAATATTCTCTGGTCAATATTCTTGTTCTTAGGCCATTCCAAAAACTCGTTTTCAAATAGTACTTTTTTATTATCGCTTGCAGCTGCTTGACGAATTACAGAATTGACGAATTTTTGAAGCATAAACCCATTGAGAGTGTTTTCGGCATCTTTTCCCATAGCTATCTCCTAATCAAATGTTGTATTTGAACCAATATTGCTAAAGCACTAGTATATGTTCTTTTCATTATCTGAGTGCCAATATTTTCTTTGATAAACAAACCGCTTCATCCCGTCCGACATACTTCCCGAAGTTCGGGCACACGGTGTAGCCGAGCTTTTGGTAGAAAGCGACGGCTTTTTCGTTCACCTTGCGGGTTTCCAGGATCAGGCGGGTATAGCCGAGCGCACGGGCCTTTTCTTCCAGCGCTTGCACAATTGCGGTGCCGACACCGCGTGAATTCGGGCGGGCATACACGCGCTTGATCTCGGCAGTGTTTTGATCATACGGGCGCAGCGCGCCGCAGCCGCAGGCCGCGCCGTCCACATAGGCGATCACAAACACGGCGCGCGGATCAGCCACGTCGGCATCCGAAAAACTCTGCTCGCCGCTCGCTCCGGTAATCGATGCAAGCGTTTGGTTTAATTCCTGCAACAGCAGCTGCGCGTCGGCGCTGGTGACGCTTGCGTCTCGGATGTCAAGCATGTTCACTTCGCCTTGTTGAGCATCCAGTCGTCCAGCTTGCCCCAGGGGCCGGAGCCGGAGGCCTGCACATACGCGCCTACGGTGATGGTGCCGCCGGTGACGGGGATGTTTTCGATGGTCGGGTGCTGCCACTCCTGCCACTTGGTGATGGACATCTCGGCGGTGGCGAATACCTCGCCGCCGACAATCGCGTAGATGTACATATGCTGTTCCTTGGCGTCGCCGCCCATAATGTAAAGGCTGAAGTTGTAGCTGCCGTCCTGTAGGCCGGTCACGGTCTGCTCAATGCGGAACTCCGCCGCCTCCGGATCGTAGAAGTGGAACAGGCCCTTGCCGGATTTGATATCGTTGATGCTCTCGGTGCGGTAGACCTGATCGGTGACGCCGTTGATGTTTTCGATGCGCCACATGCTCATGTCCTCGTCTTCAAAGCGGGGATTGCGCAGGTAATTGTCGGCTGTGATCGTGAGCACGCACTGCACGGCGGTGCCGCCCGCAACGCCGTCGATGGTATATACGCCGACGCCAGCGGCTTCCGCCTGGGCGACCTGCGCCGCGTCCCAGCTAACGGTCACAGAGTCGGTTGTGCCATCGTTGAACACAGCGTCTACAGTCTGCGGCATGGTTACGGGCTCACCCGCAAAGCCCAGAGCCGTGGCGTTTTGATAGCTGTCCACCCTGCGCTCCGCCGTGGAGCCTGTATAGCAGTATAGCGGCATGGATAGCGTCGGCAGCGGATGGCCCTGAAAATCAAACAAGGCCTGATTGTCCCACGATGATCCGCCATAGTACAGCCCCGCGTCGCCCGGATCATAGCTGCCCGCGTAGGAGCTTGCCCAGCCTGAGCCGAACTGCTCCCACAGGGCGGCCTGCGCCTCGTAGGTATCCCCCGGCACGGGCAGCCACGCGGGCTCCCAGTAGCTCCAGCCGAATGCTCCGCCGTCGACCGCCGCCTGGGTAACCGCGCGCAGTGCGTTGGCCTGCCCCTGCACGGTGGCGGCGTAGTCCATCACCACGCCGGTCGCGGGCACGGAGTTGGGCTGAAAATCCCCGTTCTCCTCGGTATACACGTATGAGGTTTCCGCCACGAAGGTCATCTTTCCGTATTCCTGCGCAACGGATTGAAGTACGCTAGTCAGGTTTTCAAGCGTACCGTGCCAGAAGGGGTAGTAGCTCACGGCATACACATCGTAATCCACGCTGCGCGCCCAAAGTAGCCTGGCGTAGCGCGCATCGGGCTTTGAAAAGTGCATGGCGATCAGCGCATTGGGCACGGTATCGCGCACGGCGCGGCTGCCCGCCTTGAACAGCGTCGCCATATCGTTCCAGTTGGTGACGCCCGCCATGGCGTTATCGGTCTCGTTGCCCACCTGCACCATGGCGATGTCCGCGCCAGCGTCCAAAAGGGTTTGCAGGGTTTGAGAGGTGTATAGGTAGAGCGCGTCGGCTTTCTCTTCCACCGTCATGCCTTGCCAGGCCTTGGGGCTCATCTGCTTTTTGGGGTCGGCCCAGAAATCGCTGTAGTGAAAGTCCACAACCAGCCTGAGCCCTGCCTGCGCCGCGCGCCTGCCGATTTCGGCCGCGACGGCCGTATCGCACACGCCCCCGCCGTAAGCGTTGCCCTGCGCGTCGAACGGGTCAACCCATACACGGACGCGCACGGCCTTGAATCCGCCGGATTTGAGCAGCGCGAACAGGTCGGTTTCCTGCCCGCTTTGGTCATAAAACGTCACGCCGCTATGCTCCAGCGACAGCACGCTGGATACGTCGGCCGTGAACAGAAAATCGTCCGGCAGGCTTTCTACCGGCGTGATAAAAACCCCGTCCGCCGCCGCATGCAGGCAAGCGGACAGAAGCAGCGCGATCCATACGAAAAGCATTAAGAATCTGCGGTGTAATTTTTGCATGATATGATCCCCCTATCCGGTTTCAGCGGGCATTGCTTTGGTTACAGTATAGCATAGAGTAAAACTGGCGGGCAACCAGGGAAACGTACGATTGCCCAGGGCTTTACAAAGGCTTTACCATTTGCCCTGTTTTAGTGATTGACAGGGAAATGGGGGAGTGGTATAGTCAAAACACACTGGCACAAAAGTAGCGAAAAACACCAAAACACATCAAAAAAACGGAGGTATTCCCATGAAAAAAATCCTTGCCGTATTTCTGGCCGTCTCCATGCTGCTCGGCCTGACTGTCACGGCGCTGGCGGAAGACACGGTTGCGCTTCTGGTCTGGGTAGGCGACGATGCCGACCAGGCGTGGATCAACGGCGTAATCGACAACTTCAAGGCAGCCAATCCCACAACCACGTTTGATATCAAAGTCGGCATCCAGTCCGAATCCACTGCCAAGGCCACGGTGCTCACCGATATCACCGCCGCGGCGGACGTATTCACCTTTGCCGACGACCAGCTGGGCGAGCTTGTCAACGCGGGCGCGCTGCAGCCGGTATCGCTGAACGTGGAAGATGTTATCGCGCGCAACGTTGGCGGCTCTGTGGCTGCGTCCACGGTGGACGGTACCCTGTATGCCTACCCCGCAACGGCCGATAACGGCTACTTCATGTTCTACAACAAAGAGTACTTCACCGAGGAAGACGTCATGAGCATGGACGCTATGCTTGCCAAGGCTGCGGCCGCAGGCAAGAAGGTTTCCATGGAAATGAGCGGCGGCTGGTATATGTATTCGTCCTTTGCGGGTGCCGGGCTTACCATGCGGCTTCTGCCCGATGGCGTGAACAACGAATGCAACTGGAACGCGACCGATACCCCCATCAAGGGCGTGGACGTTGCCCAGGCCATGCTCGACATCGCTGGAAACTCCGGCTTTGTCAACCAGGGTGACGGCGAGTTTGTCACCGGCGTGAAGGACGGCACGGTCATCGCGGGCATCAACGGCGTGTGGAACGCCAACACCGCGTCCGAAGCCTGGGGCGACAATTATGCCGCCACCAAGCTGCCCACCTACACGGCAGCCGGACAGCAGGTGCAGATGGCGTCCTTCGCCGGCTACAAGCTTGTGGGCGTGAACGCTTACAGCGCCAACGTCGGCTGGGCGATGATCTTCGCTGATTTCATGACCAACGAGCAAAGCCAGGTTTCGCGCTTTGCGCTTCGCGGCCAGGGCCCGTCCAACATCGCGGCTGGCGAATCGCCCGAAGTGCAGGCCTCGCCTGCCATCGTGGCACTGGCTGAGCAGAACCCCTACGCCACCACCCAGCGCGTTGGAGGCAACTACTGGGGCCCCGCCGCATCGTTCGGCGCAATCATCTATGGCGGCAATGCCGACGGTACCGACCTGCAAACCCTGCTGGATAATATGGTTGCCGGCATCACGGCTCCCGTACAATAACCTGATCAACAACGGTATGTTTGAAAACACGCCCGCGTGCTCCCAAAAGGGCCCGCGGGCTGTTTTCCATCAGGAAGGAGGGTTGGCATGCAATCGCAGCAAACAACCCCGAACCATGGTAAAAAACACGCAATTGTCAGGGTCGGCCAGGCGCTGATTTCATTCTTCGCGCAGTTTTTCCGTGATCTCCGGGACGGCGATCTTTGGGTTCGCCTGTCGCTTGTCGTGTTCGGCGCGGGGTATTTCCGGCGGGGGCAAATCGTCAAAGGCATTTTGGTCACAGCGCTGCAGGCGTTCGTCTTCATCTTCTATCCCATCGCGCTGTGGCCATATGTGAGCAAGTTCGGCACCCTGGGCACGGTGAAGCGCGCGGCGGTATTTAACCCTGTCACCTTGAAAAACGAGGTGAACGATTTCGACCATTCGTTTATGATCCTGCTGTTCGGCCTGGTGGGCATCCTGGTCATCGCGGCGGTGGTGCTGTTCTGGATTAAAAACATCCATGCGGTGCGCGGCTTGCAGATCACAGATGAGAACAACCGGAAAATCCTGCAGGAAATGGAAAAGCTGGAGCAGCTCGCCAGGCAAAACGGCGCGGACGCGCAGGAGCTGCATCGCAAAATGCAGGTGCTCAAGGCCAATACGAAAAGAATCAACCGCTTTTCCGATGATATCTGCAACCTGTTCAACCGGAAATTCCACATCACGCTGTTAACGCTGCCAAGCCTTGGCGTGATGCTGTTTACGATTCTGCCGTTGCTGGTGATGATCTGCGTTGCCTTCACCAACTACGACCAGACCCACATGGTGCCGACCAACCTGTTTACCTGGGTGGGGCTGAACAACTTCAAAACGCTGTTTACCCAGTCGCAGACGATCACGTTCGGGTATTCGTTTGGCCGTGTGCTGAGCTGGACGCTGATCTGGGCGTTCTTTGCGACCTTCACCAATTTCATCTTCGGTATTTTGCTGGCGATGTTCATCAACAACCGCAAAACGCACTGGAAGCGCATGTGGAGAACGCTGTTCATCATCACCATCGCGGTGCCGCAGTTTGTTTCGCTGCTGCTGGTGCGCAACTTCTTTGCCAATACCGGCATTGTGAATACGATCTTTGCCAGCGTCGGGATTACCGATTTCCTAAAACAAATCGGGCTCCTGTCGCAAAGCTATGCCTACATTCCGTTTTTAACCGATCCGGTGTGGGCGAAGGTGATGATTATCCTGATCAATATGTGGATCGGCATCCCGTATATGATGCTGATTGCCACCGGCATCCTGATGAACATCCCCTCCGACATTCTGGAGAGCGCGCGTATCGACGGCGCTAACGCCTTCCAGAGCTTCCGCAAAATCACCATGCCGTATATTCTGTTCGTGACCGCGCCGTACCTGGTGACGTCGATCACCGCCAACATCAACAACTTCAACGTCATCTACCTGCTGACCAACGATGTGTTTGTGACCAAGGATCAGCTCCTGGCCAACTCCAACGCCCAGGAGGTTGACTTGCTGGTGACGTGGCTGTACCGCCTGACGCAGAACTATTACAACTATAAAATGGCATCTGTGATCGGTATCGTGATCTTCATCATTTCGGCGGTGTTCACGGTGCTTGCGTTCCGCATCCTCATCCGGGGCGACAGAGAGGAGAGATTCCAGTGAAACTATTCAGGCTGACCATCCGGCATCTGGTGCTCGCCTTCCTGGTGCTGTTCTGGCTGATTCCCATCATCTGGCTGGTGGCGACGTCGTTCAGCGCCGATACGGGACCCAATATCCGGTCCTTCTTCCCCACGGAGCTTTCGCTGAACAACTACCGCACCCTGCTGTTCGGGATGGACGACGTGGCCCGCTTCCCCAGCTGGTTTCGCAATACCTTCATTATTGCGACATTCACCTGCATCATCTCGTCTCTCTTTGTGCTGATGGTGGCCTACGCCATGAGCTGTATGCGCTTCAAGGCGCGCAAAGGGCTGATTACCTTTGCCAGCACTCTGTCGCTGTTTCCGGGCTTTCTGGCGATGATCGCGGTGTACTTCATCATGAAATCCATCGGGCTGACGAACTCCAATATCGGGCTGATCCTGGTATATTCGGGCAGCTCCGGGCTTGGGTACCTGATCGCCAAGGGCTTTTTCGATACCGTGCCAAGCTCCATGCGCGAGGCTGCGTATATCGAGGGCGCATCGGAGTTCAAGGTGTTTGTCAAGATCGTGCTTCCCCTCTCCAAGCCCATTATCGTGTACACGGTCATCGCCGCGTTCCTCATGCCGTGGATGGACTTTATCTTCGCCAACATTATGCTCAACTCGGGTCTTTCGGAAAATAAAACCGTCGCCATCGGCCTGTACGCCATGGTGGACAAGGTGCGCATCAACTCCTACTTCGGCCAGTTCTGCGCGGGCGGGGTGCTGGTATCCATCCCGATCTCCATATTGTTCATTATCATGCAGAAGTTCTACGTGGAAGGCATCACCGGCGGCTCGGTGAAGGGCTAACCGCTTCTTCCGCAGCAAACAAACAGCCGCCCCAAATGGGGCGGCTGTTTGTTGCACGCAATATGATTTACTGTATGTTTTCCAGAAAATCATTTTTCAGGATATCCTCCCCGACCGTCGAAAAAAACAATCCGAACAGGCTGCAGTCGTAGGGGCCGCTAGTTTCCACACGGTAGTTGGTGTCCTGCTGGGAACGGTGCAGGGTAAAAGCCTGCTGCGCTATGGAAAGCGCGCTCTCGCCACCGTAGGCCGCCAGCGGCTCCGACCAATCCATAACGATGCGGTTTTGCTTATACAGATGCAGGTACAGCTTTTGTACTTGCCATACGTCGTATTGTGCCGCGCTTTGGGCGTCGTACGCCGGGTCGTTGGCGTTTTTAACTGCCCAGACCGTATCCCGGGCTGTGGCAATATGTCCGGCGTGGCCGTACTCGCCGTCCAAATCATGGGATATAACGACGCTGGGTTTGAACCTGCGGATGTTCTCAACGAGAAACTGCCGCAGTTTGTCCTGTGACCACCAGGAGTAGATTTCATACAGATCAAAGAAGTGCTTATCCGTAAACTTGCCCAGAACAGGATAATTGTGCATGCCGCACAGCCATAGGCCATCTAGCAGTTCCAGGTAGCGATAGCTGGCTGAAGGGGACACGTACACGACCTGCACGGCCTTGCCCTGTGCGAGATAGTAAGGAATCGTACCGCCCATATACAGGAACTCGTCGTCCGCATGCGCGGTGATCAGCAGCAGATCGCAGCGCTCGGCAGGCGGCTCCCATCGCTGCACATCGGCGGGTAGGTCGCCGGGGCCGTAGATGCGCAGTTCCGCGATCCGGAATTCCGATGTATCGTCATCCGCGCGGCGCAGCCGGAAACGCGTTGTATTATCCGGCAGGGGAATAAACTCCACCGCATATCCGCCCTCCGGCTGCTCCAGCACGGTTTTCCAAACGCCGTCTCGTTCAACGTCGATATAATAGCCTGACGCATGCAGGTTCCACTTGACATATACCCCGCCCAGCGCTTGCCCCTGAGGTGAGGCGACTTCAATGTACACGCCATCCGGGTGTGTCGTGTACCATGCGGTCGTATAATCGTCGTCCAGCATGTTCCGGGCATTGTTATAGGCTTTGGATGGTACAATCTCACACAGGGATGTGATATCTTCCGCGGTGTCACCCAGCGCTGCTACAGGGATGAGAAACATAAACAGAAGAAAAAGGCAAAATCGAGTGATTTTCATTCGTTCCTCCAGACTGGGAATGGGGCTGGGCCCGGCCTATTCAAACGGAATATACACACCGGTTGAAAAGCCTTCGTACAAAGTGAAGTAGCGCTGGTGTTCCCGCCAGCCTGCGCCGGTGGATTGCCACTCGCTGTGTTCAATGCGCAGATCGGGCAGTACTGCCTGCAGCTTGTCGATCTCTTCCTGCGTCAGGTTGGGATTTACGGAAATATACAGGCGTTCCAGATTCACGCAGGAATATAATGGGGACAGGTCTGTAATGTCGTTATGGCTGAGGTTCAAGTCCAGGAGCTTTTCATGGTTGGCAAGGGGGGAAATATCGGTGATGTTCTGCATGAACAGCTCGATATATTCCAGGTCCATCAGGTCTTTCAGGGGAGAGATATCGGTGAGCGGAACCTTGGAATCGATCACAATCAGCCAGCGCAGATTGGGCCAGGCCGACAGGAAGCTCAGGTCGTGCACGTTGTTGTGTCCCACATCCAGCGCCAGAAGATCCGGGCAGTATTTCGTAAGCGGCTCCAGCTGCTTGGCGGTATAGCGGGGGTCCTGCCGCCCTTTCAGGGTGGAGAATGCCGTGGCGGTGTTTTTCACTTCGATCTCGTTAAACCGCAGCGTCCACGCAAACGTGAGCTCCGGGTACAGCGCCAGCAGCTTTTCCATCAATTCCAGGCTGAACGTTGCGTTGTACATCACGACATGTGTCAGGTTTGGCATACAGCTGATGATCTGCTTGAGCTCGTTGTACTTCACCTTGGTCGCGCGTTTCAGGCCGTCCAGATCCAGGGTTTCCGAAAGGCCGTCGACCGACAGATCGGCGACGGGGATGGTGAAGTGAAACGCAACCTGCGGGCATTGTTCCGCAAGTTCCGCCATGGTGGCCAGCGACATTTGGACCGCCGACAGATCACAGCTTGTAACAGACGGCGCGGCGTTGAGCTTATCTGCGAGCTGGTTCATGCCGCCCTGTGTAAGCTTTTCAAGCGAGTTCAGGTCAAGGCTCACGGCGGACGGGTCGATCACAAGATCGTCTACCCCGGAAAGCGCGGTGGCGCAACAAAGGAAAACGATCAGAAGCAGTCCGATGAACCTGCGCATGGCTGCCGCACCTCCTATCATTGCATTGTCAGGCCGAAACCTGGATTAGTCTGCGTGTACCAGCTCGGAGTAGCCCAGGCCGAACAGCTCGTTCTGCGGGCGGGCGGGGCCGGTAAAGGTTTCCTTTCCGGTCAGATTGAGCTTGATCCCCATGAAGATCATCACCGCGGTGCTGCCGCCGTCGATATTCATGGCGTCGGATACGCCGCGCGCGTACATCAGCTCGGCCAGCTCGTTCATGTCAAAGCCCTGCGGCCCGTTGTTTGGCATCTTTCCCTCAACCATCACGATGCGGTAATGGCCCGGCGCGATCATGCCAACGGCCATACGGGGATCGTCGATATCCCAGTTCTTCTTGCCGTACATGTGCAGCACGTTATCCCACACCAGAATGGGGCCGAAGGACAGCGCATCGTGCACGTCGCCCTGCGCCATCAGCTCGTCGCCGGTGATTTCGCCCTGGTTGTACAGGCTGAAGCTGCCGTCGTCGCGCAGGGCCAGGGTATCCAGCGGCGGGTAGCCGCTCCAGGGGCGCGCGAGGTTATAGATCAGCTTACGGTCGCGGATGATGATGCCCGTGACCGTATCGTTATTGACGCGGTAGGGGTAATAATCGCTGTTGATGCCAAACACAAGCTTGGCCGACTGTGCCAGCACGGGCGGGTCGGCAAACTCGCCCTTGTAGCTTGCGTTGGCAAGCTCGTGCTGTGTGAAGGACTGCTTTTCGGGGTCGAAAATCACATCCGCTTCATACCACAGCGAGGGAACATCCGGCAGGGTATAGCGGGTGATCTGAATCTGGATGCTGTCCGACAGGTACGCCCACAGCCCGTCCTCCGCGTTTTCGTACAGGAACTCGCCCTCGGGCAGATAGCCGTTTGCATCCCGGTTATCGGGATAGGGAATCATAGCCGTATCCGCCGACTGGGCGATGGCGTACTTGTCCACGCACAGCTTTCGCAGCGCGTCATAACTGCGCACACCAATGGCTGCCGCGCGGCCGGGTACATCGTCGGCGACTGTGCAGAAATCAGGCGTAATCCACAAACCGTACAGGACGGCCGAATCAATCTCCTGAAAGTAATCATAGGCCTGGGCAACGGCATCCGCCTGAATGTCGGCCAGGGCCGCATCGGTGACCAGCAGCATGGGCTGGAACATGCGGATCCACGAAAGAAGCTCGGCTGTTTTCCGGCCGGTAGCGGCGATGGCGGGCAGCACGCGGACGCCCGCGTTCCATAGCATATCGCAGATCGGGCCGGGGAATTGCTCGTCGGAGTTCATCACGCTGACGCCCACACGGTAGCCGCCGTCCACCAGGGAACGGATCAGGCTTTCGTCAATGGCGGATAGCGTATCAAACGCCAGCAGCACGTCGACCTCGCCGCGGTTGAGCGTCCAGTCGTGCAGCGTATCGGGCAGCGCGCCGGGGCCGAAGGCTTGCAGTTCCAGCACTCTACATCGCACCGTTTTGGCAAACGCAAGCTGGATGCGCAGCTTGCCGGTTACAGGCTCTGCGAGCTTGAAGATAAACTCGCCGCCGGGGCTGTACATGGTTTGGATGGTTTCATATTTCTTTATCTCGGAATTCAGCACCTGAAGGCTGGCTTCGGTCGCCACGCTGTTGAGGCGGATATACAGGCTTTGGCACTGTGCGCCGTCGGGCAGCTGGACCGACATCTCCGCAGTATCGGCCCTGGTGAGGGAGATTCCGGTCTCGTCGTTTCCGTCGGTAAACTGCTCGGCCTTTGCCGCGTTGCGGTCGCTGTCGAAATAGGTCACAGCCAGGCTTTCCGCCGGGCTGGAAACCGTCTGGGCAAAGCTCGCGGGCAGGGGCAACAGTACCAGGGCGGCCACCAGGGACAGCATGCGCGTAAACCGCTTCATACAGGATTCCTCCGATTTGTTGGTGTGGGACCGGTTGCTTGGGTCAGGGTGCTATAAGCGTTGCGAAGTAGATGATATCGCCTACCAGCCGCCTTTTGCTGTCGGGGGCGTTGATCATCTGCCCGTTGAGGAGAACTGTGGTCGAGCTGCCGCCATCCAGATTGTAGGCATAGCGAACATCCTTCTGTGTGAGCAGCTGCACTAGCTCTGGAATCGTCAGCCCCGCATCAGGATCCTGCTCGGGGCCTTCGGTAGCGACAATCAGGTACGATAGCGTATCCAGCTGGCAAATCGCCAGGCGCTGCGCCTTGGTTGGGTATCCGCAGGAGGTTTTTTCATTATACTTGAACTGGAGCACCTCGCCGTTTTCAATCAGCGCCGGGCCGAAGTTGAAGGTCTCCTTCATGACGCCCTCGAAGGCCTCGATCGCCATGGCTCTGGGCGAGAGGATGAAATGAAAATCACCGTTTTCATCCACGATTAGCAGATCCCGTTCGATGTCTGGGTTGTTGCGCAAAAGCTTGCCGCCGCGCACCACATAGCCGGAGGAATGGTAGGCGAAATACTCGCCGTTGATGGCGAGCACCGCGTTGTTTTTGGCCGCCATGACGGCGACATTGTCCGCCTCCTTGGAGGGATACGGCCTAGCCAGCGCCGTGCGGAACTGGCTTGGATCGGTGAGCTGTATGTATATATAGTAAATATTGGTGTCAAACGCGACGTCCTGCTCGATCCGGATGGACAGGGTACCGTCGTCGTATCCCATGCCGTCGGCGGAAAACGCTTCCGCAACCGGCGCGTACGGCGCGGCGCCCTCCTGGGGGAGGGATGCGTAGTCAGCGGTTTCAGCGGCACACATAGCCGGAGCGATGAACAGCCATAAAAAAAGAGTCAGGATCAATTTTCGCACGGCAGCGTGCCCCCGTTTCAAGAGTCTTCGCCATTATACCCAATGCGCCAAACGGTGTCAATGCTTGCCACGTCTGGGTTTGGCGTTGTTACACTATCGTTTGCTTTGACTTTCCAGGGCCTTGGAATTATAATGAATCCAAAGTATGACAGGAGGATATCTGCCATGCGATCTATGGGTTTCCGCGTCGCTGCCCTGGCGATTGTGCTGCTTGGCATTGCCCTGCTGGTACCGTCGTCCACACCGATCTCATTGGGCGAAAGCCTTGCCATCGGCCCGTTTCGGCTGACGGCTTACGGTGCCTGCGCGGCTGTCGGGGCTCTGCTTGCCGCCATGGTGATGCTATGGCTCGGCAAGCGAAACAATCTGCCCAAAGGCACAGCGATGGCTGCGGTCCTCTATGGCACGGTCGGCGCGCTGCTTGGCTCGCGTATCGTATACTGTGCCGCCATGATTGAGTCGATCTCCGTGGATTTCGGCCTTCTGTTCATTGTCAGGCTCTGGGAGGGCGGGTATACGCTGTTTGGCGGCCTGTGGGGCGGCCTTGCGGGTATCGCGCTGTATGTGCGGTTGACCAGGCAGACGGCAAAGCCGCTGCTGGATATTGCTGCGCCCGCCGCCGCGCTGTTTTTGATGATGATACGGCTCGGGGAAGCGTTCACATCCCAGGGGCTTGGGTTCTATGTCGAGCAAACCGCGTGGCAGTTCTTCCCGTTTGCCGTGCAGGACGCCTATGGCTACTGGAACGCGCCCGTGTATGTTTTTGAAGCGTTTGCCGCCTTTGTGATTGCCGCCGTTTGCCTGCGTGCAGCGCTGCATAGTCGGCCGGGCATGGCAACGGCGCTGCTTTTCACGCTTGTGAGCCTTTCTCAGATTCTGCTGGACAGCTGGCGGCACGACGAATATATCCGCTTCGGCTTCGTGCATTTCAACCAGCTTGCCGCCGTGGCTACGCTGGCCGTCCTGCTGCTGATCCGCGTGTTCCATCGGGTAAAGCAATCCGGCTGGAACGCGTGGCATATCATTCGCTCCGCTGCGTTTGCGCCTCTTGTCGGCGTGCTGATCTGGGTGGAGTTCGCCCTGGAAAAGTCCGATATCAGCAATGTGATTCTGTATTGCATCATGGCGGCCGCGCTGTGTGCGATGGGGGTTTTGGTGTTGCACAACGGAAAAGACCGTGAAAGAGGGTAGGGGCGATGTTTCAGCCGGAGTATCAAAACTTCGTCAACGCAGTTCGCAACAAGCCTACGCGCTACCTTCCGCTGTATGAACACAGCATTGATCCCAGCGTCATGGAAACCATCACCGGGGAGCCGTTCCGGCATCTGGAGAACGGCGACGACGCCGACAAAGAGGCATTCCTCAGGCACTATACAAGGTTTTTTCAAACCATGGGATATGATACGGTGTCGTTCGAACGGCTGGTGGTGAACTCCATGCCGGGCAATGGCTGCCTGTACGCGCACAATGTTGGGTGCATCCATACCTTGGAGGACTTTGAACGCTATCCCTGGGGAAAGATTCCCGATTGGTTTTTTGCAAAGGAAAGCGCCTATTACCGGGCCCTGCGATCTTCCATGCCGGATGGGATGCTTGCCGTTGGCGGGCCGGGGAACGGGCTGTTTGAGTGCATTCAGGATATTGTGGGGCTTGAAGCCCTGTGCTTTCTGCGTGTGGATGAGCCGGAGGTGTACGAGGGGCTTTTCCGGGCCGCAGGTGATATGCTGTGCGCAATCTGGACGCGCTTTTTAGCCGAGTTCGGTGACATTTACTGCGTATGCCGCTTCGGGGACGATCTGGGTTTCCAAAGCTCCACGCTGCTCCCGGTGGACGATATCCGGCGCTTGCTGATTCCGCAGTACAAGCGCATTGTGGAGATCATCCACAGCCACGGCAAGCCATTTCTATTGCATTCCTGCGGCAATATCTTTCGTGTGATGGACGACCTGATCGATACCGTCGGGGTCGACGCAAAGCATTCCAATGAGGATGCCATCGCGCCGTTTGCGGAGTGGATCAGCCGCTACGGCGACCGCATCGGCAATATCGGCGGGCTGGATGCGAGTATCTACTGCAAGGAATCGCCCGCGGACGCAGCGGCGTATGCCAGCGATGTCTACCGTGTCTGTGAGGCCAAGGGCTACGGCGCGGCTATCGGCAGCGGCAACTCCATTCCCGATTACGTCAGGCCGGATAAGTACCTGCAGGTCGTCCAGACCATCCGGCGCCTGCGCGGGTGCTGAGCTTTTACGGTTTGTTCCATAAATATCATACACATGGATACCAGGCACCGGCCGCGTTCACCACGCGGCCGATGCCTGTCTGAATTATACACAATCGCGTTTGAATACAGGGTTTGCGGGGTTGACACCGTTTGCGGAGAATACTATACTTTTCCTGTAATTAGACAAATGTCTAAATACAGCAACAGGGAGATTGCCGTGAGAAGTGATTCGTTCAAAGCGCTGGCCGATCCGACGCGCAGGCAGATTCTGGAGCTCCTCTCCAAACGCGGTGATATGAGCGCCGGGGAGATCGCGAACTGCTTTCATATCAGCGCGCCGTCCATCAGCCACCATTTGAACAAGCTCAAGGCGGCAGGGCTTGTGATCGTCACGCGCAATGCGCAAAGCATCATCTACAGCCTGAACACAACGGTCTTTGAGGATGTTGTCAAATGGCTCTACGGTGTGCTGTCACAGGAGGATAAGGCATGAGCAAACGGCTGTACTATTCGCTGATCGGGCTTTCGATTCTGTCCTTTATCGGGCAGCTGCTCCTGTATCCATCGCTGCCCGGCAGTATTCCGATTCACTGGGATTCCGGCTGGCAAGTCAACGGCTATGCCGCCAAATGGGCGGCCATCCCGATTGCGCTGCTCCCCCTGGCTATGGTGCTATTGATGAAAGTGCTGCCAAAAATAGACCCCCGGCGGCGAAACTACGATCAATTCGGCGACGCATACGCCGTGGTGACGGTCGCTCTGTGCGTGCTGCTGATCGCCGCAACCTGGCTGTCGGCAGCGGTGGCGCTGGGTGTGGAAGTCAATGCTGGGCTTGTTCTGCCCCTGCTTGGAGGTGCGGTACTGCTGGTGCTGGGTAACTTCATGCCGCAGTTTCGCCAATCGTACTTCCTGGGCATCCGCACGCCGTGGACGCTTGCCAATGCCGAAGTGTGGCGCAAAACGCACCGCCTGGGCGGCCTACTATTCTGTATGCTGGGCATTGCATGGGGCGTGTCGGCATTCGTGCCGATGGGCGGCATAATGGCGGGGCTGCTCATTGCGGTCATCATCATTCTGTTTGCGTATTCCTACCTGATATATCAAAAACTGGATCAAACAAGGCCGGGTTCCGGCAACGATGAAAAGGAGAGTCTACAATGAAAAAAGTCCTATCGATGTTAACCATGCTGCTCGTGGTGCTAACCCTGCTTCCCGGTGCGGCGCTTGCGCAGGACACAAAGGCTGAAGTGGCGCAGACTCTGGTGCAAAAGTTATACGACGGCGAGTACGAAGCGGTGTTCAACGCCTCGGCGCCGGATTTGCAGCAGGCCATTGGCTCGGCCGATGGATTTGCGACGGTGATGATGCAGATCGGGCAGATGTACGGCGCGCTGGAGGCGATCACCGGGGTCAGCATGATGGAAACCCAGGGATACTTTGTCGCAAGCGTCGTTTGCATGCATGCAAAGGCAGAGATCACTTACCAGATCGTACTGGATGCCGATAGTTTGCTTAAAGGCCTTACGCTTTCCGAAGTTACGGAAAAAACCGCGCCGGGCACAGTGGACGCGAGTTTGTTTACGGCTGAGCCGGTCACCCTGCGGGAAGGTGAGTCCGACGCGACCAGCGGCATCCTGACCCTGCCCGTGGGCGATGGACCGTTCCCCGCTGTGATCATGATGCAGGGCTCCGGCCCCTCGGATATGGATGAAACCGCATACGGCATCGCCGTGTTCCGCGACCTGGCGGAGGGCCTGGCGGCGGCGGGCGTCGCCAGCATCCGCTATGACAAGTATTCCTTTGCGCATAAGGATATTCTGGCAGCCAATCCTGACCTGCTGGCGCGCTTTACCGTGAACGAGGAGTACGTTTTGGACGCGCAGGCGGCGCTTGCGCTGCTGCAGCAGGATGAGCGCATCGGGGATATCTACCTGCTTGGGCACAGCCAGGGCGCGATGCTTGCTCCGCGCATCATGCAGACGCTCGGCGCGGACAATATTGCCGGCGCGGTTCTGCTGGCGGGCTCACCGCTGCATTTATGGGAGCTGCAATATCACCAGAATCTGGCGCTGATCGGGACGCTTGCGCAGGCGGATCAACCTGCAGCCAGAGAGCAGCTGGACGCGGAAGCGGGAAAGGCGGCAGCGCTCAAAACCATGACCCCGGATGCGCTGAAACAGACGACGCTGTTTGGCATCTCGGCCTACTATCAGGCCGATGAGATGTCCGTAGATGCGGCGCAGATTGCCCTGGCGCTCAAAAAACCCCTGCTCATTGCCCAGGGCGCCAAAGACTGGCAGGTGACGCCCGCCGACGGCATCGAGGCCTGGCAGGCAGCGCTAGGAGACGGCGACTTTGCCGCCTACAAGCTGTACCCGGACATGAACCACATGCTGGTGGATATGGCGGGCGAATCCACGGGCACCACTGCCGATTATGTGGGCGGCAGCCACGTAAAGCAGGAGCTGATCGACGATATCGCCGCCTGGGTGCTGGGGAGGTAGGGATAAAGTAGATATATTTAGGCCTTTCTAAAACAAGAGAGGCCTTTTATGTGTACTTTTATGACAATAAAAATGAGATGACCTACTTTAGTAAAATATCCAATCAAAGTATATTCTACTGGTAATCCGTTTCTCCATACTAGTTTAGATAGATACTTGGGTAAGAAATGTAAGAATTAATTATGGAACAACTCTTTAATTCTTCATAAACTTTTTCAAACTACTAAACATCAATTTTAACATGCTTGTCAAAGTATTTGAGATTGATATGTCTACCACTAAATCTGCAATTGTCTGAGTTTGTGAGGTAATATTTTTTGAGCCTTTCGGCACTCCTTTGATATCTCCACTAATATGTTTTGGTATGTACTTCCCTGTATGTATTATCTCAAGTGTAATATAATCTTTGTGATCTAAATAGTTGAAACTAAAGAATACATCACCATTTTCAGTTGATGCAGCATCTACTTTTATTGCATCTCGACTAGTGGACTTTTTTATAGAAATTATATGAGTAGTAAATTTGTTGTAATTTTCAGAAAAATCTACAACAAAACCTCCTTGTACTAAATCTGAAGAATCAATGGTTTTTTTACCAGTATTAAAAATTGAACAATTGTTTTATTTAGAACTGCAATTTGTTTGTCTTCATATAGAACAGAAACTTGATGAGGTAGATTTGAGGTAGTCTCAAGGCCGATGAGGTTATAGTTGTTAATTAAATATCGTGGTTTTGCAATCGCCTTTGATTTATAGTAAAAGATAAATGCAATAGTAGTGCCAATTACTATACCAGCGATAGCAATAATTACACTGGTTATGGGACTGCTTAACCAACTAATCATATATATCTCCTTTTAATCGTCTATTAGTCAGTACTATATCATATAAATTATCGTGTTTCTAGTTTTCTATATAGGAATAAGATATTATATATTTCTTAGCTATATTAGGAATATGAATTACTTGAATAAATACATTAGTAGCTCCAAGTAGAATCATTGCCTGCTTTCGCAGATTGCCGACTCGGTCGTTGCCTTCCTCGCCCTGACGGCTAAAATCGACCATACAAGGTCGTCTTAATACGCCGTCAAACTATACGGGTTCCTGCGTAGTAAAATATCGGGCTGCAAAACCTTGACGGGGAATCGGTTCCTGCGTGCGCAGGAACAGGCATGGTCGATAACTCCCATGCCCTGATGCCTGAAATTGACCACACAGGGTCAATTTCTAAACGGCATCAGCCCTTTCGGGCTCGATTCCCCCCGCGGAGCTGCGTACAATAAAACAGAGCGCCCTTCATGGGCGCTCTGTTTTGTTGGCAGCTCCAAGGGGAATCGAACCCCTGATTTCGCCTTGAGAGGGCGACGTCTTAACCGCTTGACCATGGAGCCTCGTGAAAAGACTGCCATAGTGTAGCATACTTTTTTTGGCTTGTAAAGATAGTATAGCGCAGCTTCTTTGGATAGTTTTTCCGGGAAAAGAAACGCGGCGGGAGCATCATTTCTGCTTTCAAATTTCATACAATCGTGTATAATAGAATATGTAGTTTGACGACGAATGCGTAAAGGAGTGAGTCGCGTGACGTCAGATTCGGGCGGAACCACCAGATTTATGCCGGTTGTGGAGGGCACAAGCAACGCAGCCGACATTCTTGAATACGTGTACAGGGCCTTGCAGGCCAAAGGCTATGACCCTGTAACACAGATCGTCGGATACCTGATTTCCGGCGATCCCACCTACATCACCAGCCACAACGGCGCGCGCAGCATGATTACCAGGCTTGAGCGCGACGAGATTGTGGAGGAGCTGGTGCGCGTTTATCTGCGCGGTTTGGATCAGTGACGGGCCGAATCGTAGCGCTGGATGTGGGGGATAAGCGCATCGGCATCGCCCTGAGTGATCCGACACGCACCATCGCCTCGCCGCTTGAAACCTACACGCGCGTGGGCTACGGCCCCGACGCCAAATATATCGCCGCATTGTGCGCGCGCTATGAAACCGCCGAAGTGCTTTTGGGTCTTCCGCTCAATATGGACGGGTCGGCGGGCGCGCAGGCGGAGAAGACCAGAGCATTCGGCAACATCCTCAGCGAAGCGGGGCTCAAGGTTTTGTATTCCGACGAGCGGCTCACCACCGTAACCGCGCAGCGCGCGCTGATCGAGGGCAACATGCGGCGCGAAGAGCGCAAGCTGCATGTGGACAAGGTCGCAGCCGCCGTGATATTGGAACAATGGCTCAGGAAACAATCGGAAAAGGAGTAACCTTTATGACGGACAATCAAAAACAGGATGATTTTTTGGTCTATCTGCAGGATGAGGACGGCAACGATATCGCCTTTGAACACCTGATGACCGTACAATATAAGGATCACGAGTATATTCTGCTGGAATCCAAACAGGATATCGAGGGCTGCATGCAGGGCGAAAGCATCATCCTGCGCATCGAACAGGATGAATGCGGCGACGATATTTACGTCACCATCGAGGACGAGGAAGAATACCAGACGGTCTTTGACAAATGTGTCGAAGCCATCGACGAGATGGACGAAGAAGAGGACGAGAACTAAAGTCCTGCCCATGCAAAAAGCCTGCCTCTTGGGCAGGCTTTTTGCATGGGCTAGTATCCGGGATTGTTCTTAAAATCCTCCGGGTGCATATAGCCTCCACTGCCTTCGTCGTTCACCAGGCTGAAGCCGCCGTTAAAAAACAGCAGGCCTTTCACATTGACAACACCGCTGTCGTAGCGCAGCGTCAGCTCGTACTCTACCCCCGCCCAATACAGTCTCCAGGCAGGGTTATACAGCGTTACTGCCCAGGTGCCGGATTGCTGTGTGTACTCCGCACCGCTTTTGCTGTCCGGGTTCAGATACCAATCGACAAACGTTCCGTCGGCGTTGAAAACCAAATGATCGCCGGCCATGCTGCCGCCTGCGGAGTAGACCCATTCGCCGAAAAGGCGGCTCATGACTTCGTCCTGCACTGCGCTGCGGTAGGGGTCGTCCGCACGGAAGGACAGCGCTTTGATAGGTATAAATCCCCAGATGACAGCGCCGTCCTGCGCAAGGGTATCGCCTTGCACATGGGCTTCCACATAGGCATAATTCGGGCTATATAATCCAAAACAGGTCAGGCGCGTGCCCTCCGGGATATCGATTTGCGGGTACTGGGATACATCCGGGTCGTCGGTCAGGTAGGTCTGTTGATTGGCTACTACATCAATAGCCTGGAAACGTTCCTTTGCTGTGGGGCTGTTTGCGGTACTTAGGCTGAGTGCGGATGCGTCGATGTAGCCGATGCGCTGCGTGCGGTTGCTGACATTGTAGCGGATGCAGGCGTAGCCGTCGCCGCTTTCGTTTTGCAGCAAAAACAACTGCCATATTTCGCCCTGCAAGCCTACGGAGGCTTTGCCGTTTGCTGCGCGCCAGGCGGCTTCGCCGTACGGCGCGCTGTACACCGGCGTGGTGCCTGTGCCAAAGCCCGTGTAGTGCCTGTCGCCCTGCGTATTTGGGTAGCCTGTCCAGCCCAGGCAGTAGTTGCCGGCAATTTGCATTGATGCACGCATCAGGTTCAGGTGTCGCACCTCTTCCACTGAACGGGGGAAAAGCTGGATATTGAAATTGTCCAGAGTTATGTACTGCCGCAGTTCGGCGGACTGCTTGCCATCGGATGCAATGAAGCGGTGGTTGTAGCCCAGCAAGGCGTTATCCGGCGACGGGTAAAGGCGGAAATCGCCGATTTGCGCTTCGTGCAGCTCGTAAACGCCGTCTGCAAGCCAAAATGTATAGTGTTCTACATCGCCGTAGGCCAAGATGAACCCGTTTGTCGTTTCTGCAAGTAACGCTTTATTTCTGCCTGTTCCGGGTTGGTATACGGCAGTTGTATAGGCGCGCAGGGTTTTGGACTTGCCTTCCAGTAACATCAGCGTATTGTGGTATCGGCTGTGCATGACGGCGATATCGCCGACTTGCCGGGACTCGGCCGTATAATCGTTCCAGGTATCGGTTGCGGAAACAGCAGTGAACAAATCTCCTGTGAGTCCCCAGCTATTGGCGGAAGCTATGGACATATGGATGCCAGACAGCAAACCAAGGCAAATAACCAGTACAATATATCTCTTCATCGGAAATCCTCCTGTCAATCAAACGGCAAACAGTTGTGAAATACTCCCCGTAATTGTATAAACCTTTCGAACTTATCGGCAAACACCGGGAATGCTTGAATGAACTCCCGGTATACGGTATACTGTGTGCAACGTTTGAACCCTGGAGGCGAACTATGACGGACCTTGACATCGCACGCGCCGCAACGCTTGAACCTATCGGACAGATCGCACGCAAGGCGGGCTTTGCCGCCGATACGGTCATGCCCTTCGGGCGCTATGTGGCCAAGATCGACCAGCGGGCCTACAAGTCCCTGCCGCGCAGGGCGAAGCTGATTTTGGTCACCGCTATCAACCCCACGCCTGCGGGCGAGGGAAAGACCACGACCTCTGTGGCGCTGGCCGACGGTATGGCGCACATCGGCAAACAGGTGATGGTTGCGCTCAGGGAACCGTCGCTTGGTCCGGTGTTTGGCATGAAGGGCGGGGCGACCGGCGGCGGCTATGCCCAGGTTGTGCCCATGGAGAGCATCAACCTGCATTTTACCGGCGATATGCACGCTGTTACGGCGGCCAACAATCTGCTGTGCGCGCTTATTGACAACCATATTCATCAGGGCAACGCGCTTCATATTGATCCTGAAACCATCTGCTTCCGGCACTGCCTGGACGTGAACGACCGGCAGCTCCGCCAGATCCGCCAGGGTCTGGGTGGGCCCAAGAACGGCACCCCACGGGACGACGGCTTCGATATCACTGCCGCCAGCGAAGTCATGGCCGTGTTCTGCCTTGCCAGCGATGTGCAGGATTTGAAAAAGCGGCTTTCAGAGATCGTCGTCGCCTATAATACGGACGGCAAAGCCGTGACCGCCGGGCAGGTCGGCGGAGCGGGCGCGATGACCGCGCTGCTTCGGGACGCGTTCGACCCTAACCTTGTACAGACCCTGGAGGGTACGCCCTGCCTGATGCACGGTGGCCCCTTTGCCAATATTGCCCACGGCTGCAACAGTGTGGCGGCTACGACCCTTGCCATGAAGATGGCCGATTATGTCATCACGGAGGCCGGCTTCGGCGCGGATCTTGGCGCGGAGAAATTCCTCGACATCAAGTGCCGCATGAACGGCCTGTGGCCCAGTGCCGTAGTGCTGGTTGCAACGCTGCGCGCCCTCAAACACCACGGCGGCGCGGCCAAGGGCGAGTGGTCGCAGCCAAACCTCCCCGCTCTTCAAAAGGGCATGGAGAACCTATTCCGGCACATCGGGAACATCCAAAATGTCTGGGGTCTTCCCGTCGTGGTTTCCATCAATCAGTTTGCGACCGACGACGACGCGGAAATACAGGCGTTGTCTTCCGCCCTGCGGGCCAAAGGCGTAGCTTTTGCCCTGTGCGAGGGCTGGGCGAAAGGTGGTGCGGGAGCAGCGGCGTTGGCGAAAGCCGTGGCTGCGGCGGCGGAAAGCCCCCCTGCTGCGCCGCGCTTCACCTACGAGGAGGACGCGCCCCTCAAGGAGAAGATCGAAGCGATTGCCAAACGCGTGTATCACGCGGGCGACGTCGCCTTCGCACCGGAGGCGCTGGCTGCGCTCAAACGCTTTGAGGCGGACGGCTTTGGCAAAGCGCCGGTGTGCATCGCCAAAACCCAGTACTCCATGACGGA
>Ga0116163_1000284_pt1 | contig 37585 bp, 25 predicted proteins | sample AD_UKC107_MetaG_FD_89889 | JGI IMG/M metagenome (GOLD analysis project Ga0116163, IMG submission 89889) | Active sludge microbial communities of municipal wastewater-treating anaerobic digesters from Hong Kong - AD_UKC107_MetaG | ecosystem: Engineered > Bioreactor > Anaerobic > Digestate...
GGCGTTATGTGCAAGGGAAATGACTATTAATGAATCAAGATTGGATTCTTCAAAAGAAAGAAACGCGCCGGACTTTTTAATCTCGTTCCCACGTTCCGCGTGGGAACGTATGCTAAATACTCCAACGCTGAGCATTGGAGCGAGATATAAAATTATTGAGATACCTGCCTACGCAGGTATGACGGTTTGGAACGTATGTCGGTTTATAAATAAAAAAGCTCTGTGCAACTCCGTGTCTTCTGTGTGATCTCTGTGTTCCTAAGACAACTTTGGCTAATGCCAACGACCCAAAAGTCATGTAATAAATCACGGAATCGTTAGGAGATGCTGAAATAAATTCAGCATGACTGTGTCTCTTTTGAGATACTCACGATTTCGTGGACTTCGTCCACTTCGTTCAGTATGACGGCATTCTTATTAAACCCCTTACTCTCACCGAAATATTTTTTAAAATTTGGAAATACGTTTGCTTATGTTTGAATGTCGCTTGCGACATGAGTTTCAAGCAAACGCCAAATTTTGAAGAAATATTAAGGGAAGCCAACGGCTGAGAGTTTGGGGTGTGTTTTGCGATACTTTTCGCACAAGCAAAAGTATCATAAAGTATTAAACTCCTATCAAGAGCCGGTCGCAAATACACTGAATATAAGCTCAAATACCTAACTATTCCGTTTGCTTCTCAACACTTAACTTCCTGCCCAAATAGTCAATTCCAAACACTATCACAAAAGCTAAAATCATCATGGTAATTGCCAGTGTGGTTTGTGGTTGTGGATGAAGATTCGGGAGGATGTTGGTGGTTTCTGTTTTCCAGGGCCAGACTTTGACCAGTGAACCGAGCATGAGTCCGCTGAGAAAAAAAACAGAGGCTTCGTAAAATCTGGCGAGGACCAATTTAATCACTCGTGAAAAGATTAATAAGCCAATAACCGCTCCGGTTGCAAAAATTGCGAGAATTGCAAAGTTTCTATTAGCAACTGCATTGATTAGGGTTTCATACATACCGATGAGCAACAATATAAAACTACCTGAAATTCCGGGTAATATCATTGCGCAAATAGCGATACCTCCGGCAACAAATACGGCGCTGTTGTTATCCGGGAATGGAATTGAAGTCATTGAACCAATCCAGTAACCAAAAGCAATTCCGGGAATGAGCCATAAAAAATGAGCTGCTTTTTTATGTTTGATATGTTGAATGATTAAAATTGATGAAGCAATAATAAGACCGAAGAAAAACGACCATGTAGGAATCGGATGGTTGGCTATTGCGAATTTAATGGTATGAGCCAGCAGAGCAAAAGCGGTCAAAATCCCTAAAAGTAATGGCAACAAAAAGCTACCGTCAATATGTTTCCAGAATTCTTTAAATCGTCCGCTGAAAAACAGTTTTATACATTCAATATCGAAACTGGCAATAGCATTGATTAAACGCGGATAAATTCCGGTCATTAATGCAATGGTTCCACCGGAAACTCCGGGAACAACGTCAGCAGCTCCCATTGCGACACCTTTTGCCGCGATCAATAATTTATCAAACATCAGAGGATAAGCCTGCCAATACACACCTTAAAACGCCGTAACTATATTCACCATCGAGCATATCGAATACCGGTTTCAACTTATTATCTTCAAGGTAGCCGGTAATTTCGGCAACTGATATGATTTCATCAATTTCATCTTGAGGCAGTCCAACGACTTTTGTCAGTTCCAGAGAACCATATTTGACAGCTTCGGCGAGATGCGAATAAACCATGTTGAGATTGATATCACGTTCTTCGGCAATATCTTCCGGTGTGTGTCCCTGATTGAAAAGGTAAATGGTTTCTTTACTGTTATCACTGAGCCTGGCGTTAACATCTTGCTGGTTGTCGAATTTATTGATTAATGCACAAAAACGGTCTCCATACTTTTCAGATTTGAATTCACCGACACCGGTAATGTATTTGAACTGATCTTTGTCGGTGGGTCTGGATTTGACCATTTGCAGCATGGATGCATCGGTAAAAATAATGTATGGTGGTACACCTTGTTCAGTGGCTAATTCGGTGCGAAGTTCTTTCAAGGCTTTCCATAACGGCTGGTCATAATTTTTCAACTCATAATCGCTGGCATGTTCTTCCTTGCTAACTGTTTTCTTGGTTTTCTTTGTGACTTTCTTTATGAAGAATTCGTCATCACCATTAAGCAGTTGTTCGCACTTGTCGGTGAGATTGAGCGCATTGTGCTGTTCTTCGTTGATAAGCAAGTATTGATGAGTAATGAGTTGCCTGAAAATCGTTCTCCAGCAACCTTTGGTTTCATTCCCACCGACACCAAAAATACTGAGCTTATCATGTTTGTTTTCAAGAATTCGCTCATCTTTTTTACCTGTGAGGACATCAATCAGGTACATGATCCCAAATCTTTCTCCGGTGGCTTTTACGACAGATAAAGCAGTTTTGGCAGACTCGGTGACGTTGATTTTTTCCGGTGGATTGAGGCAATTATCACAATTGCCGCAAGGTTTTTCCATTTCCTCACCAAAGTAAGCGAGAAGTGTTTGTCTTCGGCAAGAGCTTTGTTCGCATAAGTCTATCAATGAGTCAAGTTTATTGTTGAGAACACGTTTATGCGCATCCTCAGCATTGGAACCGGTGATAAATTGGCGCAACAATACCACGTCTTTGTAGCTATATGCCATCCAGGCATTTGAAGGTAATCCATCACGACCGGCACGACCGGTTTCCTGATAATAGGATTCAATATTTTTGGGCAAGCTGTAATGTGCCACAAATCGCACGTCCGGTTTGTCGATTCCCATGCCAAAGGCAATTGTCGCAACAATGATTATATTATCCTCTGCCAGAAACCTTTTTTGATACTCTGCTCGTTTGGATGAACTCATTCCGGCATGATAGGGCAGAGCATTCCGACCTTTTTTATTGAGGAAGTCAGCAGTTTCTTCGACTTTTTTACGGGAAAGACAATAGACAATCCCAGAATCATTGGGATGGTTATTCTTTAAAAATTTGTTTAACTGTTGAAAACCACTTTCTCTTTCGACAATTTCATATTTAACATTTGGACGATCAAAACTATTAACAAAAATTTTCGTGTTTTGTAATTTTAATTGCTTAACGATTTCATTTTTAATTTTTTCATCAGCCGTTGCTGTTAAAGCAATTTTTGGAGTCTCGGGAAACTTATCGGTCAGGACTTTGAGTTCCTGATAAACTTGTCTGAAATCGTGTCCCCATTCCGAGACACAGTGAGCCTCATCAATGGCAAATAAGGAGATTTTAGAATTTTTGAGTAACTCCATCGTTTCATCTTTCAGAAGTCTTTCCGGCGATAGATAGAGCAAATCCAGTTTATCATCCAGGAGCATTTGTTTGACTTCGTCATTTTGTTTAACGGTTTGGCTGGAATTGATGAATGCGGCTCGAATTCCTAATTGTTGAAGTGCTTCAACCTGATCTTGCATGAGCGCTATCAGAGGCGATATAACAATTCCAGTACCTTTTAAAATAAGGGATGGAATTTGATAGCAGATTGATTTACCGCCACCGGTTGGCATTAATACCAATACGTCTGAATCTGAATTCAGAACAGTGTCGATAATATTTTCCTGATGATGTCTGAATTCACTGTAGCCAAACACATCTTTTAAGACTTTTCTTGCTCGTTGCATGCGATATTCTCAATACTGTTATCTTATGGTTTTTTGAAGGTGAACCAGACAGATAATCATATAAATCAATTGGGTTCGGGTTTACAATTTTAATTAGTATACAATACCAAGAGCCTTTTTACCATACCTGAAATAGATGCTTTTTACGGCAATAAATGATTTAGTGGGCAATGCTAAATTGTATATGTTGAGAATCGGCTGGAATTTCTGCATTTGCTTTTAGGAAAATTCTGTTCTCAGATATGTTGAATTCTTCAATGAGTTTATTTTGAACAATTTGCAGACGGCTTTTGGCAAGAGTTTGTAGTTGCTCAGCAGGATGTTCTTCATTGATCAGTTGTTCCCATAAATATTGTGAGAATATAGCTTTATCGAGTTGATTTTCATTGGTGAATTGAACTTCGGCTTCTTCGAATTTATCTTTACCAAAAATAGTGATAAATTGTTGTTTCAAAGGCTTTAATTCAATTTCTTGTGAAAACTCAGGTTTTTCGGAGATTCCCAGTTTTTGTAATAAAGACTTTTGTTTTATGGCTTGAATGTCTTCAACTGAATTCGGGTTTGATGACATTTCAAGAATTAATGCAGGTCTTTTTTTGAGAATTTCATCAATTGCATTGAGTTTATTGCTTTCTGCTTCGCTTAACTGATCTGAACCCGGGATGAAGTTAATTCCGGAAAGGTCGATATTGTCACCATTTGGAACCAATTTGCCCAAAATTTTAAATGGCGAGGCTACAATTCCAGTGATCAGTTTAAAGAAAGCTTTGATGACAAGTCCACCATAACTAAAATCAGGGTCATCAATATTGCCGCTTACCGGTAAATTTATTTTCATAATACCTTTACCATCAGTGAGAAGACTTACAGCTAGTTTTAAAGGAATATTAACAGCCTCTTTGCTATTTGTTTTATCTCCTAATTGCAACTGCTTAAATTGCAGATTGTTTTCGCCTTTGAGAATATTTTTGTTCAATTTATAGGATAAGTCTAAATCCACTTTGCCACGATTCACCGGAAACCCCAGATATTTTCCGCTATAAGCACTAAAATTTTGCAGACCTAAATCCTGAACCTGAATTTTGATATCTGTGTATGCCTCGTCTGAAAGAGGATTGATTTGTCCATTAATTTTTAAATCGGCATATTCATCAAGTAATCCGGTTAAATCAACATCTGCTTTGCTGAGATTTTCACTGGATAACCCTTTAATCGTCCCATTTAATTTGCTTAGTTGAGCTGAATAATTTGGCGAAATGCTTTTATCTAGTAACCGGGTTTGTCCATCGACAAACTCAATTTGCTTGATTTCAATTAACCAGTCTTTTTCAGAAGAGTTACTTTCATTTTCTTCATTGTTAGTAATCCCTGAGAGGTTGAGTTGTTTATCTTCTGAAATAGTCAAGTTTCCGCTGGCTTCATTAATCTGGATTTGATTGAGCATGATTGACTTTTGAATAAAATCAACGGATGATTCGTTGATAGACAGGTTGTTGACACCGAGAAATAATTCATTATTGTTATCTAAAAGTTTAAGTTCATCCACTCCTAATGTTCCGGACGAAGTGAATTGTTTGTCATTGAAACTCACTTTTTGTTGGGCAGATAACACACCTTTCTCAACAGATAATTTAACAGCCTCAGGAATCCACGAGTTGTATTCTTCGATGGAAACATTTTGTACATTGAGATTAGAATCTAAAGTAAAAGGATCCAGCGTCAACTCACCGGAAACATCAATATTTTGATTAGCACCGGAGTTAATTAAAGTTGCAATAGTTGCTTTTTGTGAATCCTGATTTGTCAGGTTGTTGATTTCCAGCGATTGAAGCGTAAAATCTTGTTGAAATGTTTCACTCTGTTTAAGTTTATTGGTTTTTAATAATGTGTTTTCAGCATTGATATTATTGATTCTAAAAGAAAATTCTTTGGATGGATTCGATTCATTTTCAACTGGTGAAGAATGAATGCCTAAATCTTTCATTAATAGCTGATAACTTTCGTCAATAGTGACAGAAAACTTGGCATCTGTACTTGAGATAGATTCAATTGTTAGATTATTTTTTTCTGATTCTAAAGTTGCATTGTTGATTTGGATTCGAGGAATCTCGACTTTAGGGTGTTGTTCATCATTTGGATTTGCCTTAAAGTTTGAAACAACTAAATTTTGAATACTTATCAGTGGAGGATTATTCACAAGATTAGTTGTAGAAACAGTACCATTTGAGTCTATCTGACCTGAAAACTCATTAAATCCCATCAATTCGTTTTCGGAATCACTGATAAACTCGCTAACAGTCTTTACTTTCCAATTTTCGAGCTGCCAGTCTGCAATTAAATTGAGTTTAGCAAAATTCAATGTTCCGTGTATGTTTGCTTTTTCATCATGATTGGTGATGAAAGATAAATTAAAGTTCGTATCAACATCAGCTGTTGTAAACTTTTGATGATTAAAGAGAATTTGTTTTAATTCAAGATTGATGGTTTTATTTTGACTGGAGTCGATATAATCAACAGAGCCCTTGTCAATACCAATTTCACCGATGTATAAGGCAAAATCATCAGTGCCGTCACTAGACTTTTGAGTTGATAATTGCGGATATTTTGCCGAGTTATTTTCAGTTTGAAGCCTGTAATGTGGCTTCTCAAACTGAATTGATGAAAAGCTAAAATCTGAAAAGATTGTTTGCCAGAAATTCAGATTGGCATAAATTTTATCGGAATGAAACCAAGGTGTTCCGTCATTTGATTTTAATTCAATGTCTTCAATGGTCGTAGAAAAGCTAAATGGATTAAATTTGAAACTTTTATAAGTAATTGATGAATTTAGATTTTTTGAAACAAAATCCTGAAGCGGATTTTTTGCAAAATATGGAACAGTAAAAAACCCGAGAGAAGAGTAGAGGAGTATTAAAACCACAATCCAAAAAGGGATGGATTTGTAGATTGGCTTTTTACTGTCCATATTTTGTATTCTACCTAATCGTGAGTTAATAATATGTTAATTTGAAGTTAAAGTTTTATTTAACTCTCATTCCGGGTTCTGCGCCATTATCCGGATTCAGAATAAAAATATCTTCACCCCCGGGACCTGCTGCCAATACCATACCTTCAGAAACCCCAAAACGCATTTTTCTGGGAGCAAGGTTTGCAACCATAACTGTATTTTTGCCGATTAAATCTTCCGGTTTGTAGGCTGATTTGATTCCGGCAAAGACATTTCTTTTTTCACCACCTAAATCCAAAGTTAGTTGCAATAACTTATCCGCCCCATCAACGTGCTCAGCATTGATGATTTTCACTACTCTTAAATCGACTTTGGCAAAATCATCAAAATTTATGGTTTCATTTATCGGGTCGTTTGTTAAATGTTCGGATAAATTGCCGGTTTCTTGCTCTAGCGATTCTAAATCTTGCTTAGAATCTTCGATAATACTTTCAACGGAAGACATTTCAATTCGCGTAATCAATGGTTTGAATTTGTTAATCGTGTGATTAAAAAGTGGTTGATTAATATCATGCCAGTTGGCAAAACTGATATTTAAAAATTCTTCGGTTTTTTGGGCAGTATCCGGAACAACCGCAGAAAGCCAAGACATCAGTACACGGAACAGATTGATTCCATCGGAACAAACTCTATGAACTAATTCTTTCTTGCTTTCATCCTTGATAGCCTGCCAGGGTTCCATATCTGAAATGTACTGATTGGCGGAATCTGCTAATGACATAACAATTTTGATGGCTTTGGAATATTTTCTTTCCTTAAATAACTGCAAAATTTCATCTGAACTATCCATAAATTGTTGATAAAGCTCTGAATTATTCATCTCTGAAGAAAGAGTTGAATCAAACTTCTTGGAAATAAAACCCGCACAACGACTGGCGATATTAACAATTTTACCAACCAAATCGGAATTGACTTTTGCCACAAAATCTTCCAGATTGAGGTCAATATCAACGATGTTTTCTGATAATTTAGAAGCGTAGTAATATCTCAAATAATCCGGTTGTAAGTGTTTCAAATAGGTTGATGCGTTGATGAAAGTTCCGCGAGATTTAGACATTTTTTTGCCGTTAACGGTGATAAATCCATGCACATAAACCGAATCTGGAACTTTGATTCCTGAGCCGTATAACATCGCCGGCCAGAATAAACTGTGAAAATAAAGTATGTCCTTACCAATAAAATGAACCATTTCTGTATTTGCGTTCGGTGCAATCCAGTCCTCTAAATCTTCATTATTCTCTTCGCAATAATATTTCAAACTGCCCAAATAACCCACCGGCGCATCCAACCAGACATAGAAATACTTATCCTCTGTTTCTGGGATTTTAAAACCAAAATAGGGAGCATCACGGGAAATGTCCCATGATTGCAAGCCCATTTCGAACCATTCTTGTAGCTTGTTGATGACTTGCTCTTGTAAAGCTCCCTGATTCATCCAATCTTTGAGCATATCTTCAAAATTTCGTAAATTGACGAAATAATGGAGCGACTCTTTAATAATTGGTGTTCCGCCTGATATGACGGATCGTGGATTTTTTAGCTCAGTGGCATTGTATGTCGCGGCGCAGTTTTCGCAATTGTCACCATATTGATCTGCTGTTCCGCATTTTGGGCATTCACCTTTAACAAAACGATCAGCGAGAAACATATTTTTTTCGGTATCAAAAAGTTGTTCAACAACTTCAGTTTCTATATGACCGTTGGCATTCAGTCCATTATAGATGCGATTGACCATTTCCTGATTTTCAGGAGAGTGAGTGGTATGGTAATGATCATAAGAAATATTGAAACCTTGCAGAATCTGCCAATGTTCTTCACGGGTTCCTGCAACAAATTCCTCAGGCGTGACTCCTTCTTTTTCGGCACGCAACATAATCGGTGCACCATGAGCATCTTCCGCACACAAATAACGAACTTTACGACCGATTGAACGATGAATCCTCGCCCAAATATCCGACTGAGTGTGCTCCAGAATATGACCTAAGTGCAAAGCTCCATTTGCATAAGGCAAAGCTGATGTAATAAAAAGTTTCTTTTCTTTTTGCATTAATATTTGTGATTTAAAATACCGAATTTGGTATTATCTCATTTATTGATTATTTTGTATATTTAATGACTTATAAAACAATAAAGCCAATCAATAAAACCTTTTTCTACATCTTTTCAATCTTAGTACTCATCATGATTAATTATCGTGGGGTGACGGTTGATAAGACACTTGGAAAACTGACAGATTGTTTAGGTTGTTATAAATATTGGATTATCAGTGTTGATTCCAGAGTGGCAATATTTGCATTTGTTATCTTGTTATTTGGCTTTTTTTCGAAAACTTATTTGATTAGAACGAGTGCAAGATTAATTTTTGTTATTTATCTCATTTATAGTTTGGTTGACATTTATCTGTATAAGTTTTTGAACCAAAGGTTAATGTTTTCAGATATTTGGATTTACTTTAATTTTGATTTAATTATTGAAACATTAAATAAAAATAATAAAGTTATATCAATTATTATTTTGTTAATCAGTTTCATTAGCATTTTCTTTTTTGTATTTAAACACCAACAATCGACTTTCCAAAATATAGATAAATTTTTTTCAGGAATACTCTTTCTCACTCTATTGGTAATGGTGTTTTTTGTAAAAAGAATTGATTATATTAATGATGTAACCATAAGAAATATTGTTGAAATAAACTTAAAATCAACTCTGGATGTTCAGTATTCTCTTGAAAAAGAAAAAGAAATAATCGATCAAATTGGAAGATATGAGGCGACTTCATGTTCTCAAAAGGAGATTGTCAATCAACCGAATGTTATTTTGGTGGTTTGGGAGTCTTTATCAATGTATCAAAGTAAATTGTTCTCAGGTTTAAATAATTGGACGCCTAATCTCGATAAAATTGCATTGGACAATCGTTATTATACTAATTTCTTTGCAAACAACTTCACTAGCTTAGAAGGGCGCTTAGCATTATTAACAGGCGAAAAAACATTTAGAGATATTGCAGCAATGACAAAAGAAAGAGGACGAGTTGGATATTGGAATCTTGAAAGAAGTGTGCCACAAATTTTTAATGAAAACGGATATCATACTGCATTTCTTGATGGAGCCAGTTTGAAATTTACTAACACCGGTGAATTTATGAGAAATTTAGGGTTTGATTATGTGGAAGGCCAATCATACAAAGGCTATAAAGGGTTTCCAAGATTTGGATTCAGATCTGTTGCTGACAATGTTTTGTATGATAGAGTGATTGACTATATCAATAGCCAAAAACAGAAATATTTTATAACTATTATTACAGTTTCAACTCATGCTCCATATATCGACCCGGTTACTAAACAAAAATCAATCGAAAAAACAACAAGATTTGCAGATAAAAGCTTATACGAATTTTATTTAAAACTAGAACAAGAAAACTTTTTTGAAGATGGTATTTTAGTCATTACAAGCGACCATAGAAGTATGACACCGGTTTCAAAACAAGAATTGGAGAAGTTTGGCAGAGAAGCTGTATCAAGAATTCCTTTAGTTGTAGTGGACAGAAAAGCAGTTTCGAGTCAGATAAGTGAGCAATACCTGCAACAGTCTGATTTTTTAAACTCTTTTGAATATTTAATTTCGGAGCAATATTGTAAGAGAAACGGGGAAGGAAATATATTCTCAGAACCGGCGATGCCCACTGAATGTATTTACCATAGCAGAGGAGATTTTAGAGATGAAATTGATGTTTATTGTGATAATGGCAAGGAATCAGCAATAATTAAACTTGATGGTGATAACACTAAGGTAATCGATGGAAAGCTAAATAAAGAGAATGAGATTATTGATTATATAAACGCTTCGAGAATTTCTGCACGGAAAAGACATGAGGAATATCTCAGAATGCAGACAAAGTAATTGAAATCTTTTTGACTATCTATTCAAATACAATAAATATTAGAAGTAGCTAATTATGTTAACTCAACAACAATTCGAAAATTTCAGACAGCAAGGTTACAACAGGATTCCTGTTTATAAATGTGTTTCAGCTGATTTGGACACACCATTAAGCGCATGGCTTAAGCTTGCAAACGGACGCAATACATTTTTGTTGGAGTCTGTTGTTGGTGGTTCTCGTTGGGGTCGCTATTCGATTATCGGTCTTTCTGCCGACACCAATTATGTCGCCAGAGGGGGTGAAATCACCAAATATGTTCTAAGTGAAATTGAGGAATCATACACTTGTGATAATGTACTTGATGAACTCAGAAGCATTAAGCAGGAATATAAAGTCCCTAAAATCCCTGAGTTACCCGCCTTTAACGGAGGATTGGTAGGTTATCTTGGGTATGAAATCATCGAACACATAGAAGATAAGCTCAAAAACAAAACACCAAAAGACAAATTGAAAATTCCTGATGTTAATCTGATGGTAGCGGAAGAAATTGCTGTTTTTGATAATCTGTCAGGTAAAGTCTGGATAATTATCCATGTCAACCCTGAAGATGATCTGGCCTATGCAAAAGGGCAGAAAAGACTGGAAGAACTCACACACCGTCTTCGTAGTGGCTCATCAGGTTATGCGGAAATGATTAATCATGGTTTGCCAAAAGAGTCTGATATCGAGATGAGTTTTTCGCAAACTGAATTTGAAAAAGCCGTTTCTGATTGCAAAGAACTGATTGCCGCAGGTGATATTATGCAGGTTGTTCTTTCACAACGCATGAGTATGCCTTTCACAGCGCGACCGATGGATGTTTATCGGGCATTACGAGCATCTAATCCCAGTCCTTACATGTATTTTATGGATTTTCAGGATTATCAGGTTGTGGGTTCATCTCCTGAAGTATTGGTGCGTAAGCACGATGATAAAGTTACCCTCAGACCGATTGCGGGAACACGTCCAAGAGGTGTAACTGCTGAAGAAGATGAAAAATACGAACAAGAATTGCTCAATGATCCTAAAGAGCTGGCAGAACACCTGATGCTGATTGATTTGGGTCGAAATGATGTTGGCAGAGTGGCAAAAATTGGTTCGGTTGAGTTGGTTGATAAGATGATAATTGAACACTATTCACATGTGATGCATATTGTTTCAGAGGTTCAAGGTGAATTACAAGAGGACAAAGACAATATTGATGTCATTAAAGCGGTATTCCCTGCGGGAACACTTTCGGGAGCAGCAAAAGTTCGTGCGATGGAAGTGATTGCCGAAATGGAACCAGTGAAACGCAATGTCTATGCCGGAGCGGTTGGATATTGGGGCTGGCATGATGATATGGATTGGGCGATTGCGATTCGTACCGCAGTAATTAAAGATGAAAAACTGCATGTTCAAGCAGGTGCAGGTATCGTTGCTGACAGCAATCCGACAAAAGAATGGGAAGAAACTATAAATAAAGGTAAAGCCGTATTTAAAGCCGTTGAAGTGGCTGCAAAAGGAGAAATTTGATGCTATTGATGATTGATAATTATGATTCATTTACTTACAACCTGGTGCAATATTTTGGTGAGCTCGGCTGTAAGGTTAAGGTTTTTCGAAATGATGAAATCTCCGTAGAAGATGCTTTGGCACTCAATCCCAAACAGGTTGTAATTTCTCCTGGACCTTGTGATCCGGATTTGGCTGGAATTTCCATGCAGATGATTAAAGCCTGTGCCGGAAAGATTCCGGTTCTGGGTGTTTGTCTTGGTCATCAGTCCATAGGACAGGTTTTTGGCGGGAAAGTGATTCGTGCTAAACAAATCATGCATGGCAAGACATCTCCGGTTTATCATAAAAATAATTCAGTTTTCACCGGAATTGAAAATCCGGTTAAAGTCACGCGTTATCACTCACTGGTGGTTGAAAAAGAAACCTTGCCCGATTGTCTGGAAATCACCGCCTGGACCGAAGATGAAAATGGTGATTTTGATGAAATCATGGGTTTTCGTCATAAAGAATATGCCATCTCAGGAGTTCAGTTTCATCCCGAAAGTATTTTGACAGAGCAGGGGCATCAGATGTTGCAGAATTTTCTGGACGGGAAGTATTAGTTTTTTGAAATTAAGGAACACTGAGTTCACAAAGGATACATAGAGTTTCACAAAGATTTTTTAATTAATACTCCGTCATTTCGTACAAGCCTATGTGCGATATGGAATTTCATTAGGAATCGTGGTTTCGCTTGTAAAAATATTCGCACAGTGATACGAAGACACAGCGAAATTTGTTTTGTCATTTTGATTGAGTGAAACGAGTAGAAAAATCTGAAAATAATCTATTTAATTTGTTCCATCCTCATTTTTTCATTTTCATAATAAATTAGATAGTACTCAATATCATTATATCCTAATTTCTCGAAAGAAAAATTATCAATAATTTCTATAATTTTTTCATTATCACAAGTAATTTCTTTTTCTTCAAAAATGTTTATTTTGATATATGTGATTTTATTATTTATTTGCCCCCACCCTAACAGGATTTCCGGTTCACATTTTTCATTCAGTACTGTTTCTAAATCTGATATAAAGGAACGAAATTTAGCATTCATCTCATTAAAATTACATGATGATAAGATAATTAATATTATGAATATATAATTTTTTGTCATACTGAAATCTTTGAGTCAAAAATTTTATAAGTATCTGAATATTCAATAAATTTAAAACATTGTTTCCATATTTAGTTTAAAACCTCTTTCACTCTCCCAACAACTCCCGATTCCAATCTCACTTTAATTCCATGAGGGTGATTGGGTGAATTTGTGAGAATGTTTTTCACAATTCCTTGGGTGAGTTCACCAGTTTTTTGGTGGTGTTTTTGCACTACCGAAACAGAAGAGCCTATTAGGATATTTTTTCTTGATTTTCCGTCCATAGCTAAATCTTCTGTTGATAATCGCTGAAAAAATCCGCCATGCGGTTGATGGCTTCTTCAAGGACTTCTTTGTGTGGCAGAAAGACAAGGCGGAAGTGGTCGGGTTTGGGCCAGTTGAATCCTGTTCCGTGAACCAGCAGAATTTGCTTGCTTTTTAATAAATCCAGAATCATTTGCTCATCATTTTTTATATTGAATCTTTCTGTATCCACTTTCACAAAGCAATACATAGCACCCTTTGGTTTGGTTGTAGAAACACCGGGAATATTGTTTAACATATTGTATGCAGTGAGCCTTTGTTGATTGAGACGACCCTCTCCTGCAACTAATTGATTAATGCTTTGAAAGCCTCCAAGTGCTGTTTGAATGGCAAATTGGGTGGGAACATTCGCACACAAGCGCATTGAAGAGACCATTTCTAATCCCTGAATATAATCTGCGGCATCTTCTGTTTTGCCACTGATGACCATCCATCCGGTTCGGTAACCGGCGGCACGATAGTTTTTTGATAAACCGTTGAAAGTAACAAACATCAAATCATCAGCGAGAGAAGCTGTTGAGGTAAACTGCGTATCGTCATACAGGACTTTGTCATAAATTTCATCGCTAAAGACTATCAGATTATGTTTTCTGGCAACTTCAATGATTTTGAGCAGAGTTTTTTCAGAGTAAACTGCACCAGTTGGATTGTTGGGGTTGATAACTACAATTCCTCTGGTTTTGTCAGTGATTTTAGACTCAATATCATCTAAATCGGGTTCCCAGTCTTTTTCTTCATCACAAAGATAATGAACGGCTCGACCTCCAGAAAGATTGACTGCGGCTGTCCACAGCGGATAATCGGGAGCAGGAATCAATATTTCGTCCCCGTTATTCAATAAAGCCTGCATCGCCATGAGAATCAGTTCGCTGACACCATTACCGATAAAAATGTGTTCAAACTTAAACTTTGAGATTTTTTCCTGATAATGCTGATAAATCGCCACTCTTGCTGAATACAGACCCTTGGAGTCACAATAACCTTCAGCATTCGGCAGGTTGTGAATCACATCCTTGACAATATCTTCAGGAGTTTCAAAGCCAAAAGCTCCCGGATTACCAATGTTCAATTTTAATATCTTCTGGCCGTTTTTTTCCATGGCATTCGCCGCATCGAGAACAGGACCGCGTATATCGTAGCAAACGCCCTTGAGTTTATCGGATTTTTTTATCATGAATTAATTAGTATTGTTTCATTCAAATACATTGCTATTGTAGCAAAAAAATATTGATAGACGGCATTAGAACTTAATTTGTTTTTGGTAAATCTTTCTTGTTAATTATTTCGTATAAGTGTAAACAAGATTCAAGCGAGTTTGTTTGAGTAATTGATAACCTGATTCCGAAAGTGTGTTTAATAAATCGTATTTCCATTGTTGGTGGTTATTTTCGAAAATAATAATTTCAGGCAATAATTCTTTAGGTGAGTTTTGCAGAAAGGGGACAAGAGCCTGATCTTCAGCTCCTTCAATATCACACTTTATGGCGTTAATTTGCTTGAGTTTTGCTTCTTCAACAATTTGCATCAGAGTTTTGCATTTGATTTTGATAGTGTTTCCGGAGTTTTTTTCGACAAGGGAACTTGCACCGAGGTTCTTTGAATCTAAATAGAGGTCGAACTCACCAGATTTATCACTGACACCGTAAGATAAAACTTCAAATTGAGGAGATCTGCTTTTGTTTTCAGTAGTCGCAGTGAGGTTGAATCTCAATCTTTCTGCAACTATCGGATTAGGTTCAATAGCGATAACTCTTCCGTTGTCACTGAGATGCGTTGCGGCAATGCATGAATATATGCCGACGTTAGCGCCGATATCGATAAACACTCCATCCTTTGGAAGGAATTCTAATAATTGCTTTCTTTCTTCGAAATCATATCGCCAGGGCATGAATACGAAGCCTCTTTCAGATATATTGTCAGTCAAATAACAGCGCATTTTAACTTTTTCCAAGGTTAAATCTAATGGCATCTTGTTGTTTTTAATGACTTTCTTGCGTATATATTGAGCTAATTGCTTTCCCAGCCAATTATTTGAAAGTTTTCGGCAAAAATTGATTTGCTTTTGAGCTTTTATAGTCGGGGTGTATGTTCCAAATGGCTTTTTGATATCGTTCATAAAAGTTGCGGGGAATAAATCCCCGCAGTAAATTTTTTAAATTATGCTTGTGGAGGCAAGTCGGCATCCGGATTTTGTGGTTTATCTTTACCACCGAATTTAGAAGAAACCCACGCTGCTGCTTTGTCTTTCATTTCACGGAATTTCTTCGAGCCTTTTTCCAGTTTGGCTTCCCATTCAGGGTTGGGTTCTTGTCCTTCTGTGACTTTAAAAAACACCTGCATCAACGCAGTCATAGCAAATGGATCAATGATTGCTGCTTTAATACTTATGGAGGCAACAATGATGATAATTAATGGCAAATATCCGGGATCAAAATTACCGATAGCAAACATTGCTGTGACCGGCGCCCACAAAATAATTACCATCAATAATGTCAAAATCCAGCTAAAGATGGTTACAAATACAGCATTTTTCAGAAATGTTTTATAATTTTGGGCATATAAAACGACTGCTTTTTTCGAGCCTTCCCAAGGATTATCAACTTCGTTACGAATGTTGTAAGCTAAAATAATTTCATCCACATAAGTGACTGAATTCTTAACAACGGTATTGATAAAATTGACAATTGGTTTGGGGATAATCGGCAAAAAGCTCATTATTCCTGAGAATAATCCGGTGATAAATTTAACCACTTTCTTAATCGCCTGATCGACCAGAAATAATACAGAGGCTTCTTTGAAACGCTCTTTGACTATACCTTGTGCATAAGTAATCTGGCTTTTACCGGATGGAATTTTTTCACCATCCATGTGTTTCATGATCACGGCGATGTGTCCGGCTTTGACCATATAAAGCAAGTATTCACGGACGTAATAAAGCACACCGGACACGACTGCAAAGCCACCAAACATGCCATACATTAAGCCTGTTGCCTGACTTTGCTCGTCACCGGCACTGCCAATCGTCCAGCCAATGCCGGCTCCGGTTCCTGTGCCAATCACATAAGCCAATGTGATTGCAAAATAAATTAAAAATCGAAAAATCATAAACTCTTTGGTTTTCCAAAGAGTGGAAATCACTGTTCCAAGTTTAAAGTCCATCATTTGTTGTTACCTCATATCAAATTTAATCGCCGGAACTGTAAAATACTGTTATGTGATTTTACGAATTCCGACTGCTTTCTTTAATTTTTGCAAAAACGGGGCAGAAAACTGTCTGGCTCTTTCAGCTCCTTTTAGCAGTTCTTTTTCTATCAGTTCCGGTTGTTGAATTAATTCATTGTATCGTTCTCTCGGTTCTGATAATTCTTTGTTAATCAATTCAAAGAGCTCCTGTTTGGCAGCTCCCCAGGAAATTCCGTCTAAATAGGCTTGTCTGAATTGTTCGGTTTGTTCTTTTGTTGCAAATGCTTTGTAAATATCAAACACATGCGAATCATTCGGATCTTTGGGTTCACCCGGCTCCAAAGAGTTAGTGATGATTTTCATAATATGTTTGCGGAATTGCTTCTCAGGTAACCACAACGGTATGGTGTTATCATAACTTTTACTCATCTTACGACCATCAAGACCGGGAAGAATCGCCTGATCTTCAGAAACAACCGTTTGTGGCATTTTAAATTTGTTACCAAAATGATGATTGAATCGTCCTGCAATGTCTCTTGCCATTTCAAGATGCTGTATCTGGTCTTTGCCAACAGGGACTTCATCGGCATTAAACATCAAAATATCAGCAGTCATTAATATCGGATAGGAAAACAATCCCATTGTGATTCCTTTATCCGGGTCATTTTCACCATTTTCCGTGTTTTCTTGAACTAATGCTTTATACGCATGAGAGCGATTCATCAGACCTTTCGCACACATACAGGTCAGTAACCATGTGAGTTCAGGAATTTCAGGAATATCAGACTGACGATAAAATACCGCTTTATCAGTATCCAGTCCTAATGCCAACCAGGTTGCGGCGATTTCTTTGGTTGATTGAGCAATTTGTTTAGGGTCCCAGCATTTAATTAATGCATGCAAATCAGCCAAAAAGAAAAAACTGCGATAATCTCCAGTTTTGCTTTTTTCAATTGCAGGTTTAATCGCACCAACATAGTTGCCTAAATGTGGTGTTCCTGTCGTTGTTATTCCTGTCAGTACAGTCTTCATTAATGAATTTTTCCGTAATTTTAAAAAACGTAAATCATAAGCATTGTTCTTCAAATAATCAATTTTTCAGCAAAATGAGGAAAAACTATTTCCTCCCAACTAATACGTTAAATTCAAACAAACGGTGACAATCTCTTGAAATTATCACAAATGAACATAAATGCTTGATATAATGAGAATCGTTTTTATTTACATCTTAAATTCAGGAGAAAAAGAATGAGTTTTGAATTACCGGCTTTGCCTTATGCACAAGACGCCCTTGAACCCCATATTTCCGCAGAAACTTTGAGTTATCACCATGGAAAGCATCATAATGCTTACGTTGTGAATCTCAATAACTTAATCAAAGGTACTGATTTTGAAGGAAAAACTTTAGAAGAAATTATCATGAACTCTGATGGTGGTGTTTTCAACAATGCAGCTCAGGTTTGGAATCACACTTTTTATTTTGAAGGTTTTTCTGCAAACGGTGGTGGCGAACCGACGGGTGAGCTCGCTGATAAAATCAACGCGAAATTTGGTTCATTTGCAGAGTTTGTAGCAAAATTCAATGCTTTAGGTTTGGCAACTTTTGGTTCGGGCTGGGTTTGGTTGGTTCAAGATGAAAATGGTGAACTGGAACTGGTGAACACATTCAATGCCGGAACTCCAATGACCGATGGTAAACACGCGTTATTAACTTGTGATGTCTGGGAACACGCTTACTATGTTGATACCCGCAATGACAGAGGAGGTTACATCAAAAATTTCTGGAATATTGTTGATTGGGATAAAGTGGCATCCAGAATGAAGTGATTTTTTGGAAGAACTGATTGAGAATAATTGCTATGAACGAATTATCGAAAACAGCAATCATTCTTGAACGAATTGTTAAGGGTGACAAAGACGCAACCAATGATTTGGTTAAGCATTGTTATCCTTTACTTTTAAAGTGGGCTCATGGAAGAGTTCCATATACTGAAAAAAGTTTACTGGATACTACCGATTTGGTTCAGGAAACGATTCTCAGAGGGATTCAAAGGATAGAGTCTTTTCAAGCTCTTCGTGCCGGCGCATTTTTAGCCTATTTGCGAAAAATCTTTATCAATTGCATTAATGAATCTGTCAGAAAGCCCAATAAGTCTGACGATATTGATGATTTTCTAAATCGTAGAACCAATTTCTCAACAGAACTTAATGTTGATGAGTATATTTTTTATGAAAAAGCACTAGAAAAATTGAGTGAAGAGGAACAAGAAGCTGTTATTCTTCGGGTTGAATTTGGCTTTACATACGCCGAGATTGCACAAGAAATGGAAAAGCCAACTGAGGATTCTGCTAGAATGTATGTCAATCGAGCTTTAGTTAAATTGGCAAAGTTTATTAAACAGCATGAACGATAATAGTGATAAAGATAAAGAACTTCTCAAGATTGCTGAGAGTATTTCGAAAGATCAAATAGAAAACAACCAGTTTGAGAGTCTATCAGATGATGAATTAGCTGGTGCTTTCGAAATAATCAGCAAAGTAAAATCTTCATTTCAACGGTCTAATGCTAATTTTGATGAAGTTGTCACTATTGAAACAGGAGAAACCTGGGGACACCTTAGAGTTGAGGAGAAAATTGGCTCGGGTGGAATGGGGCTGGTTTATCAAGCCTACGATAATATTCTTGACAGACAAGTCGCTGTTAAATTTTTAAACCCAAAATCCAGCCAATACATCAGTTCAAATAACTTTATTAAAGAAGCCAGAAGACTAGCAAAAGTCAGACATCCTAATGTTCTGGCGGTTTATGGTGCAAACACTTTTCAAAATGTGACCGGCTTTTGGAGCGAACTTTTAAGTGGTCAAACACTTGAGGATTTGGTTAAGAAAAACCTCAATCAACAACAAATTTTAGATATCGCAAAAGATTTAGCATCTGCTGTCAAAGAAGTTCATGACAATAATATTATTCATGGTGATATTAAACCACAGAATATTATGCTGAGCGAAGAGGGAAGAGTTGTGTTGATGGATTTTGGCTCGGGTTCCGACCTTAATTTTGAAGATTTTAATATTTCCAGTTCCACGCCAATTATTATGGCTCCCGAACTATTTCGAGGACATCCCAAAACTAAAGCGAGTGATATTTATGCTTTGGGTGTTGTTTATTATTTTCTTTCAACAAAAGGTGAGTATCCCTATAAATCACATTCATTGGAAGAGCTTAGAAAGCAAATATTGTTACGAAAACCTATTGATTATAAGAATTTATCCGGCAGAAAAAAGTGGAAGCAATTGATTAAAAATATGCTTTGCTATAATCCGGAGGATAGCCCGACAATTGATGAAGTCATTGATGATATTGAGTTTATAGACAATATTCCCAAAAAGAAAAAAAAACGCTTCACGATTATTTCTATTTTAAGTTTATTAATTTGTGTGATTGTGGTTCTCATTTACAGTAATTTGAAACTGGATAAAGCCAATAAATCCACCCGACAGGCATTAAGTGAAACATCAGAAATCAATGATTTAATGTTTAATATGCTGTCTTCGGTTTCACCCGGTGTTAAGGGTAAAGATGTATTAATGGTCGATGTTTTAGATGACTTAATTTCAGAGACCAAATCGAATGAAAAAATTTCAAATGGTACAAAAGCTAAAACACTTTATACACTGGCTTATTCATTGAAAAATTTGAAATATATCGACAAAGGTTCTGCTTTGTTAGATGAGATATTAACTTATCCTGAATTAAATGATTTACTTCGGGTTCAGATACTCTATGGCAAAGCAATATTTGTTATGCGGAAAAATATTGACAAGGAGTCAAATATAAAAGCCAGAGAGTATTTATCTCAGGCTTCTGAAATCTATTCTTCGAAAAAAATCTCGGAACCCTCTGTTTTTGCTCGTTTGGAGTATTCATGGGCATTATTGTTGGACAGAGAGAATGATAATGAAGCGGCGATACATCATTTGGAAAACTCATTAAAATATTGGAACTCTCAATTACCATCATTGAATGTGAATCGTGAAAAAGGGCTCATTTATATGCTGCTTGGTAATTTATATTCCGCTAAAAGCCAGTTTGATGATTCAATGGAATATTACAGTTTAGCGGAACAAAACTTCGAATCATTTGCTCAAAAAACAAACAACAATTTATTGGCAGTTAAAAATAATATGGCCCAGACTCTGGCTCAAACCGGTGATACCCAACAAGCTCTTAAAATATATCAGGAACTTGTCAGAATCGGTGAAGAATATCTGGGTCAATCACATCCCGATTTCATTGTGTTTAAGTTAAATCTGGCGAATGCTTACTATGAGAATAACAAACCCAATGACTCAATAAAAGAATTGGACGAAGTTATGCAAGTGACCATCGATTATTTCGGAAAGGAATCTGTTGCTTATCTTTACAGTCAATCTGTTTATGCTTCTTCATTGAAGTTGCTGAAACAATTTAGTGAAGCTGAGAGAATATTTCAGAAGATTATTCAGATATCCAAAAAAATACTTGGTCAGTCCAATCCACAAACGCTCACACATCAGTACAATCTGATTGAACTTTATGTTGACTCTGAAAATCCCCATAAAGCATTGAAACTAATTGAAGAAATCAGAGATATAGCTTATGAAAATCTGAATCCTGATAATTTAATTATTCTTGAATTGGAAGAAGCAAAAGCATGGTCGGATTTTTTGATTGGGAATTATCAAATTGCAGAGACTGAAATGGTTGATGTAATTTCTCACAAAACTAAAGTTTTTGGAAAAGATAGTGAAAAGTTAACTCTGCCAAATGAACGCTTAAAACAAATCAGAAAGCGAATTAAATCCGGAAATTAAATAAATGTAAATAAGCATGTAAAAAGTTGTATTACCAATTATCGGGGGGAAGTAGTAATGAAAAACAATATTTTACAATACTTATCTACATTTATATTCCGCAAAAATATTTAGTCACGATTATTACTTCGATTCCAACTGAGATTGGGTTTGCGCCGGTCTTTTATTTGCCTGCGAGGCAATTTATCCGGCTCCCAGCGAATGCTCATTCTTCTGTCTTCCGCATTAACTCTTCTATCAACCCCTGAACGTCTTTCTCTTATGGGGTTGCCATTATCGTCTGTTACCAGTTTTCCATTGATGTCAAAAACAAATGCAAGTTTATTGTTATTGGAAGAATCATCAATGGCTTGATGCTTTTGGTAACGATTTTTAATTATTTTTCTAAACAAAAAAATCTCCTGCTAGTTTTTTGATTAAAAGTGTAGAGAGTCACAAAAGCGAACATTTATTTAGCAACCTATACAAATAATGTTCGCAATTTCGACAACGATTTCATCAAACTGCTGGTTCTTTCCAATGAGCAGACGAGAGTCAATTTTCGTTATAATACAAGGTATTACATGCCCATCTTTCAGGAATAAATGAACGGTTTTTTGATTTTCCATACAATAGATTAGTTTTTTATACATATATCGGTTTTCCCGTAATAATTTTTCATAGAAATGATTTTTTCTTTTAGAAGCGAACATTTTTTTGAAAAAAGATGTTCGGATTGTTCGTGGTTTTGACTTTCTAAAAATAATTACACTTTGGGAAGTTATTATGAAAACATTGAAATCAAACAAAAAGAATTCATTTTTTATCATTATTTTTACGTTGCTAATGAGTTTGCAAGGATTTGCCGGTGAAAGCAAAGAAGAGGATCAATTACAGTCCTTAAAGGCTGCACTTATGGAGCAAAAACTAATTGTCAGAGATGGTTTTGTAACCGAATTTGGTACAGCAGTCAGTATGGATCCGATATTAAATCGAGCGGTTGTTGGTGCCAGAAGCTCCAGAGATGGAGGTAGCCTTTCGGGGGTGGCCTACATTTTTGAGCAAGATAATGGCAATTGGACTCAAACAGCTAAACTGATTTCATACGACAGCCAATACGGTCAATATTATGGTAACTCTGTTTCCATCGATGGTGATTGGGTCGTGGTTGGTGCACCAACTATTTCATCACAAACAAAAGGATTTGCCGATATTTTTCACTATAACGGAACACAATGGCAGTTTCACAGCCGTTTGTTTTCCAATGATGTTACCAATGGCAATGACTTTGGGCGTTCGGTAAGCATTGTTGGCAATAGCTTGCTTGTCTCAGATCCCTTGGGTTTGGATGATTCCAATCCGCAAGTGAGTACAGGTTCAGTCTCTGAATTTCAATATGATAGCAATACAGACTCATGGCTTCTTGTGACCAAGATATTTGCTGCTGATAAACAGGAAGGAGATCATTTTGGTATTAACATCGACTTAGATTTTGGTGGCAATCGCGTGGTAATCGGTGCTTTTGAAACCGATGATAATGGCACAGGTTCGGGTTCAGTCTATGTATTTGATAAGTCAGGTTCTATCTGGCTTCAATCGGCAGAGTTATCAGGTTCAGAAACCGGAGCTGGAGATTCGTTTGGAGGTAAGGTGGCAATTTCCGGTGACATAATTGTTGCAACTACTTTTGATCCGAGTGATTTTACGAACAACAAGGTTTATATTTTTGAGAATCTGGGAGGAACATGGCAGGAAACCGCACAGTTGTCCGATGCCAACAACGATGTGGACTTTGGTTCTGCCATTGATGTTGATAATGGCATCGTTGTTGTCAGTCGATATTATAACAGTCAATTGCAAATATCACCCGGTTACTTTTTTTATCAGAAGAATGGATCACAGCAGTGGCAGCTAGAGCAGTCAATAGTGGATACTGCAAATAAAATAGGTTCAAACGCAATTGATATTCACGAAGATCGAATGTTCTCAGCAAGGCGAAGCTATCAGGCATACTATCATGAAAACATTCCGGATGTATTAAAAAGTGGTAGTTCAATTGAAGGTTCATTGTGTTCAATCAACCCTTGTACATGGACATTGCAACAAACCTTTTATGATAATGATGTGACCAATGGAGATGGATTCGGTATTGCTATGGACATTTCCGGTAATTTTGCCATCGTTGGTGCTTATCAGGATGATGACAGAGGAGTGGATGCTGGAGCAGCTTATATCTTTGAATATTCGGAACAGTTAGATAACTGGTATCAGGCTCGAAAACTCACAGCTTTGGATGGTGCTGATAATGATGCTTTTGGGCGTTCGGTGGCAATCGACGGTAATCGTGCCGTCGTTGGAGCTTTTGCTGATGATATTTATAACCCTGTGACAATGACTGATAATGTCAATGCCGGGTCGGTTTATGTTTTTGATTATGACGGAACAAAATGGTTACAATCAGCTAAACTGACTGGTGATGGGTTTATAAACTCAGCCGGGGACTTATTTGGTTATGCAGTCGATGTTAAAGGCAATAGAATCATTGCCGGAGCTCATCTGGACAATGAAAATGGAAATGATGCCGGTTCTGTATTTGTGTATGATTTTGATGGTAACAACTGGATTGAAACTCAGAAAATCATGCCGGCAGACAGTAATCCCGGTGATGAATTTGGATATTCTATCAGCATGGATGGTAATCGAGTGTTAATCGGTGCTTATAAGAATGATGAAAGAGATACAAACACCGGAGCAGCATATCTCTATCAATACGATCCTATAATCGCTATGGGATATTTACTGCAAGACAAACTCCTTCCAAACAATATTGTGGGTGATGCCGGTGAATATTTCGGAACGGCAGTCAGTCTAAAAGGCAATCATGCAATGATTGGAGCATTTTATGATGATACCCCAACAACAAATGATGATGCCGGGAGTGTTTATTATTTCAGAAAAAGTTCAACGACCAATGATTGGAATCAATCTCAAGTATTAACAGCAAGTGACCATGAGCCAAATGATCGTTTTGGCTATTCTGTGAGTCTTTTTGGCAATCAAGTACTAATTGGTTCGTGGCTGGATGATGACAATGGAACTGATTCCGGTTCGGTCTATTTGTTTAATCAAAATCCAAAAACATTATACTGGACGGAATATGAGAAAATAGTTCCGGATGATGGTGGTTCTACCGATTATTTCGGAGTTTCAGTGGCATTAACGGATCAATGGACCATGGTTGGGGCCCATCGTTTTGATCAAATTAGTAATACAGATGATTCAGGGACAGTTTATGTGTTTGTTGATGATGTGATTTTCAAAAACGGTTTTGAGTAGGAAGTAGGAAAAAGGAAATAAAGATAGCAATCTTCACGATTGTTCATACCTAAATTTATGGTGAAGATTGTTTATCTTTTAGAAATGTTTCAACTTATTATGAAATTGTTTATTGCGGTTTTGATATTTAACACATCATTCTCATTCGCTGTAATTTTTAATGTGACTACAACTGATGATTTACCTGATAATATGCCGGGAAATGGGATATGCTCGGTGAATAATTCTTCAGATTGCAGTCTCAGAGCCGCCATTATTGAGGCGAATCTCAATGCGGGTATTGATATAATTAATATCCCCAATGGAGTCTATCAACTCACTTTTGTGGGCGCATTTGAAAACTCAGCAGTTAGTGGTGATTTGGATATTACGGACTCTGTTAATATCAATGGTAGTGATGAAAATTTAACCATTATTGATGGGATATTGGCAGATCGGGTTTTTCATTTACATGGAGGTCAAGGAGTTAATGCAAATACACTAAGTTTGTCAAACTTATCAATAATCAAAGGAAAACCACCACAACAAACCATTAATGATTTCAGTAAATTGGGAAGTGGTGTTTTTGTTGAATACGATCAATTGCTTGAACTCAATCATGTGACATTTAAAGAGAATGAAAATGGCTCCGTCATTCTTAACAAAGGAGGAGTCAATGCTGATAATATTAGTTTTATTCAGAACCAATCTGATTCATCTTTGCCTTTTATAGCATCAGGAATCACAAACATTCATGAGTATTCCGAAACGACTAATGTCAATGCTATTTTGAATATTCAAAACTGTGTATTTAAAAATAATTTTAGTGAAGGAGTCGCTATCATTGGCTCTCAAAACACCCGAACATTTCCTTTACCGGTTTCTCATGTTGAAGTATTTATGGATAGATGTAGCTTTATTGGTAACCAAGGTCATAGCGTATCAGTTATTTACAATGACTCCAAGATTGATATGAAGATTTATAATTCAACATTCTCACAAAATATAAACTTAGGAGGTCAAAATTCATCAGGTATTTTATTTCTGAACGATGGAGGTTCTGAAATATTGATTGCGAATTCAACCCTTTATGATAATTCTGGGTCTGTATTACTTGATGTTCATGGTGGCTTTGGTTTTATCACCATTCAAAATAGTGTTATAGAATTGGATGATAACCCAATATTCATCACTAGTTTTAATTCAAACGGAGGTAATTACATATCTCCAATTAATATGAATGACAGAATTAATATTCAGCCAACAGATTTATTAAGTGGTGATTTAAACCTTTCGCACTTAATCACAAGTGACACAAGGCATTACTCACTCAAACCACTTCCAGGTAGTATTCTTGTTGATTCAGCATTGAATCAGAATTGTACCCTTCATGATATCAATGGCACACTTCGCCCGTTAGATGGTGATAGTGATGGAATTCAGGTTTGTGACATTGGGGCTGTTGAGGTCAATCCAGACTTGATTTTTCAATCCGGGTTCGAGATATAAAAAATAATTGTTCGGTTTTTCGAAGTTTTTACCTTTTAAATATTGTATGAACAAAAAAGGTATGAGCAATGAAAAGCAAATTTTTATCTATAATTTATTTTTTTATATTTTTTCAACTCGGTTTTGCATACGGAAATCCAAAATTGGACTCTATGCTCAATGCAATAAAACCTGATAACATCGAAGCATCAAGCTGGAGTGATTTAAAATCGGCCATATTTGATTATAAGATTTTCGCAGATAATGTCTTTGGGCAACCGGCATCTATTTCATTGGATGGAAACAATGGTCGAGCTGTTATTGGTGCCATCGGAGCACAGGATAATGGTTTTATCTCCGGAGCTGCCTATGTCTTTGAACTTAATAATGGTCAATGGTCGCAAGTACAAAAATTAGTAGCAAGCGATGGTGTGAGTTATCAGTTTTTTGGCAAATCCGTTGCTATAGATGGAAATATGATTGCTGTAGGCTCAGGTGGCAGTTCTGCAATCGGAGCGGTCTATATTTTTCAATTGCAAGGAAGTCAGTGGATAGAAACAGATAAATTAAAACTTTCGTCTTCAACGAATTTATTCTCAGAATCAATTGATTTAGCCAATAATCGACTGATTGTCGCAGATCGCAATGCAAAAAATAACACCAACCCACAAATTGTTACCGGTGCTGTTTATGTGTACACATACGACTCGAATAATAGCACCTGGAGCAATCCAATTAAAATTTTGGCAAATAACCCTATAGAGTTTTCCGGTTTCGGCAGTGATTTGGCTTTGGATTCGAGTGGTAATCGGTTTGTTGTGGGCGCGAACTCAGAAGACAATGAATTTGGTGCCGATGCTGGTGCGGTTTATGTTTATGATTTTAATGGAATCAGTTGGTCGCAGTCTCAACGCATCACCGCCAATGATGCGGCAGCTGGCGATGAGTTTGGAGATAATGTTGCTATTGATGGTGATATTATTTCTGTTTCAGGTGTTTTATCTAAAGCCTATATTTTTGAGTTGGCAATCAATAATTGGTTTCAATCATTTTTAGTGATTGATGGAAATCCCAATTCCGGTTTAGGATTTGATTTAGATATGAGCAATGACAAAGTGGTTTTTGCAAGAACGAATCCTAAAAGTTTATTGGTTTATAAGAAAAATAGCACTATTTGGTCGCTTGAAGAAACTATATTTACTCCAAACTCACCACAATCTCTCATTGTATCATTGGAAGGAGATGAAATGTTGTTAGGAGAATACAATATTGCATCACAATATTACAAATTTGAAACCGATATTAGCTGTAACTCTTCTCCTTGCTGGAATCATAATCAGGAATTTAATATCGAAGACAATACGGAGGAAGATGCATTTGGTGTGAGTTTGGATATTTCCGGTAATCGAGCGGTAGTTGGTGCTTTTCGAGATGATGATAAGGGAAACAACGCCGGCGCCGCCTATGTTTATGAGTATAAAAATATTGGCAATACCAGCGAGTGGACTTTAGTTAAAAAACTGCTTGCAACTAATGGAGCAACCGAAGATGAGTTTGGCCGTTCGGTAGCTATTGATGGGGATAGGATTGTTATCGGTGCTTTTAAAGATGATTATATCATTTTTAATGGTGGTATTCCTGTGCCGGTATCTAACGCCGGTTCCGTTTATGTTTTTGAATATGATGGTTTTAAATGGGTTGAAACTCAAAATATTCGCTCGGGTGAGGGTTTGCTTGCACAAAATGACTTATTCGGTTTTGCTGTAGATATTCACGGTGATCGAATAGCAATTGGCGCCTATAGTGATGATGAAAACGGTATCAACAGTGGAGCCGTTTATATTTATCAAGCTGTAAATAATAATTGGGAGTTGTCCGAAAAGATTATGCCCAATGATGGTGATCCGGATGACTCATTTGGCTATGCTATTAGTTTGGATTCTTCTCGTATATTGATTGGAGCTTATCAGGATGATGATATTGCCAACAATGCCGGAGCAGCATATATTTATCAGTACAACCCTGTGTTTCAAGGTTGGAATTTTCAAGATAAATTACTACCCTTGACATTTGGTAATCCAGACGATTTTGTAGGTACTGCAGTCAGTTTACAAGGTGATAAAGCCATAGTTGGGGCGAATTGGGACAATGTTGGTCAACATTTGGACAATGGTCGTGTTTATTATTATAAAAAAGATGAACTTCAGACTTCTTGGAGTCAAATTCAATCTATAGTCTCACAAAACAGTAGTGATGGTGACAGATTCGGGTACTCAGTAAGTATTCATGGCAAGAAATTGCTGGTGGGTGCTTGGCGCGAAGACCATGATACAAAAGTTGACAATGGAGCAGCCTACTTGTTGTCTCTCAATGAGACGACAGGTTTATGGGAGCATGAAGAATTACTTAGAGCCAATGATTTTGATACAGAGGATTATTTTGGCGTTTCGGTCAAATTAACCGATCAATGGATGATGATTGGTGCTCATCAAGAGGACACTCCCAGTATCAATGCTGGCTCTGTTTATGTGTACAGAACTGATTTGATATTTGAAAATGGGTTTGAATAAATTTGTTCGGTTTATAATTAAAATTTCATTTATAAAATTATAAACAAAAATATACCAAATTATGAATTGGCAAAAAAACTCTTTATTTATTGTCGTGATATTTATCAATTTTTTGTTTTCTGTACACAATTTGCAGGCAAAGATGACTGTCAATCATGAAAAGATAAGTGTTAATTATTCAATTTATAAAAATTTAACTTTACTTAAGGGTCAAATAATTAGTGTTGAATTAAAGTCAGGTAAAGTTTATGAAGGTGTTGTAAAGTCTGTCAGTGATAAGTATCTGTATATTGAAAAAATAACAAACAAAGAATATTATGATGGGCTTATAGCAATATCAGAAATTGAAGCAATTGTAGTCCGAGCCAGATAATTGCCATAATGTTGAATTAAATAATATGATAAGATTCTATTTTATATTTGCTTTTATTGTAGCATATTCAAATTCTGCTAGTTCGCAGATTTATCTTGAAAGATGTCTCAATTTACAACCACAAAACAATCTGCAAATTCCTGTATCAGCAAATAACATATCAAATCCTTTGATATTTGTGACTCAACAGCCACTGGCGGCTGATTTTGGAGTGTCCACATCGACATTTGGAAATCATGCACCGACAACTGCGGAAGCAGGAAGAGGTGGTGATTTATGGATTATGTATCCTCCTGATTATTCTCCCGAAATTCCTTCGGGATGTTTAAGAAATTTAACTGCTGAAGCCGGACAAGGTATAAATAATAATCCAAACCAATTTGGTCCTGATACAATTTCAATCCGTTCGCCATCGCTGAACTGGGATGCAACTTGTGTTTTATTTTCTATGGTAAAAGGCTCTCCTTCCGGATTGTTTGACTCAAGCAACAACAATGGTAAATGGCAATTGTATGAAATTTGCGGACTGGGATTGGCTGACAACCCGACTTTTATGAAGATTCCTCAACAAAATAGTAGCTATAATTATGTCGAAGGGATTTATGGGGTTGAATCCAATCAAATTATAGTCACAACAGATATTCCTCCCTCAGGCATGAATGCGACTCATCTTTTACCTTTAAGAGATGAATACGATCGGGCCGTTACAACAAGTGGAGTTTGGATGTTAGATCGGATTAGCGGAGAACACAAAATAATATTCAATTCTCCTTCGGGTGTTTTTGACCCAATGATTGATTCATTCGGTCGATTGTTATTTAGCAGTTGGGATCACTTAGAGCAGGATTTATTTTTGGAACAAGGTTTTGCATTTGATTGGGATAGTGAGTCGGTAAATGCAACAATTCTGAATCAAACTTCAGAATTCTTTCCAGAACCCAGAGGTGGTGAACTGGATCAATTCATGACACCATATGGATTGATGTCAGAGTACAATATGAAATTGTTTTTTACTTGGCAGGTTGATGCTTTTACATTTAATAATGCTGAAACCATAAATCATATTGGAAGGCATGAATTATCGCGTTATCTTTGGGCAAATTTCCAGAATGATTCCGCTTTAACTCCTCTGAGCCATTTGCCTGAGATGTCGGCTCATATGCTAAGAACAAAGCAGAATCCAACCAATCTGAATGAGTATTATTTTATTGACGCTCCTCATTTTGGGTCGCAAGGAAGTGGTCGGATATTTAAAATGTTAGCAGAGCCGGGTAGAAATGCCGATAATATGCCACTGCAACAAGTATCGGATTATTCAGGTCAATTTGTGATACCCGATGCTCAAAATAATTGCGACCATCCTCAAAACGGCTACAAAGGAAAATTTAGACATGTTGTTCCCTTAAACAATGGACAAATCATCGTCTCACATTCACAATCTGGAGTGTATTTTTCCGGAGGTCAGTGTACCGATTATACGACAAATCAGGCAACAGCGAATGATTCTCCCAATTTAGTACCAAACTTTAATTTTCAGATAAAAACACTCATCTCAGACGGTCAATTTATGAAAGCCGGTGATCCGGTCACTCCAATTATTTCAAAAGAAATCAATCATTGGGGAAATGGAGATGGAGTGCTTAATAGTAATTTGCAGCATGTTCCAATTAGTTTTTCAGGGGCAATGTGGCAATTATATCCGATTGAAGTTAAGCCGATGTCACCACCGACGGCTCAAGCTGATGCGTTAGAACTTCCTGAAACTCAGGTATTTCAGACAGCAATGGTTGATGTTATTGAATTTAAGAATTTTTTACAAAATTCAAATTTGGCTTTGATAGTCAGTAGAAATGTCACCACCAGAGATGAAAATGATAAACAACAACCTTACAATCTGTCAGTTCCCGGAGGTGTTTCTAGCGTGGTTAATCAGAATGATACTGTTTACCAAGTGCCTTTTTTTCAGATATTTCAGGGAGATTTGGTGAGAGATCATGTTAACAAGCCCGGACGAGCTGTAAAACCGGTGCCATTGCATACCAATCAGAGCTATGCTCAACCTGTCAGTAATGTTCCGGATAATCAATATTCCAATTCCTATTTTAAGATTGCATCTGATGGTTCGATGGCTGCGATGGTTCCGGCACAAAAGGCATTAACATGGCAGTTAACAGATGCCGATGGATTTGGAATTGTTAAAGAACGAGTTTGGGTGACGCTTCAACCCGGAGAAATCAGAGTTTGCACATCATGTCATGGATTGAATGAAATGGATCAATTGGATCGAAGTCAACCTGAAAACCCACCTTTGGCACTACTTGAATTATTGGAATACTGGAAAAGTAATGATTTGATTTTTCAAAATGGTTTTGAGTGATAAGTCGATACTATGAATTTGTTCACAGTAAATCCTAATAATCCAATTTATAATCTGAAATTAATTTTTCAAAGAAACTTTAAATGAAAAATACTTTTGTGAGCATTTTATTGATAATTCCGGTTGTGATTACCACGAATGTTTTTGCTCAACTGAAATCTTTCCCAGAAGCTGAAGGTTTTGGAGCAAATGCAAGTGGCGGCAGGAATGGAGCGGTTTTGAAAGTGATTAATTTAAATGCTTCGGGAACCGGTTCATTGCAATGGGCATTAAATCAATCCGGTGCCAGAATTATCGTTTTTGATGTTTCGGGAATAATTACCGGTGATGTACATATTCCTCATGGTGATGTCACTATCGCCGGACAAACTGCACCTGGAGCAGGAATCACCATTGTTGGGCATCTTTATACCACTTATGGAAGTGATACAAATAATATTATTATCAGACATATTCGTGTCAGACCGCCTGATCCTGATGCTTCATGGCCTTCCAGTCAGCATGATGGAATCCAGTTTTCAACGGCAAACAATATTATTCTGGATCATGTGGATGTTTCGCACGGTGCTGATGAAAATATCGACTTCTGGGGTGGAGCAAACCATATAACGGTTCAGTGGTCGAATATATCCTATCCCATCTATGATGTTGCTAACGGATGGACACACAATAAAGGCATTCTAAACCACAGACCTTGTCTGGATGATAACAGTTGTGATGGTTCTTCACTTCCGGGAGGTTTTATTTCCATTCATCATAATTATTTTGCTCATGCTCGTAATCGAACACCGGCTTTATCAGTTGGCCCCGCTGATGTGCGAAATAATGTGATTTACAATGGCAGAGAAGGATTTGTTCATCATAATATTGTTGCGAGCGATAAATTTAATATTATCGGTAACAAATATATCGCAGGTCCGAGTATTTCTCTGGCGCCATTTTGGTTTGATCCTGAAAATCCGGCTCCTCCAATATTAACTGAATACTGGATGGAGGATAATCTTGTTGAAGATCCGGGTGTATTTAATGGAGTTGTGAATAATCCATGGACCAATACATTATTTCAGAATGAATACACATTTGCTTGTTGCGGAATTGTTTCCGGTCAGTTCAATCAATCGGGTGAATTTGATTTTACCTCTGATGGAAGTGTTTCAATTTTAACTCATAGCAGTAATGAAATTGAAGATTTGTTGGCTCAGCAGGTTGGAGCTTTTCCAAGAGATATTGTATCCAGAACATCTATCAATGATTTACAAACCCGAAGCGGGCAGTGGGATAATTTTCGCCCAGCGGATTTGATGGATGGATTAACCGTTTTACCGCCACCACTGGACTCAGATAATGACGGAATGCCCGATAGTTGGGAAAATCAGAACGGTTTAAATCCAAACAACGGAAGTGACCACAATACAATTATGCCATCCGGTTACACAGCTATTGAAGAATATATCAATGGTCTTGCGACTGCGATGGTGACTGATTTGATATTTCAGAATGGTTTTGAATAAATTCTAATCAGGATTTTTTAACGTATTTTGTTAAAATTACGATAGTTTGTCCGTTCACTTTTCCAGAAATATGTTCAGGATTGTCCAGTTCTAAGGAAATTTTACGAACTGCTGTTCCTCTTTTTGCAGTGAAGCTGGTTCCCTTAACATTCAAATCTTTAATTAAAACTACCGTATCGCCACTCTCAAGTTGAACTCCATTGCTATCTTTATGAATAAGCGACTCATCTTTTTTCTGACCGTCTCCGGTTGCTTTTGCCCATGCCAATGCATCATCATCCAGATACATCATGTCAAGTGCATCTTGCGCCCAACTTTCTGAATTTAATCGTGAAAGCAAACGATAGGACATAACTTGAACAGGTAAATTTTCGTTCCACATACTTTCAGTCAGACAACGCCAATGGTTGGAGTCCATCGGTTCATCTTGGTTGATTTGCTTCATGCAATTATCGCATACCAGAATGCTTTTATCGAAACTAGGGATGTTGTCCGGAGGTAAAGTATAAGAATCCAGATTATTAGTGTTTCCACATAATTCACATTTGTTATCACTTCTTTCTAATAGAGCAGTTTGAGTCATATTAATTTCACTGTTATCAAGAGAGTGCGGATAATAAATGCAAATGACCAAAATTTACACAATAGCCATTATATTATTTGGTTTTGGATCAACTTATGTTGTTGATACATAGAATAGTTGTTAAAAAAGTGAAACTCATCACATATTAGCAAAATTTATGATTTTATGTTTTCCCAGAGCGATTTTAACTGCTAGAGTTACAGTTGTGGGGGCATCTTTGGGTTAAAAGATTCATTTTGTAAATAAATATTTGTTTGCAATAGAATCATTTGTTGAAATGTGTGTATAATTAATAAGTTACTAAATGGATCGGGAATTTTCATGAAAAACAATAAAATACAAAATTTTCTTAAAGTACTTGTTCTGATTTTTATTGCTAATAGTGCGTTAGCATTAGATTTGTCAGTATCAAATTTTCAAATTAATCCAGGAACAACAATTAATGCAAGCACAAGTTATTCGCTTCTGATTGATATTGCGAATACTGATGATTTGTCGGGAGTAACAACATCCACAGGACAAAGAATAATTATAAATATGGATGGATCAACACCATCAAATATTTTAGACCAGTCTACATTAGACTCAGTTGTTGGTGGAGATTGGACCGACGAATCGACGATTCCCGGTGAAATTGTTGTCGAATCAGCATCAATTTTAAATGCTGCAGGTTCGAAATCTGTACAAATCAATTTAACTGCAGGAGCAGGTTCTCTTGGCCCAGAAGCAATAACTGTAAGGGTCGAAGATTTCGTCGAAACGGATACTAATGCATTAAATGATTCGTCGGCAATAAACGTGACGATATTAGGCTCAGAGCCGGATTTGGATTTTAATGATTCGGCCACACTCGCAACTTATAATGCAGTAGAAAATCAAGCAACTCCAGTGAGTATAGATTTTAAAGTTGACAATCTTGGGGGAGATGCAACTTCAGGAGTTGGTATAACAATTATTTATGATGACTTTAATCTAATATTTGAACAAGGATCTAGTATTATTCCTACAGGTTGGTCGTGTACCCCATCAACTGGAATTCTGGATTGTTCGACATTTAATCCAGTATTATCAGGGTCAGCGACTAATTTCACGCTAGACTTTTCAGTGAGCTCAAATGGTACATTTAATCTTAATGCCACCCTATTGGATTTTGGTGGGACAGAAACCAATACTTCAAATAATACAATATCTACGAGTATTGATGTTGTTGCCGGAAATTATGACTTGGCACTGACACGATTAAACCCTGTATCAGTTCCATTGTCAATTCCGCTGGGAACTATTACTTCCACACCGTTAGTCTATGAAGTTCGAAATATTGGAAATGCCAGTTTCACTTCTGACGTGGAGATTTTTTTAGGTTTTGACCCGGCATTTAGTGTCACCAATACAAGCGTTCTACCTGCTCAGGTTGCCGGAGTCTGGGATTGTGCTCCACAAACAGGAGGAACATTGTGTACTCTTCAAGATGATTCAATAAATCCCGGAGATGTACTAACCCTGACAGCTGATATATCGTCATACCCAGCAACAGCAGGTGTTTACGGTAATTCAATTAACGTCCAAGTTTCAGATTTGTCTGGTAACGAAGTCAATTTGTCAGACAATATGGACGCATTTGATATTGAAATGACTGAATTATTAACTGATATAAGATTAACTAAGTTTGTAAAAGATTTAGGTGGAACACTGATTACTGACGTCGATGTCGGAGTTGATTTTGCTTATCATATCCATGTCGATAACTTGTCTTTAACATCAGCTACAAATGTAATAGTTACTGATCCGCTTCCAGCCGGTGTAAAATTTGTTGGAGATATTTCGACAGGAAACTGGAGTTGTACTGCCGACCCATTTGTTGATCAGAATACATCCCAAGGTGTCCAGTGTATACATCCTTCAATTCCTGCAAGTTCGCCAAATTTTGCTGATGTGATTAAACTTCAGGTTGTTGGTCTGACGACAGGTTTAAAAGAAAACACCGCAGTTGCTGCAAGTGATGAGTTAGACTCTAACCCATTTGATAATGACAATATTGGCAATCCTGCAACAGTGAATATTAATCAGCCTGCGTCTGATCCTGATATTACTGTAATAAAAACAATTCAATCCGGTGTTTCAGGTGGTGCTGGTGCTTTTGTAGCAATGCAAGGAGATAAAATTGTATATAAAATACTTGGGAAAAACTTAAGCAGTGCTTCGCCTGCCGGGTCTAATGTTGTAATTACTGATGTTTTACCAGCTGGAGTGACATACTTTTCACATAGTGCTTTAGGTCCAAATTTTGTTTGTGATCCATTCGATTCAGTAAATAATAAGGTAACCTGTACAGCAGCGTCATTACCTTTTACAACGGCAGATGATGGTGTGGAAATTACTGTTGAAGTCACCGGAAATGTTGGAACATTTGTGGTAAATACAGCAAATATAACGGCTGACGCAGATGCTGATCCTGGTAATAACTCTTCATCCAGTGATTCATTTGAGATAATAGCCATTCCAATGGGTGAAATATCAATTGATAAAACTGTTACAGGTGGAGTAGCGGCAGGAAGTGCGAGTGGTGCTACCAATGAATTTGCAGTTGGAGATACAGTTTTTTATCAAATTTCAGCTACAAATAATTCAGCTGCAATTGATTATAATGATCTACTCATTAAAGACACATTACCAGTGAATGTGGCTTTTGATAGCTTTTCTGCAACTATGGGATTTAACTGTAATTATGATACTATTAATCATGAAGTTTCGTGCCAGAACGACGCCAATAATACCCTAAGTCCAGGACAAACTGTTACTATTGATATCAATGCAATCGCATCAGTACCTGGTTTGGGAATCCAAAATATAGCTTCAGCTTCAAGTTTAACAAACGGTGATAATTTAAGTTCTGCGCCGGCTATTATTGATATTGTGAATCCAACTGTTAACCCAACTGTGCTAACAATTACGAAGCAAGCATTATTGGATAATGTGCCAATCGCACAAATATCAAGAGGTTCCAGTTTTGTTTATCGAATTGATGTAGTAAATGCAGGAACTGAAAACGCTCAAGGGCTTCATTTGAGCGATTTAATGCCCGATTCTCTTACAGTCGATTCTTTAGCTACACAAGAGTGGAGTTGTTCAAACACAGCATTGCAGTATGACTGTTTATTTATAGGAGATTTGTCACCTGGTACAGGTAGCACCATTGAGTTTTTTGTTACAAATGATGCAAACTCGACAAGTTTACAACTGATAAATGTTGCTACTGTTGTAGCGGAAAATGCGGTTACACAAACAGCTCAAAATACATTATTAGTTACTGATACATCAGCTTCGTTATCAGTAATTCAAAATCCAAATCCCGTCGATGAGGGTAGTTTATTTGATTTGCAATTGATATTAAACAATACCGGAACTGAAGACATTGAAAACCCTGTATTGGTCAATACTTTGCCTGTAGGATTTACATACACAACATTACCAACGACTCCGAACTGTACGTCTAGTGGTTTAGTGATGACTTGTTTGTTTGATTCTGCTTTGTCAGTCGGCAGCAGCGAAATGATAACAGCTCAAGTTCAGGCGATTTCCCCGGCTGTTATTGGAACAGATTATATCAATAACGCAGTTCTGACAGGTACAAATTTATTACAGCCGGTATTGAATAACTCGATTCTAAATGTGAATCAAATCAATACGCAAGTACATGATGTGAGCATAGCAAAAACAGCTTCTTCAACGAGCATGTTGCCTTCGTCTGAATTTCAATATATTTTGACTGTTTCAAATTTAGGATCTGCGGA
>Ga0116163_1000287_pt1 | contig 37338 bp, 30 predicted proteins | sample AD_UKC107_MetaG_FD_89889 | JGI IMG/M metagenome (GOLD analysis project Ga0116163, IMG submission 89889) | Active sludge microbial communities of municipal wastewater-treating anaerobic digesters from Hong Kong - AD_UKC107_MetaG | ecosystem: Engineered > Bioreactor > Anaerobic > Digestate...
ATATCATCAAGGCGATTGAAGAAATGTCCGTACTCGAGCTTTCCGAGCTCGTGAAGGAACTCGAAGACAAGTTTGGTGTTTCCGCTGCTGCTCCTGCCATGGCTATGCCCATGATGATGCCCGGTGCTGGCGGTGCTGCGGCTGCGGAAGAAGAGAAGACAGAGTTTGACGTAATTCTCAAGGGAGCGGGTTCCAACAAGATCGCCACCATCAAGGTAGTGCGTGAGATCACCGGCCTGGGCCTGAAAGAAGCCAAGGAACTGGTGGACAATTCTCCCAAGCCTCTTAAAGAGGGGATCACCAAGGAAGAAGCTGAAGAGATCAAGAAGAAGATCGAAGAGGCTGGTGCCGAGGTAGAGGTGAAGTAGAGCAATTTTTCAGTTTTCTCATGATATACTTTCAGGGGTAACGGTGTTTTAGGCCGTTGCCCCTGTTTGTTATGGTTTTTTTCTTCTTCTATGTTTTATGCTGGACTGAGAGCCCGGAAAAGAAAAAAGGAGTGTTTTTTCATGTCCGGAATCTGCAAGCGCTTTGCGGAGGTTCAGCGGAATCTTCGGGAACTTCTTCCTTTGGCTTCTGCGAGGGGCGGGGTTTGCAATATCATAGGCGGAACGGATGTTTCTTATTTTTCCTCTTCTCGGGGAGAGACGTTTGCTCTCGGGGGGTTGGTTCTTTTTTCGTATCCCGCTCTGGAATTGATACATCAGGCTTTTGCAATACTTCCCGTAAAGGTGCCCTACATTCCGGGGTATCTTTCGTTTCGGGAAATCCCAGTGCTCCTCGAGGCTTTTGAAAAACTGAAGCTTCTTCCGGATCTCTGGTTGGTGGATGGAGCCGGAATCGCTCATCCTCGATCGTTCGGGCTTGCCTGCCATTTTGGCCTTCTTACGGGGATTCCCTCCGTAGGCGTGGCCAAAAGCCGCCTGATAGGAACCAAAGACCTTCCGGGGCCTTTGAAAGGGGACAGGGTGCCTTTGAGAGGCAACGATGGATCTGTGCTGGGAATGGTGGTGCGCTCCCGTCGGGAGGTAAGGCCTCTTTACATCAGTGTAGGATGGGGGATCTCCTTACGGGATGCGGTGTCCCTGGTGCTTTCCTGCTGCACAAAATACAGGCTTCCCGAGCCGACTCGGTGGGCGCATAAGCTCTGTGCGGAACGAAAGAAACGATGCAAGGAGGAAAGGGATTGTGATTATTGATGCCCATGTGCATATGTACCCCCCGGAAATAAAGCGTAACTGGCAGAAAATTGCCGAGAGAGAGCCTTATTTCGCCGCTCTCGTTCAAAGCCGGGCACATCGTTGGGGAGCCCGGGAAGATCTTTTGCAGGCCATGGAAGAGGATGGGGTAGATACATCCTGGGTATGCGGATTCGGATTTACCGACATGGGGCTTTGCCGGGAAGTGAACAATTATGTTCTCGAAGCGGCGGAAAAGAATCCCGGAAAGATTTGTCCCATGATCGTGGTCCCTCCGCTTCATCCCGAAACGGAAGCGGAAATTGCAAGGTGTGCTTCAAGAGGGGCTATCGGAGTGGGGGAACTCTTTCCTGGAGGACAGCGATGGGATATCGACGATGTGCGGCAAACCTGGAGGCTTGCGGGAATTTGCCATGAGGCTTCTCTTTTTCTGCTGATTCATACGGCAGAGCCCGTAGGGCACGACTATCCGGGCAAAGGAGCTACGGGGCCCCGGGAGGCTGCGGCTTTTTGCATGCATCATCCTGAAGTGAGCGTGATTTTTGCCCATTGGGGAGGAGGGCTCTGGCTTTATGAAGCCATGCCCGAAATGAAGCGGTATCTTCAGAATGCCTGGTATGACATGGCGGCCTCTCCTTTCCTGTACGGCAAAGAGATCTTTCGGGCTCTTTCGGGGATGCCTTGGGTGATGGATCGGGTGCTTTACGGAAGCGATTATCCCCTGCTCCGTCTTCCCCGTTATAAAAATCTTGTACAGGAAGCTTTCCCCCAGGCTTTCCCGGAACATGTCCCGGGGCTTTTCGGAGGGAATGCCCGAGCTCTTCTGCAAAAGCTTCGAAGAGAATAAGCCTTTTTCCCTCGGGGCCGAAAAAAAATGTAGAAAATCCTTTTTAGAGGCTTGACACAAAGCCCTGCTCTGGATATACTTACCCTCGCGCCGGCAGGAATAGCCGGAGGGCGGGGCGGATAGCTCAGTGGAAGAGCACCTGCCTTACAAGCAGGGGGTCGTTGGTTCGAACCCATCTCCGCCCACCAAATTAGAAGGCATCTTGTAAAGCATAGAATAATGCGGGGTTGTAGCTCAGTTGGTTAGAGTGCCGGCCTGTCACGCCGGAGGTCGCGAGTTCGAGTCTCGTCAGCCCCGCCACTTTTTATGTCCCCATTATGGCGAGATAGCTCAGTAGGTAGAGCAGAGGACTGAAAATCCTCGTGTCCCCAGTTCGATTCTGGGTCTCGCCACCACTTGTGAATTACTGCGGAAGTAGCTCAGTGGTAGAGCACAACCTTGCCAAGGTTGGGGTCGCGGGTTCGAATCCCGTCTTCCGCTCCATGAGAGATTAAACGGGGCGGCATAGCCAAGTGGTAAGGCAGAGGACTGCAAATCCTTCATCCCCGGTTCGAATCCGGGTGCCGCCTCCACTATCGAAACGCCTCGTAGAATGTTTGGGTATTCCTCGGTAGCTCAATCGGCAGAGCGGGTGGCTGTTAACCACTAGGTTGCAGGTTCAAGTCCTGCCCGAGGAGCCAAAATTGAACAAGCGTCCTCTTTCGCAGTGGGGGAGAGGACGTTTTTTGTGGTTTTGCGTTACCCAAAGAGCAAGTAGCGAGTTTCCCCTCGGACAAAGAAAGTGCAGCGTTTTCTGCAAAAAGAGGACTGTCCCCCCCTTCTTTTATTCCGGAAAAACCGTATGCTTTTATTCTGATTCGTTTTAAGGTTATCCCTTTCTGGCAAGGGATGCTGGTGGAGAACTCTTCAAGAGGCTTTCCAGCGGAATTCTGCGTGCCTTTTCATGGATTCTGCGGAGATGGCTCTAAATTGACGGCGCAAATAAAAATAAGAATAAAATAGAACAAGGAGAATGAAAATATGAAGTTAGTGTATATTCAAAGAAAACCCTATTGGATGACCCCGGAAGGACGTTTTATCGATGTCCATGCCACATCGACTCATCAGTATGGAGGGCTCTATCTTAAGACCCCTGAAGGAGTTCGTCTCATGGAAGGGCAGAATTGCCTCTAGGGTTTAGCTTAAACAGCTTAGACTGAAAAATTTTACAAATTCCGGAAAAGCTTTACTGCGTTTCTTACAACAGTTTCCGGGTGTACGTAAGCTCCAGCCCCTTTCGAGGGTGCCGGAGCTTCTGTGTTTTTTAGGGTCCCTTTTCTTGCGATAGGCTTTCCCTTGGGAGGGTGTTACAATACGGAGAAATCGTGTATTTTCGTTTTTCCGGAGGGAAACAAGCTTCGGAAAGAAAGGAGGAAGAGAATGCAACGTTTTCTTGATATGACATATTCCGAGATTGCCGCTCTTTCGGGCCGAGAATTGCTTCAGAGTTTTCGCCTCAGCGAGGGCAGAGTCCTTTTTTCGGAAATCGTGGCACATAAAGCTCCTCTGGTGGATGGAATAAGTAATGCGGAACTTGCTGCTGCCATGGGAGCGGATTGCATTCTTCTCAATATGATCGATCCGGGGAAGCCACAAATCGCAGGGATTGCCGGCATGGAGGAGAGCGTTTTTTTCTTTGAACTTGCCTCGTTTTTAGGACGTCCCGTGGGAATTAACCTGGAGCCTTCGGATTTGGTGAACCCGGGGTATAGGGCTACTCCGGAACAAGCGCGAAGAGCCGTGGATCGAGGGGTCTCTTTTATCCTTCTTACGGGGAACCCCGCTTCCGGAGTGACCCTGGATGATATTGCCCGTTCTCTTGAGGAAATCCGAAAAACTCTTGGAGATGACCCGGTGCTCATGGCTGGAAAAATGCACCATGCGGGGGTGCTTCCCTCGGAGAAGGAGCCTTTCCTCTCGGACAAATGTATTCGTTCCTGGAAAGATGCGGGGGCGGATGTAATCCTTTTTCCGGCTCCTGGCACGGTTCCGGGAATTACGATGGAAAATGCGGTTTCCTTTGCTTCGGAGGCTCATTCCTCGGGACTCCTTGCCATGACTTCCATAGGAACCTCTCAGGAGGGGGGGAGTGCCGAAAGTCTCGCCCAGATTGCTCTGTGGTCCAAGATGTGTGGTGTGGACCTGCACCATATCGGAGATGCGGGGTATTCGGGAATTGCGGTTCCCGAAAATATTACCGCCTATTCCGTGGCCCTGAGGGGAAGGCGTCATACCTGGAGGCGTATGGGAGCTTCCATAAGGAGATAGGCGAAACGAAAGCAAGGATTCAAGGATTCCAGGATTTGGAACAAAAAAGGTCTTTTCATCTTGTGAGATGAAAAGACCTTTTTTAGCTTTTGTTATTTGGCTTTCGAAAACAAAAAACAAAAAAATTGGCAGTCCCTAGGGGATTCGAACCCCTGTTACCGGGCTGAGAACCCGGCGTCCTAGACCACTAGACGAAGGGACCGCTTACTCGCATTTGGCTGGGGAACGTGGACTCGAACCACGACTACTTGATCCAGAGTCAAGCGTCCTGCCAATTAGACGATTCCCCAAGGCCCGGAAATGATAGCATGAGTTTTTTGGAAATGCAAGTCCTTTTTGTGCTAAGATGTGATGCGAGACTTTTTTTCGATTTTTCCGTGTTTGCCGTGGTCTATGAAAGGATCTTTTGCTATTATGATAGCAAGATGATTTGTGCGAACCATGGCGGAGGAGCTCTTTCGGGAGATGTGCTCCTTCGGTTGTTCCTGTTTTTCGTATATGATACATTCTCTACATGCAAGGTCTTTCCCTTCTCTCTTTTCAGAGATCTGAAGATGCTTGAGAAAACAGAGGTGACGTATGGTGACCCATATCCGAATCCATATTTTCCTGGAGGTGCCTGTTACGTGCGTACTGTACTAAGAGAAAAGCTTCGTAAGTACCTTTCGGAACATGGAAGGGATATTTTTCAGGAACCGAAAGCACTCCGGCTTTATCTTCTTCAGGAAGAGGGCAGATTTCCTCAGGAGATCGATGGCCTTCTTCGACTGATTGAAGAAGGGTATCTCCCCCCTTTTCCGGAAGAAAAAGAACGTGAAGCTTTTCTGAAGAGAATTGTCCGGGAAATGGGCTTTTCTCCCGAAGATGCCCTTTGGTTTCTGGAATCTTGGGAAGGGGTTCGGCATATGTTGGAGGCCTCGGAAGAGCAGAACCATGTTTCCTCGGAGGACTCCGTTTCTGCCGGGGATAGTACGGCTGCGGCGGTAGGTCTTGTTCCGGCCTTTCAGATGTTTCTCGCAAGTCCGGAAACCTTTGTTCCTCCGCCTTCTTCTTCTGTCGCTCCCGGTTTGGAGTCTTTTGTAAGAGAGGCAGCTCCGGCAAAGGAGTTCCGGGAACCTGAGAACCCCTCTTCGGAGCCTCTTTCGGAAACCCCGCCGGAATTCGAGGAAGAAGCTCCTCCCGAAGCTGAAACTTCTCCAGAGGGCGAAGAGATTCTTGCTCCTTTCTCCTCTCCGGAGGAAGAAACGGAAGAACCTTTTTCGGATGCCGGGGAAATGCCTCGGGAAACCTCCGGCGCTTCTGCGGAAGAACTTCTTGAGGAGAAAGAGCTTGCTACGGATCTCCCCGAGCATTCCGGAGCTTTGCCTTTTTCGGAAGAAGAACCTCGTCCGGAGACTTCTCTCCAAGAGGAGCTACCTTTTCGGGGAATTTCTTCCGAAGAGTTGGCCCCCGCTTCCGAAGAGACGGAAGCTCCTGAAGACGATAACGAAGTGCCCGGAGTGGAGGAGCCCAAGGCGGAAGAAATTTTGCCCTTCCGGGAAGTTCCCTCCGTTCACGGAGAAATGCAGGAAGATTTCGAAGAACCTTATCCCGATTACGTGGGGTCTCGGGAGCATGCAGTCCTCTTCGACGATTCTCTTCGGCGCAAACGCATGTTCCGCCTTGCCCTGGCGGGAATCTTCGGTATTGCCGCAGCGGGAGTGGTGGGGTATACCATGTGGCGAAATACCCCGACAAATCTTCTCGAACGGGGCAGAAGCCGACTCCAGAAGGAGGATTACCCCGGGGCGGTGCAGCTTTTTAAAAAGGCTCTTCAGAAAGACGAGGATCAGCCCGAGGGGTATCGTCTTCTCGGAGAAGCTCTCTACCAGCAGGGAGAATATAAAGAGGCTCTCAAGGCCTTTGAGGAAACTATACGTAAAGTCTCTGCGGACGCCCTTCTTTACAACGATATCGCCTATGCTCAGCTCTCTTTGGGTAATCTCGAAGAAGCCACGGGATCTTTCCGTGAGGCTCTCCGGATGGTTCCCCTTTATCCTCAGGCCCAAAAAGGGCTTGGCTTGACTCATTTCCAGAAGGGGGAGCTTGGAAAGGCCGCGAAGGAACTCCAGAAAGCTCTCGATAGCCTTCCCGAGGACGGAGAAATGTTGCTTGCCCTGGGTCAGATTCATGTTCAGAGCGGAAGCCTGGATCGCGGGGAGACCCTTTTTGCAAGAGTTCTCGAGTTGGATCCGGAAAACGAGAGTGCCCGACTCGAAATGGAGGAGTTGGGCCGGGAGAAATCGTTGCAGCAGGCCCGGGAGGCCGCAAAAGCTGCGCGGCTTTCGGAATATCTCGCCGTAGGAGAAAAGCTTCTCGTGTCGGGCGATTTGGCCCCTGCCGAAGAGATATATCGCAAAGCTCTCGAGGAATCTCCTCAATCTCCGGAAGCTCGGGTGGGGCTTCTGGACGCTCTCTTGATGCAGCGTCGTTCCGAGGATGCTCAAGCTCTCGTGGAAGAGGCACGAAATATGCAGAAGGGGACGCTCCCTGAAGATTTCCTTCACTATCTTGAGCAAACCTTGAGTTCCTACCAGCGGGCAGAGGAAGAACGGGCAGCCCGCCATAAGGCCTATGATATGGCTATTGCCAGGGCTTCGGAAATGCGGGAGCAGAGCCGGATGGAAGGAGCTCTTGCGGCTTATCGGGGAATTCTCGAGGAAGAAGAGTATCCTCCGGCCTATCTTGGATTGGCCCGCACGCTGGCAAAGGCAAAGGATTATAAGGGAGCTCTCGAGGCGTACGAACGCTGTGAAATCCTTTTCGACTCCTCTCCGGAATTTTCCGAGAAGCTGCAAGGGGAAATAGAAGGAGTCCGTACGGACCTGGCCAGGCAGGAGCTTGCGGAAGAACTGGGAGGGCTTTACTCCAGGGCGAGAACTCTGGAGCGTCAGGGTAAACGTGAAGAGGCACGCAAACTTTACGAAGCGATTCTTCGCCGGGATAACTCTTACAGCAGAGCCCGAAGACGTCTGGAGAGACTTGCTCAGACTTCGGAAGAGGCCGGGCCGGAAGGCTCCGCCGCGGGAGGAGCTTCGAAGGCTGGAGCTGAAAGCCCCGGGGAACCTCCGGAATGGCTTGTGCTTCCCGATGGGCAACCTGCACATCTGAAAATGGAGATTGAAAACGAACGGCTGGATCTTCGAAAAAGCCCGCTTCCGGAAATTCAGGATTCCTTTTCCCGGAAATCGGAAAACCTTTTCCCGGGAATTTCCTCGGAAGCGGAGGCGAAAGAAGAGAGCCCTTCTTTTCTTGTGGAAAAAATCTTCATCCAGGCGAATATCTTTGCCAGGCAAGGCCATTACGGAGAGGCGGAGAAGCTTTATCGAAAGGCTCTGGATCGGGCACCTCTCCGGGGTGATATCCGGCATAACCTCGCATGGGTTTTAGGAATGCAAGGGAAAACCCGGGGAGCTTTCAAGGAATTCCGCCAGGCTTTATTGCAGATGGGCCCTAACTCTGCCACGTTTTACAACTTGGCATATCTCTATTTTCAACAACAGGACGAGGCGCGTGGTTTCCGGGCTTTAGAACAGGCTCTCGGGGCCCCGGAAAATTCCGGCGGAGCAAGGTTGTTTCGTTTTCCCCAAATACCTTTTCCCCTTTCGGTGAAAGAAAAAAATGCCTCTCCTTCCGGCGAATCGCTGAAACGGGAGGAAACATTGCCGGGAAATCGAGATGATAGTGCTCAGGCAGAAAATCTTTCCCGGGACCTTCTGGAAAAATCCTCGAAACTTAATCCTCGGAAGGCTTCTCTTTACGAAGCTCTCATTTTATGGGGAGAGCGTATGGATGCAAGGGCTGCGATGTGTGGAGAAAAAAATGCCTCTTCTCCCGGAGAGGCCCGGGGGCTATCCCTTGTAGGACACGCTCTCTGTTCTCGGGGGGAGTATGAAGAGGCCAGGGCTTTTCTTGAATCCTCTTTGAAGAAAAATCCCGGAAAGGGAATAACCTATCTTCTTCTTGCTCAAGCGTCGAAATCCTCGGGGAATATGGATCTTGCCCGGAAAGCCATGCTTGTAGCGGCCATGTATGGGGTATAATGCTTCTCTGGGAAAGCTCATTTTCCCGGAAAGAGATGTACAGAACAATTTTGCGATGAAAGATGTGGAAATGTAAATGTACGGGAACAATCTTATGGAGTGGGCCCTAAGGCTCAGATACCGTATGAAATGAACGGGGTGGTGATGGAGGAATGGATTTGCAACAGGGCCTGGGGGAATGGCGGGATCGTTATATCGCTTCCTATAGTTTGTATCGGGATTATACGAAGAGGCTGGAACATTTGGTACAGGATCTGCTGGAGCAGATCGATCTAGACCTTTTCCATATTGAAAGCAGCACCGAAAGCATCGATAATTTTGTGGAGCGCTTGAGAAACTCCGAGGGAGAAGTGGGTTCTCTGGAGGAAATTCCCGATTTGAGCTGTATTCGGGTTATTCTGTACTTCGCGGAGGATTTGGAAAAAGTATCCCGCTTGGTGGAAGAGGAGTTTACCGTCTATCCTCTTCAGTCGGTTCCCTTCGATGATCTCCGGGATCCCGATGCTTACGGGTATCGCTCCGTTCGTTTTGCCGTAAGCCTTTCCCCTGAGCGAAGTTCTCTCCGGGAATGGCGTAAATATGGCCCTCTCAGAGGAGAGATCCAGATACGCACCATTCTTCAGAATGCCTGGGCCACCATTACGAAAAAACTTCCCTATGAAGAGGTGCAGCGTTCCAAGAGCGGGCTCAAGAGAAAGCTTTCCCGGATGAGTGCCCTTCTGGAAGAGGCTGATGAAGGATTTCTCACGGTCTGGGAATTCCTTCGGGAAGGTTCCGTTCCCGAAGAGGGGAACTTCTCTTCGAGAACTTCCGGAAGCGTTCCGGCCTCTCAGGGGAAACCGACCCCCGTCTCTCTTCCCATGACGGAAGAGGCCTTTTCCAACTGGGAGACCGTTAACGAGAACAGGCTTTCCCGGTGGCGTAACCTGGCGGAGGAAGTGGGCTATCCCTTTACGGAGCTTCCCCCGGATTACCAGAAGGAGAGCCGCAGGAACCTCATGAACCTTCTCCGGGCATCGGGAATCGAAACCATGCAGGATTTCAGCTCTTTCCTAGAGGGACTGGAACGTACCGGCGAAGGGCGGGCCCACCTGGAAGCTATCAAAAAATCCTTTGAAGGGGAGCTTCAATCCTGGCGGTTGGATATCTGGTCCGTGCTCTTCTTGGTTATCCTGAATTCCCGCTGGGCCGTTCTTCAGAGTAAGGATTTGGCAAGCCTGGGGATCAAGGATGCCACGGAGCGCATCAAGGGCGTTACGTCCTGACCTCGGGTAAAAGAAACGATTTTTTCGGCAGAGAAGGTGAGCCCTCTCTTGTCCATGAAAAAAGAAAGTTCCATTGCGCCACGTAAAAGAAAGCGGCATCCAGACAGGGGGGGATTGGGTTTCCTCCCTTGTTCTTTTTAGAACGAGATGGCAATTCGTTTCGTAGGAAGATTCGAAGAAATTTTCGGAGGGAAGAAAGATATGGAGGAGCTGCAGACAATGCGTACCAGGATTCTTGAGGTGGTGGAAGCCGGCAAAAAACGGGGGCTTCTTCGGTTGGAGCAAAATTTTTTTCGAGTAGCCGGAGGAGGGCAGCCCGGAGATCGGGGGAAACTGGAAGGCGAAGATTTCCGGGCCCGGGTTGTGGATTGTCGCCATGCCGAAAAGGGAGTCGTGGTGGAAGTGGCTTTTGAAAAGGGTTCTCCCCGGGAAGGCCTGGAAGTTTGGGGCGCTCCGGATCTGGAAGTACGCCGCCGATACTCCCGAATGCATTCGGGAGAGCACATTCTTTCCAGGATACTGGAAAATTCTTTAGAGGGCCTGCATGTCTATAAGGTAGCCATTGGGGAGGATGAGTCCTCGGTATCCTTTACCTATCACGGTGACATAGACTGGGAGATCCTTTTTTCCGCAGAAGAAAAAGCCCGGGAGATCATCTCTCGGGATCTTCCCGTAACGATACGGACCCTTTCTCGGGAGGAGGCGCAACAACTTCCTTCCCTGAAAGCGAATTGGGACCGCATCGAGGATACTGCCATCCGGGTGGTGGAAATTCCCGATTTCGATTGTATCGCCTGTTCTGGAAGCCACGTATCTTCCACCGCAGAGGTGGGGGATTTGTTGATAACGGGATACAACGGTTCTTCCCCGGAATGGTCGCTGAAATTTCGCGTTGAGGGCTCTACGGTGGAACGGGAATACGGCCGTATCATGAGGCGCCTGGTTCGGCACATTGGCTGTGCTCCGGAAAAATTGGAGCAGGTGGTATTGAAAATGCAGGAAGAAAAGGAGGAGCTCTCCCGGCTCCTCGGAAAAACTCGAAACTATCTTTCCTTTCCCTGGGAGAAAGAACCCTTGGATGAAAGCAGCTCCCTCCACTGGATTGTTCTGGCCGGAGTTCCCAGGGATATGGTGGCCCCCGATGTGAAACGGCATATCTCTTCCTGTCCTGGCGACGTGGTCCTTGCGCTGCTACCCCGGGAGGAGGGAAAGAGCGATTTTCTTCTTGCCCGGGGAGAAAACTCTCCTCTGGATTGCCGGGAATTGCTACGAGACCCCTCCCTGGGTGCGCGAGGAGGAGGTGCTTCCGAATGGGTTTCCGGAGTGGCGGAAAAGAGCACTCCCGAAACCTGGAAAAAGCTTCTTCACAAATTCGCTGCGGCGGATTCCAGGGATTCCTGAGATGAAGCCATACCGGAAAAGAGCTTCTTCATGACTTCCCTCAAAGGTATACCGGAGCCTCCGGATTTAGATCGTCTTTTTGCTCCCCGAAGTGTGGCGTTCATCGGTGCTTCTCCTTCCCGGGAGAAGATTGCGGGACGTTCTCTTCCCCTTCTTTTGGAGCATGGTTATGAAGGCAGGGTGTATCCCGTAAATCCGAAATACGATTCTCTCGAAAATGTGCCTTGTTTCTCCTCGGTGGAAGATCTTCCGGAAATTCCGGATGTGGCTTTCCTCTCCCTTCGGGCCCCTTTGATTCCCTCCGCTTTGGAATCCTGTGTCCGGAAAAAGATTCCCTTCGGAGTCGTTCTCAGTGCGGGATTTGGAGAGTGCGGCAACATGGCACTTCAGGAGGAAATATTGCATGTCGCCCAAAAAGGCAACCTTCGGATTCTCGGCCCGAATTGCCAGGGATTTGCCTATTTCCACTCCAAAACCTACCTCTCCTTTTCCACCTCCCTCAAAGGACGTTCCGTGGAACCCGGAGGCATTGCCTACGTCTCTCAGAGCGGGGCCTTCGGTTTTTCCACCTTCGCTTCGGCCGTGGAGAGGGGCGTTCGTTTCCATTCCGTCATTACCACGGGGAACCAGGCGGATCTCGATGTGGTGGACGTGGCTCGGTACCTTCTCAGAGATGCTCGAATTTCCGCCATTCTGCTCTATCTGGAAGGTTTGCGCCCCGGCGAGGGAGAGCGGTTTGTGGAAATGGTTCAGGAGGCCCATGAAAGAGGCATTCCCCTGGGAGTTCTCAAGGCTGGTAACGAAAGCGGCGCGGGAGAAGTGGTGCAAAGCCATACGGGAACCTTTACGGGGGAGAGCCAGGTGTGGAAAAGCCTCTTTCGGCAGTACGGAGTCATTCCCCTGGAGGATGCTCAGGATATCGCAGATATGGGATTGCTTCTGGAAACCCGGCGGAACCTCGGAGGAAAAAGGGTGGGGATCTGCACCACCTCGGGAGGAGCGGGTATTGTAACCACCGATTGTTGCGTCTCCCGGGGGCTCGAAGTGCCCCGGCTTTCGGAAAAACTTCGGCGCCGTATAGAGCCCTATATTCCCATATACGGATCTTCGAAAAACCCCGTGGATGTAACCGCCCAGATTATGGAAGAGCCCGAAGGGTACATTTCATGCCTCCAGGCACTGGCGGAATCCGGGGAAGTGGATATGCTCCTGGCGGTACATACCATGCTTTCCCAATCCTCCGCAGCCAAGCTGACGGATCAGCTTATCTGGCTATGGAACAACTCTTCTTTTCCGCTGGGATGCTGTTGGCTTACGGATGATCTTCACGGATCGGAGGCGCGCAAGAAAATACGGGAAGCCGGTATCCCCCTTTTCCGAAGTCCTCGAAGCATGGCTCGTGCCTTCGGGGCTCTTGCGAAATGGCGCGTTCTGGAACGGGAAGATGCTTACGTCAAATTGGAAGGACAGCGCCCCCGCCTTCCGGATCTTGCAGAGGAGCCCACGGAATACGAGGCGAAAAAGATTCTTCGACACTATTCCGTTCCGGTTACCCGGGAGTATCTCTGCTCCAACCTTCGGGATGCCATGGATGCGGCGGAAGATTTGGGATGGTTCGTGGCGTTGAAAATCATCTCTCCCCAAATACCTCACAAGAGCGAGGCTGGCGGGGTGGTTCTGAACATCCGGGGAGAGGAACAGCTTCGAAACGCTTACGGAAGGATTCTCGAAAAAGCCCGGCTTTACAGCCCCCGGGCGGAGATCCGAGGAGTCTTGGTACAAGAAATGGTGCCTCAAGGATTGGAGTGCATGGTGGGAATGCGAAGGGATCCCATCTTCGGGCCCATCGTTCTTCTCGGCCTGGGAGGAATCTATACCGAAATCCTCTCGGATGTTTCCATACGCCGGGCTCCCATAAGCCCGGAAACGGCGCTCCACATGATGTACCATCTTCAGGGGTACCCCCTTTTACGGGGGGATCGAGGACAGCCTCCCCGGGATACCGAGGCCCTCCAAAAATTGTTGTTGCAGATCGCGAACCTTGCCTTGGTGGAAGACTCTTTGGAAGAGCTTGATTGCAATCCCGTATTCCTCTTTCCCCGGGGGGAGGGGCTTGTGGTGGCGGATGCTTTTATGCGAAGGAGGAAATGATATGAAGCTTCTCGGTTGTTTTCTCATGGGCTATCTTTTCGGATCTTTTCCTACCGGACTTTTGCTGGTGCGTATGCTCCGGGGAGAGGATATCCGGAATTACGGATCCGGAAACATCGGGGCTACCAACGTGGGGCGTCTCTTGGGAAAGCCTGCGGCCATAGGAGTGGCTCTGGCGGATATGATAAAGGGGGGGCTCGGAGTACTTGCGGCCCGTCTCATGGGGATTACCGATCCCGGGCTTCTTGCCCTGGTGGGATTCGCGGGAGTTTGTGGGCATAACTTTCCGGTCTGGCTTCATTTTCGGGGGGGCAAGGGGGTGGCTACTTCCTTCGGAGTTTTTTTCTTTCTGGGAGTAGCATTGCAGCCTTCGGGAGGCATTCTCTGGCTTGGAGCGCCCCTGGGAGGGCTTCTCTGGTATCTTCTGCTCAAAACTACCCGTTTCGTCTCTCTTTCCTCCATCGTTTCGGTTCCTTCCATGGCTCTTATTTTCCGCCTCCTGGGAGCTCCCTGGGAGTATTCCTGTCTTGCTTTGGCTTTGGGGGGGCTTACCATGTTTCGTCATTCCCAGAATATCCGCCGCCTTTTGAACGGCACGGAATCCAGAGTGGGGGAGAAAAAAAAGGAACCCTCTTCGCCTCGGTAGGAAGATTTTCCCCATGCACCGGGAAAACTTTTGAAGAAGGGGTGTCAATCGAAATCAGGAGAGCTTCGGGAATGTGCCGGAACTCTCCTGAACTGTTTTTCGGAACTGTAGGAAGGAAATTTTTGCCCGGGATGATTATTGACTTTTATTGACCAAATGGCTATAATAGCCGCAGAAAAAAGTGAACTATCAAAGGTCAAAGGAGGCCTTGTCATGCCGAGCTTGACAAGAATAATCGAGCAGTATATTCAGGATCTTCTGGAGGAACAGGACTCCGAAGCCCTATCTTTGCGGCGTAAGGAGCTGGCGGAACGTTTCGGTTGTGTTCCCAGCCAGATCAATTATGTTCTGGGAAGCCGTTTTACGCCGGAAAGAGGCTTTATTGTGGAGAGCCAGCGTGGGGGGCACGGATATATCCGTATTACCCGCATTCACTATGCGGATCCCGCAGAAAAAATCAAGGATCTCGAAGAATGGATAGGCAGCAGTATTTCGGAGCAGGATATCCGGCGGGTGCTCTCTACGCTTCGTCATCGGGGGCTTCTCAATAAAAGGGATCATCTGCTTATCGAAGTGGCCTTGCGGTATCTCGAGGAGCAATGCCGCACGGAATTCGAGGTTTCTCCCTTTAAAAAAAGTGTCATGCAGGCGGATTTGCTCAAACGCTTCCTTCGCAGCCTCGTGCTTATGTAGCTCGGGAAGGGAGATCTTAATTATGAAATGCAGCTATTGCGGTAAACGGGAAGCGGAGCTTCATATACGAGCCGTGGTGGACGGAAAAGTTCAGGAGTTCCATTTTTGCAGGGAATGTGCCCGAAAGCTTCGGGAAGGTTTTCTGCTTCCCGGATTAGCTTCCTCGGTTCCCATCAACGAGCTCGCTCAGGCGGTGGGAAGTTTTTTGGACGGTTTTACTTCGGAGGAGGAGAAAGAAAATTTGCCTCGGCACGGAAAGAAGCCTTCCCGGGAGGAGACACCGCTTTTTCTTCACGGAAGATGCCCCCAGTGCGGTTGTGACGAGGAATGGTTCGCCATGACCAAGTTCCTCGGCTGTCCTTCCTGTTACAACGCTTTTCGGGAGGATATCCTGGAATATCTCAAGAAGGAACAGAAGGGGGATCTTCACGTGGGTTCCACTCCCTCCTGGTATTACGATGAAGAAGAGGAAAATCCCTCCGTGGAAATTCGAAAACTGGAAGAGGATTTGCGCCGTCTCGTGAGAGAGGAGCGCTACGAAGAAGCGGCGGAGTTGCGGGATCGCATACGAAGCCTTTCTTCTCTAACGGAGAATACCCCTCATGAGTGACATCCTTTCGTGGCGTTTGGCCTGGCTTCTGGATAGCCCTTCTCTGGGAGGGAGCGTGCTTGCCACGAAAGTGAGGCTTCGCCGGAATTTGAGCCACCTTCCTTTTCCTCCCCGAGGAGATGCGGAGGATCTCGAGGCTCTGGCGGATCAGGTAAAAGGGATTCTTCGACGATCCTCTCCTCTCCCGGAATATCTTGTCCTTCCGGTGAGCCAGCTTGGGGAAATGCAAAAAGGGCTTCTCGTGGAATGCGGCCTTGGGGAGCCCTCTTTTTTTGAAGGAGCGCCGGGGAGGCTTTTGGTGTACAGCGAAACCGGAGCCGATTCTCTTCTTGTAAACTACGAGGATCATCTGACAATCCAGGTCTTGCTGGGAGGTCTTGCCCTTCCTTCCGCCTGGGAGGAAGCGGCGGCGGTGACCTCGGGATTCGAGCATCTGGGATTTGCTTTTGATCATGAATTAGGGTATCTTACTGCTTCTCCCGGAACTGTAGGGACTGCTCTTCAGGCTTCGGTGCTTTTGGATCTTCCCGCCCTGGAGATGACCCGGCAGAGCAAGCTGCTCGTGCGTATGTGTGCTCAGAGAGGATGTCTCTTGCGCAGATACGCGAGTCGGGGGGAGGCTCCTCTGAGGAGCAGCCTCTTCGTTCTCTCCAACGAAAGAACCCTCGGGAAAAGGGAAGAGGAGATCCTTGAAGAGCTTCGGGAACTTACGGTGGATATTGTGGCCCGGGAACAGAAGGCCATTTCGAAACTTCGCCAGGGAGGAGGCTCCTCTCTGGAGGATAAACTTTGGCGATCCTTCGGCATGATGCGTTATGCTCGGTACGTGGATTTCGAGGAAGCTCTCTTTCATCTTTCTCTTCTCCGTATGGGCATGTCTTTCGGAGGTCTTCCCGCAATTTCTCACGGGGATTGGAAGCGTTTGCTGCTTCACATACATCCCATGCATATTCGGGCATGGAGTTCCGAAAGGGGAATTCCTGCGGGAGAACATGAGGTTCGAGCCTATCGCATACGCCAGGCTCTGAAAAACACGGAGTCTCCGAAAAATCGACAGGAAAAAGCGTAAAAAACGCTGGCGGAGCATTTTAGGAATATAAGGAATTTTCTGCGGAATTTCCGGTAAAAACCTTGTCTGCGAGCCTACGAAGAAAATAGTAAGGAGTTAAGAATAATCATGTGGCAATTTTTTACGGAACGAGGAAAACGGGTGGTCCAATTGGCCCATCGGGAAGCCCTGGAGCTGGGGCATGATGTAATAGGAACGGAGCATCTTCTCCTCGGTCTCATCGTGGAAGGGGAGGGGGTTGCTGCCAAGGTGCTCTTGCAATCCGGCCTCAGCGTGGAGGAGCTTCGGCAGCGTATCGTGGATTCCGTAGGGCGGGGGCGCCCCAAGGATAGGCCTCTCGATCTGCCCTTGAGCCCCAGGGCCAAAAGAGTGCTGGATTTGGCCATGCGGGAAGCCCGGAATATGAGTGTCAACTACGTAGGCACCGAACACATTCTCTTGGGGCTTCTCGAAGAAGGTGAGGGAATCGCGGCTCAGATTCTTACAAGTGCGGGTTTTGATCTGCAAAAGGTTCAAAAGGAAGTGGTGGAAATTCTCAGCCGGGGGGATGGAGGAGATTCCCCCGTTTCGGAAGTTCCCGGAAGCACCCGGGAAGAGCGGAAGAGCAAAACCCCCATTATCGACCAGTTGAGCATGGATCTTACGGATATGGCGGAAAAGGGAGAGCTCGATCCTGTGGTGGGACGCTCCCGGGAAATAGCCCGGGTTATGCAGATCCTCTCCCGGCGTCGTAAGAACAACCCCGTACTTATTGGAGATCCCGGAGTGGGAAAGACGGCTATCGTGGAGGGACTTGCCCAGAGAGCGGTTTCGGGGGATCTCCCCGAGGGACTTCGGAACAAACGGGTGGTCCTTCTAAATGTAGGTAATCTCGTGGCGGGTACCAAGTATCGGGGCGAGTTCGAAGAGCGCATGCGCAAAATGGTGAAGGAGCTTCGGGAGACCCGGGACGTGATTCTCTTTATCGACGAAATTCATACCATCGTCGGTGCCGGAGGGGCCGAAGGAGCGGTGGATGCTGCGAACATTCTCAAACCCAGTCTTGCCCGGGGAGAATTTCAGGTTATCGGAGCCACCACTCTGGATGAATACCGGAAACACATCGAAAAAGACGCTGCCCTGGAGCGCCGTTTTCAGCCCGTTATGGTCTCCGAGCCCGGAGTGGAGGATACCGTGGAAATTTTGCGCGGGCTTCGGGACGCTTACGAAGCCCATCACCGGGTGCAGATCGAAGACGAGGCCCTGGAGGCGGCGGCCCGGCTTTCAGAGCGTTACATCACCGAGCGTTATTTGCCCGATAAAGCCATAGACTGTATCGATGAGGCAGCGGCCCGGGCGCGGCTTGCCACCATGGAGCCCCCGGAGGATCTCAAAAAGATAGAACGGGACCTGGAAACTTTTCGCAAAGAAAAGGAATGCGCCGTGGCGGAACAGGAGTTCGAAAGAGCCGCTCGTTTCCGCGATCAGGAACGCAAGCTTTCGGAGCTTCTCGAAGAGCGTCGGAATCAGTGGCAGGTGGAACGGACTTCGGAGCCTCCTGTAATTGGAACGGAAGAGATAGCGCAAATCGTGGCGGAATGGACGGGTATTCCGGTGGTGCGGATGACGGAAGAAGAAGCTGCCCGGCTTCTGCGTATGGAAGAGGAGATTCACAAACGTCTCATCAACCAGAAAAGCGCCGTAAGTTCCGTGGCCCGGGCGATTCGAAGGGCCCGGAGCGGTCTTAAAGATCCCCGGCGTCCCGTGGGGAGTTTCCTCTTTCTCGGGCCTACCGGTGTGGGGAAGACAGAGCTTGGGCGAGCCTTGGCGGAATTTCTTTTCGGAAGTGAAGAGGCCATGATACGCTTCGACATGAGCGAATACATGGAACGGCACGAGGTGGCCAAGCTCATCGGCGCTCCTCCGGGATACGTGGGACACGAAGAGGGGGGGAAACTTACCGAAGCGGTGCGTCGCCGCCCCTATTCGGTAATTCTCTTCGATGAAGTGGAAAAAGCGCACCCCGATTCCTTCAATGTCCTTCTGCAAATATTGGAAGAAGGGCGCCTCGTGGATGGACAGGGGCACGAGGTGGATTTCCGAAATGCGGTAATCGTGCTTACCAGCAACGTGGGAGCGGAGCATACCATGAAAGGGCGGAGCCTCGGCTTTTCCCCCCAGGATGGAGTGGATGGGGACTGGCCCCGGACAGAAAAACGATTGCTGGACGATGTGAAACGAACGTTCCGGCCGGAGTTCCTCAATCGCCTCGACGACATCCTGGTATTCCGCCCTCTCGATCGGGAGGACCTCCTGAAAATTGTGGCTACCATGATGCGGGATGTCTCTTTGCGACTTAAAGAAAAACACATGGGGCTCTCGGTTCCCGAGGAAGTGGAGGATCATATTCTCAAAGAAGGATTCGATCCCAAATATGGAGCCCGGCCTTTACGGCGTACTATTCAACGCCTCGTGGAAGATCCCATGTCGGATATGCTTCTCGAGGGCAAGATCCATCCCGGAGACGAAGTAGCTCTTTACATCGAAAACGGAGCCATAGGCTTTTCCATCCAGACGGGGAAACTTTTCGATACCCCTCTCCCTCAGAAAGACGAGGAGAAGGAGGGAAGCGGAAAGGAATCAGAGGCGGACATCTCCGCAAAAAAAATTCCTTCCCCTGAATAATGAAATTTCCTTATCTCGTATTGTGGTTTTTTTTGGGATGTTTTCTGGCCCTCTCTGCGGAAGCGAGAGAGAAACCGCTTCTCTCCTCTCTCGGGGAAAGCCCCGGAGTAACCCGGGATGATTTAATCTATCTTCTCAGCGAGAAAACCGGAGGAGAGCCGCTCATGGCGGAACTACTTCTCGCCCGGATGGACCCGGAGGAAGAAAAAGAGCTGGTATCCCGGCTTACGGATACCCTGGTGCTCGATATGGCGGCAAAGTTGAACGGCCTTGATCTGAGAGAAGATTTGCGGCTTCGCATAAAATGGGAAAAAGCGAATCTCCTTGCCCGAGCGTACGTGGAAAAGCTGGAAGCAAGTTGGGATCTCTCGGAAGAGGCTCTCCGGTCTTACTATGAACTTCATAAAAATGTCTATGTCCGGGAAATGGAGGCTTGTCTTTCCTGCTACTACTATCCTACGGAGGAAAAAGCCCGGTCCGCTCTTATGGCCTCTTTGGGGAAAACGGGGACGGAAAAGCTTGCCCTCTCCGGTTTTTCCCGGAGAATTCCTCTTGGATGGGTTACTTCGGAAGATGTCGCTCCGGAGTATCTCGACATCTTTCTTTCCCCGGATTTTAAGTCTTTTCTGGGTCCCCTGGAGACGCCGGAGAAAGAATATGTGCTTGTTTTTGTGGAAAACCGAATGGATACCCAGGCTCTTACCTTTGAGGAAGCTCGAGGGCAAATCCTTCAGGATATGGAAATGGCCATGCTTGAAGAGGAGCTTCAGGAGCTGCGTCGACGCTTTGACGTAAAAATTTACGAAAAAGAAATAGAGGGGAGCCAGCCCTACGAATTCTAGCGAGTTTTCCTGAGAGTATTTCCGGCAATGCCCTTCTAAACCTTCTAGATAAAGGAGCTTTTGCTTTGCTCCGATTATTGCTTCGAGGTTCCGGCATCTTCGGGGATAAAGTTCAGAAGTATTCTCGTTACGCCCGGTATGCGTTACACCGCATGCCGGGCGTTTCCTTTTTCAGCTTTCTTGGAGGATAAAAAATTTTGCAACCCTGGAAATATTTCAATAAGAGGCCTCCTGGCGCGAGTCGATCCAATAGTTACTTCAAACCATTTTAATAGGATGCCTCGCTAATAAACTTTTTCGAGAGATAAGTTTCTGATTCGACAGTATTTTTCGTTTATTGCATAATATATCTACCCTCTCTAGGCGTTGAAAAGGCTAAGTTTTCTGGACAAAAGGAGCCAAGAGGTATAATCTACTATGGGGAAAAAAGAAACTTGCTGAAGGAGGTGGTTGGAAAAATTATTTTTCTTATAACGCAAGATGGCTATAAATCAATTTTATGAAGGGGGAATCTATTCTCATGACAGAAGCAGCAGCAGCAGGAAGAAAACCATCGTTTACAGAAGCTCTGGTAGTTATTGTTTTAGCGGGTGCCATCATCAGCTTCAGCATCCTTAAACTCGGGGTGGATGCCCATATCCCCATTATTTTCTCCGCCATTATTGCCGCCTTCTGGGCTTGCTTTATGCTCCGTTATCCCTGGAAAGAAGTGGAAGAGGGGATGATTACGGGGATCAGCATGGCTCTCCAGGCAATTATCATTCTCGGTATGGTGGGGCTCGTTATCGGCTCCTGGATTTTGAGCGGCGTTGTGCCTACGCTCATTTATTATGGTCTCGATATTCTTTCTCCTCAGTTTTTCCTTCTGGCCACTCTTTTCATCACCTCCATCGTGGCTCTTGCTACCGGAACTTCCTGGGGCACCAGCGGAACCGTGGGTATCGCCCTTATGGGTATCGGTGCGGGGCTCGGCATTCCCGCTCCCATCACTGCGGGTATCGCTATTTCCGGAGCTTACTTCGGCGATAAAATGTCCCCTCTTTCGGATACTACCAATTTGGCTCCTGCAGTAGCGGGGACCGATCTTTTCACCCATATCCGTGCCATGATCTGGACCACTGGCCCCACCTACGTTATCGTGGCGGGTATCGCCTATTATCTCGGCAATAAATACGCCGGGGGAACTCTCGATGCAGCCCACATCAAGGCGATTCAGGAGCTTCTCTCCGCCGAGTTTACCGTAAATTACATTGGATTCGTGCCTCCCCTCATCGTTATCGGGCTGGCCCTTCTCAAGATTCCCGCTCTGCCGGGACTTTTCGCCGGAATCCTCTCCGCCTGTCTCATGGCTCTCTTTCAGGGAGCGGGCCCCGCAGATCTTATCGGTGCTCTGCATTACGGCTACGAACCCAGCCTGGCGGCGGATTTTGCGGGAGCCGATGGAATCGAAGCGGTGGCTCAGCTCATGCAGCAGAGCAATATCGCGGGGCATGCTCCCGAAGCCATCAAGAACGCCGCAGATATGCTTTCGGAGCTTCTTACCCGAGGTGGTCTCGATTCCATGATGTGGACCATTTCGCTCATCCTCTGTGCTCTTTCCTTCGGGGGTATCCTGGAGCGCTGCGGTTTCCTGGAAGTGCTTCTGCATACCATCCTCAAGGGTGTCCGGAGCGTGGGAGGACTTTGCGCCTCGGTTATCGTTTCCTGTTTCGTCTGTAACCTCTTCCTTGGTGATCAGTACCTCGCCATCGTTATGCCTGGCCGGATGTTCAAACCTGCCTTCGACGAGAAGGGACTGGATCCCCGGATGCTCTCCCGTTCTCTGGAAGATTCCGGTACTCTCACCTCGGTGCTTATTCCCTGGAATACCTGCGGTGCTTTCCAGAGCCAGGTTTTGGGAGTTCCTACCCTGGAGTATCTTCCCTACGCCTTCATGAACTACCTGAACCCCCTGGTGGCGATTATTATCACCTATCTGGGAATCGGTGTTTTCTGGCAGGAAGGGAAAAATCCCAAAGAGGCCGCAAAAGAGGCCTAAGTTTTTTTGAGTTTACTGCACGAATTTGCTTTCTTTATGCCGGGGCGGGGTTTTTGCGCTCCGGCATTTTTTATAAAAGTGTTTTTTCCCCTTCATGGGGTACAATAAGCGGGTGTGAAAATTTTTCTGAAGGTTTCTGAAAAGGGGGAAGAGACGTGGATATGGAAGTGCTTTGTCTTTCTAAAAAAGGAGATATCCCCAAGCCTTTCCGGGTTTTTGCGGTTTTGGGAGGAATTTTTTTGCTGGCCTATGCGCTTTTGGCCTTTCTTACGGTGAAGGAAAAATCTTTTCTTTATCTGATGACCGGAGGAGCCATGATTTTTATTTCGGGATACCACCGGAGAATTTTCCTTTCCCCCCAGGGCGTGGTGCGAGAAAGCCGAAGCTGGACGGGGAAACATTTGCAGGTATTGCCTTGGGAGAAGGTGAGCCATGTTACCCTGGTTCATCGAGGAGAACAGATGATGGTTTTTTTCGAACGAGGTCTCGAAGAGACTACGGGAATTCGGGTACTTTTTCAGAGGGATCAGGAAGAGAGGGTGAGAGAAATCCTCAAGGAATATATTCCGGGTATTCCCCTGGAAACCATGGATAAAAAGTAATTCTTCGGCGTTGTAGTGAGAGAAGATCCTTTTTCACGAAAAGTCTCGGAATATCCTTTAGGATATTCCGAGACTTTTTTACGGAAGAGCGGTGTTTTCAGCTCAGTTTTTCCTCCACCGCTCGAATTTTTCCGTCCATGGAGAGGTTTTTATCCCGACGTTCGTCGAGTCGGAGAGTGGTGGCTACCCGAAGGGCCCCGTGAGTAAAGGGAATCTCGTGAGTCTCCTGAACCGCCCGGAGAATTTCGGGCAATTCCCCCTCAAGAATGGTTCCCATGGGAGTAAGCCGGATTTCCAGGGAAAATTCCCGAAGTTTTTTCTCCACCTCCGCCACATAGGCACTTACGCTGGGAGTGGCGGTTCCGAGAGGAACTACTACGAGTTCCGCGATTACCTTTGCCATATCGTCCTCCTTTTCAAGGTTTTTCAGGAACCTTTTTTACGGATTCAGCCGATAAATGGTGCGGGGCCAGGGAATGGCTTCCCGCACATGGTGAATGCCGCAAATCCAGCATACCAGGCGTTCTATACCCATGCCGAAGCCGCTGTGAACGAAGGAGCCGAACCTGCGCAGATCCAGGTACCAGGTGTAGCACTCCTCGGGGAGCTTTTCCTCCTGAATGCGCTGTAGAAGCCTTTCCAAATCGTCCTCTCTCTGGGAACCTCCGATAATTTCTCCGTATCCCTCGGGGGCCAGAAGATCGTCGCAAAGCACAAGATCGGGATTTTTCGGATGTTCCTTCATGTAAAAGGCCTTTACCTTTTTGGGATAGCACTCCACGAAAACGGGTTTATCGTACTCCTGGGTAAGAATGGTTTCATCGTCGTTGCCGAAGTCCTCTCCGTATTGGATGTCGCTTCCCAGTTCGTGGAGTTTTTGTACCGCTTCATCGTAGGTAATGCGATAGAAGGGAGCCCGGATTTTTTCCAGAATGGAGATGTCCCGTTCGAGAACTTCCAGTTCTTTCTTCCGGGTCTGCAGTACGTGTTCCATAACGTAGCACACAAGCTGTTCCTGAAGCCGCAGGTTGTCCTCATGATCGTAAAAAGCCACTTCGGGTTCGATCATCCAGAATTCCGTGAGATGCCGTCGGGTTTTGGATTTTTCCGCCCGGAAAGTGGGGCCGAAACAGTAGACCTTGCCGTAGGCTGCAGCGGCGGCTTCGGCGTAGAGCTGCCCCGTTTGAGCGAGGTAGGCCTTCTGGGTTTCGAAGTAGTCCAGTTCGAAAAGCCCCGAGGCACCTTCTCCGATGGCTCCTGAAAGAATGGGGCTGTCCACCAGCAGAAAACCTTCCTGCCTCAAAAATTCCCGGCAACGCCATATAACTTCGTCTCGGATCTGCATAATCGCTCTCTGGCGTTCCGTACGGAGCCAAAGATGCCGGTTGTCCAGGAGAAAATCGATACCATGCTCTTTTTTCCCTATGGGATATTCCTCGGTGGGGTTCTGAAGACATTCTACGTCGGATACGGTAAGTTCGTACCCTGAAGGTGCCCTTTCATCGGCCCGAATTTTTCCGGTAACCGCTACCGATGCCTCTATCCAAAGGTTCTTGGCGGTTTCGAAGGCTTCCGGAGAGACCTCTTTTTTTACCATAACTCCCTGAATGGTTCCCGTCCCGTCCCTGAGTTGAAGGAACTGGATTTTCCCGGAGCTTCTCTTGTTATAGACCCATCCCCTGACGGTAACCTCTGCGTCGGCATGTTTTGGGATATCTCGAATATGTACCCATGGTGTGTTCATTCTGCCAAAGCCTCCTCAAGAAAAAACTGTTTTACCCACCATCTATGATACACTAAAAAGACTTGAACGTATTGGGAGGAGGGAGAAAATGGAAATCCACCGACTTCTTGTGGCGGATGAACCCCGGGAGGGAAACATCCCTCTCAGCGCTCTCTTTGCGGGAGCCCTGAAGGAGCGGGGGTACGACCTTCGTCTTTTTCAGATAGGATTTGACGAGATCCGCACCCGGTATCTTGAAATCGCCACGGGAGAGCCTGTGACGGTGCTGGATCCTCATATGCTCCATAACGACTTCAACTGTAAATGCCTCTTTCAGTTTTCCCGAAAAAATAAAGCACTGCATCTTGTAACAGGACCTCTTACGGAGCCTCCGCTTCATGAGGAGAAATTGGAACTCCATCGAGTTACCGCCAAGGTAGGAGAACTTCTCTCCCTTCCGGTCATGCCTTTGCTTTATGCAGATCGTAACGCCATACTCATCGCTCGGCTTACGGAACAGATTTTTTCTCAAATTGCTTCATATCCCGCTATGCGGCCTCTCGCGGTATGTTTTGCGGCGGTAATGAATCCCAGGGAGTATCAGCTTTTGGAGATTGAGATGGGCCGGCGGATACCCTATTTTCCTTTGGGATATATTCCGAAAAATATTGTTCGCCCCGAGGTGCCCTGGGAATCTCTTTTCTCCGAAGAATCTCAATCCATAAAGTTTATGTCTCTTCACTCCTCGGTTCGGCAGCTCGCGGCCCTGGACGATATGGTAAGCTGGCCTCTTGTGAGCGCCCTTGCCAAGAGAGTTCTTTCCTGGCCGGAAATTCGGGAGGAACTGGAGGATGTGCCGGGAATCCGGCAGGTCGGGGTTTTGCGGCATCCCGCTTTGGGAGGGGCTGGAGACGGAAATGAGCGTTTTTTCGAACATATCGGAGCCGAGCTGGTTCCTTTTGCTCTCGATTCTCTTCGGGAAGCGGAGGCTTGCGATGCTCTCTATATTCCTCACGGGAGAATGCAGGGGTTTCGCCAAGAGGACAATATGGAAAATATAAAACGCCTTCTCGGGAATGCGGTATTTCGAAAACTTCCTTTTCTCGTGGAGGGAGAGAGCTCGGCCCTTCTCGGGGAATCTCTGGCTTATTCCGGAGGAGATCGGAGATCCGGTATCTCCATGTTCCCCTTCAGCGCTTCTCTGCAGAAAGAGTACCCCTCGGCTCACGAGGTTTATTTGCAGGCTTCGTTAAATACGCCACTGTTGCGTAAAGGGGAGACCTTGCATGGTTATCGCAGCAACGGCTGTGTTTTGAACGTGCCTTCTTCCCGAGAGGGCTTCTGGTCGGTACGGAGAGCCGAAACGGGAGGAGAAATCGATACGGATGGATGGATTATGGGAAAAGGCGTCGTAACGCGAAGTTGCTTTTCTTTGTGGGAGATTGCTCAGGGAGCGCGAAAATGGTTGAATATGCGATAACCGGGGCTTCGAAAAAGAGAATTCTCGGACTTTCGGGTGGGAAGGGGAAAGCTGAGTAATGGAAGAAGGAAGAAATGAAGTACACCAGACCGCCCTTGAACTTCTTACGGAAGCGGAAGAGTTGGGGGAGCAAATTATCGGGTGGCGCCGGGAATTTCACCAATTTCCCGAACTTGGTTTCGAAGAAAACATTACCTCCACCCGGGTAACTCAGATTCTTGAGGGCATCGAGGGTGTCGAAGTGATCAAGGGTTTTGGAACCCCCACTTCGGTTTTGGGAATTCTCGGCAAAAACTTGCCGGGTCCCGCTTTTGTCTTGCGTGCCGATATGGATGCCCTGGCCCTCGAAGAGGAGACGGATTTGCCCTATAGCTCCTGCATGCCCGGAGTAATGCATGCCTGCGGGCACGATTCTCACATGGCTTCCCTCCTGGGAGCCGCCATGCTGCTCTCCCGGAGAGAACATCTGCTTAAACGTAAGGTTATCTTTCTTTTCCAGCCTGCGGAGGAGGGAAAGGGAGGAGCGCGAACACTCGTGGAGAAAGGGCTTTTTTCCTCCTTTGATATCGCTGAGGTAGTGGCGTTGCATTTTTGGCCCCTTCTTCCGTACGGGCATTTTTATTCGAGGCCCGGTACCATTACATCTCTTTCCAATCGTTTCCATATTGAAATCCTCGGTGCGGGAGCCCATGCGGCATCCCCCCATCTTGGAGTAGATCCCATCATGATCGCGGCTCACGTACTCTTTGGCATTCAGCATATTATCAGCCGGGAAAGGGATCCCCGGGAGAGCGCCGTGGTAACGGTGGGGCAGATCGAGGCGGGAGATGCCTACAACATTATCCCGGAAAGAGTGAATATGCAGGGCACTCTCCGGGCTTTTACCCCGGAAACGAGAGAATTTTTGCAGAAAAGACTGGAAAGCGTGGTGGAAGGAGTTTGCCGTACCTTTAATGCCCGGTCGAATATCGAGTACATTCAAAACTATCCGCGGATCTGGAACGACGAGAAACTTACCCAGGAAGTTCTAGGAAAGGCGGAGCTCTTTTTCGGAGAGGATGCGGTGCACGTGCTGGATACGCCTCTTCTTGCGGGAGAAGATTTCGCTTTTTACTCTCTGGAAGTTCCTTCTACTTTTTTCCTTATTGGTACGGGAACGGAATATGGTTTGCACCATCCCAAATACGATGTTCCCGAAGATCTTCTGCATCTTACCGCAGCCTGGGGAGCTTTCTTGGCACTTTTTGTGCGGAACGGCAACCCTTCGGAGGAATAGACGCAACGAATGTTTTTAAATCGAGACCCGAAGCTTTTTCTGGCTGTTATCTTAAATTATCAAAACTTATCTTTTCGCTTCCTTTCGGGTGTGTGGGGGGCGGACAAATCTGGAGGAGACCAAGGTGTGTAAGCGATTGGAAGAACAAATGGAGCAGCGGCGTGGGGAGGAGCGATTTTTCTGGTGGAAGGGAGAATGGCGGAGGAAGAGCTCCTTTTTCGATCTGGTAAAGACCATGGAAGCGGAGTTGCAAAAAGCGGGATTCGCTCCCTGTCAGAGAATAGGTTCCCTTCTTCCGAATTCCCCGGCTTTCCTGGCTCTTTGCGTAGCCACCTGGCGTCTTGGGGGTTGCGTAGTACCCCTTAACTTTCTGGCAGGCCCCGGAGCGACCTTGCGAAATGTTCAGAGGGCGGAGCTTTTTTCCGTGGTAGTTCCGGATTTTGCAAAGCCTCAGCTCGATCTTCTGGCGGAGAAAGCGGGAGATTTTCCCTATTCCGTGGCCAGTTTGGATGGAGCCTTTTCCCTTTGCCGGGGGCAAAAACAGGATCTTGCGGATCCCCGGGAGGACGATGCGGTTATTTTCTTTACCTCCGGAACTACGGGAACTCCCAAGGCGGTTCCCCTGACGCACGGCAACATTACCAGCAACGTACGGGCCTGTTACGAACACGTTCCCGGTCTGAGGGGAGGCAAGGTGATGTTTAACGTACTCCCTAACTTTCACGCCTTTGGCTTTACCGTGGCCAGTATCTTGCCGCTCCTTGTGGATGACATGGGAGAGGTGATCATGCCTTCCTTCATGCCTCCGGAAAATACTCTGAAAGTTCTCCAGGAAACCCGTTCCTCCACTGTTGTTGCGGTGCCTACCATGCTCTCCATGCTTATCGGAACGGCGGCGAGGCATAAGCCGGAGCTGCCCGCCCTGGAACTTCTCGTTTCCGGAGGCGACCGCTTCCCTCTGCGGTTGGACGAAAAGTGCGAACGCCTTCTGGGATTGGGAGTTCTCGAAGGGTATGGACTTACCGAAACTTCTCCGGTGGTAAGCGTCAATCCTACGTATCAGCGTAAGAAACAGGGCACCGTGGGAACTCTGCTCCCAGGATTCCGAGCGGAAGTGCGGAACGAGAAGGGCGAAACGGTGCGGTCCGGAGAAGAAGGGGTTCTCTGGCTTCAGGGGCCCAGCGTAGCCCGGGAATATCTTGGATCTCCAGGGCTTACGGAGGAGCGTTTCCGGAACGGATGGTTCAATACGGGAGACGTGGTGCGGCTGGATGAAGAGGGATACCTTACGGTGCTGGACCGGGTAAGTGATATGATGATCGTGAGTGGTTTCAACGTCTATCCTCAGGAAGTGGAGGCGGTGCTCAACGAACATCCTATGGTGCGGGAGAGTGCCGTGATGGGAGTACAGAATCCCATCAGCGGACAGGTGGTCAAGGCTTACGTGGCTTTGCGGAATCCCGGAGAGGATGCTCTCTCTTCCCGGGAATTGGTGAGTTTTTGCAGAGAACGCCTGGCGCATTACAAGGTGCCGAGGCAGGTGGAGTTCGTGGAGGAATTCCCCAGATCTCCCATAGGAAAGATTCTTAAACATCAGTTGTAACTCGTTATGTCGAAGGGCCTTTGAAGAAGGAAGGCTTCTCCGGGACCTCGTGCTGTAAAAGGAGGCGCTTTCATGTTTGATAGTTACGAACTGCGTATATACGAAAATCCGGATTCCCGAGTGCGCTCCAGGGTTTCCGCTCTCTTGGAGAAGGAAAACCTCGTTTTCGAGGGGGAACCGGAAATGACCGTATGTCTCGAGAACGAAGATGGGGATGTCTATGCCACCGCAAGTCTGGACGGTAAAATTATCAAAATGGTAGCGGTGGATACCGCTCTTCAGGAGGGGGGATATTCCTCGAAAGTTATTTCTGCCATTATCTCCCATGCCCGGCAGAAGGGGAAAACCTCTCTCTTCGTATTTACGAAAACCGGAACCGCCGAGCGTTTTCTCTCTTTTGGGTTTCAGGAGATAGCCCGGTACAACCCGGTGGTGCTTCTCGAAATGGGAGAACCCGGTATCCGTACCTATCGTCAGATGCTTCGGGAGCACCGGGCAACGCTGCCGGAAGGAAAGAACCTTGCCGGCGGCGTGGTGGTAAACTGCAATCCCTTTACCAAAGGACATCGCTATCTTATCGAGGAGGCCAGCTCCCGGTGCGATCATCTCTACGTGGTGGTGGTGCAGGCGGATCTTTCTCTTTTCCCCTTCGCTCATCGCATCGACATGGTGCGCCGGGGCACCGAGGATCTTCCCAACGTCACGGTGCTTCCCAGCGGGGATTATGCGGTTTCCCCCGCCACCTTTCCCGCCTACTTTCTGAGAGATGACGATAGTTTGCGCAAAGCGCACATTCAGGCCTCTCTCGATGTTACCCTTTACGCCAATCTCTTCTGCGAGGAGCTTGGTATAAGCCGGCGTTTCGTGGGGACCGAACCCTACTGTCCCGTGACGCGGCAGTATAACGATGCCATGAAGGCCATTCTGCCTTCCCGGGGAATCGAACTCGTGGAAATTCCCCGGAAGGAGCAGGAGGGGGCAGCCATATCCGCCTCTTCGGTGAGGCAGTTCATCCGGGAAGATCGCTGGGAGGATCTGGAAAAACTTGTCCCTTCCGTAACCTGGGAGTATCTTCGGGCCCCCGAACAGGCGGAGATTATCCGTAAAATTCGGGAAACCGAAAGCCGCCACTAACTCTTTCGGAGCCGGGATGGGTTTCTCTTTTGTGGGATAACAATAAATCCCTCTTCGCAACGTGCGCGAAGAGGGATTTGCGGCATTTTTTCGAAAAATTTCTTCTCTTACGGGATTTTGGGAAAAACCTCCAGGCTTTCCAAGGCTTTATCGAGAGAGGGATAGCAGGTGGAAATGCCCGGAATAAGGGATCCTATGGCAAAAAAGCAGCCCTTTCCGTAGGAGAGAAAAGCCTGAATATCGCTTTGAGAATCCCCGAAAAAAGCGGGATGCCGGCTGTGCATCTTTTCCGCCAGCACTTCCAGTCCTTTCGGAGAGGGCTTGGCAATTCCCGAGTCCGGGGTAATGCAGCGATCCCGGGGAAAATCTTTCCAGCCCAATATTTGCAGAGCCAGGCGAAGCTCCGTTTCGGGCCTTCCCGTATAGATTGCCGAGGGAAGAGGCAGAGCGTTCCAGTGCCAGTTCACAAGAGGAGCATCTTCTTTCCAGAGCCCTTTTTGCAGAGGATAACGGGGATTTTTTCCCGTTATGGAGGGGTAGTCCTCTCCGAAATAGATTTCTTCGCAGAGGGCCCGGACTTCTTCCCGGGGAGGTCCTCCGGGAAAGCGTCGATCTATCCAGGAAAAGGTGTTTTCCGAAGGGCATTCCTGCAGAAGGTTTTGCCATGTCTCTTCCGGGATTCCCGAATTTGGGATATCCCCGGAGCTTTCGTTTTTGCGGAAATCCAGAAGAGCCCGGAGCCCGAACCATGCTAAATCGTAATCGTCGTTGAAAGACGGATGTCCCTTGGCGGTACGGTACTGAAAGGCGGAAAAACAGCTTCCTCCGGATATTCCCCGGGGAAATCCCAGGAAAACGCCTAGAGTTCGCTGAATAACCTTGAGATATGTATCGTTGGCATCTACAAGCACCCCGTCCACATCGAAAATAAGTGCGTCTATCCGCGGCATTTCCCGTTCCTCCCAGAAATTGGTATGCATTGCGAAAGCCGCAGTATATCAGAAATTTATAATCTTGTCATGATCGTCCAGGGAAAGGAATAGCTCATGATCGATATCCCCCTTCACCGGGAAAGCTCTCTTCCCATGTACCGTCAAATAGCGGAACATCTGCGGCGGATGATTCTTTCCGGAGCCCTTCCGGGAGGCTTTCGTCTTCCGGGGACCCGTTCTCTTGCGGAGGCTCACGGTATTTCACGTAATACCGTGGCGGAGGCCTACGCGCTTTTGCAAGAGGAGGAGCTGGTTTTCACGAAAAACAGGAGCGGTATGTACGTCCAGGAGATGGGAGGCAAGAAAATTTCTGTGGGGCCTTCCCGGAAGTACATGGATTTCGCCACGGATCTTCCTTCTCCGGAGCTTCTTCCGGTTTCCCTGGTGCGCTCTCTTTTGCGGGAGGAGATGCAACGAAGCTGTTCCGCCCTTTTAGCAAGCCCCGTATCGGGTTTCCTGGAGCTTCGCAAAGCTCTTACCCGTCATGCGGCGGGCCGGGGAATTCCCGCTTCCTGGAAGGAAGTTCTCGTAACTTCCGGAGTTCAGGAGGGGCTGGCCCTTTCGCTGGAAGTTTTCCGCTCTCTCGGAGTGCGGCGTCTCTGCGCGGAGGAACTAACCTATCCTCATATCCTTGGAATGGGCCAGTCTCGGGGGTTTTCTCCCGCCATTCTTCCCCGGAACTGGAGTGCCTGGGAAAAGACGCTTCAAACTCTCGGCAGAGAAGATGCTCTCTTCCTGGTCCCCAGCTTTCAGAATCCTACGGGTCGTACGCTTCCCATGGAAATGCGTAAAGAGCTTCTTGAAGCCTCTCAAAAAAATGGGTTTTGGATTATAGAGGATGATGCCTATGGAGAACTTCGGTATGGAGAATCCTCGGTGCCTGCTCTCAAAGCTATGCGGGGGGCGGATCGTGTGATATACTGCGGCTCTTTCAGCCAGCTCCTCTTTCCGGGACTTCGCATAGGCTACATGCTTCTTCCTGAAAACCTATGGAAGGAATGTTGCCGCTGTAAAATGCGGAACACCGGTTACTCTTCCGCGCTTTCTCAGAAAACGGTCTTTCGCTTTCTCGAAGAGAACTATCTCGAGGAGGTGCTCCTTCGTGTCCGGAGCGAAATGAAAGAGCGCATGGTCCTTCTGGGAAACCTCTTGCGGGAAATAATTTCCCCTCTCAATTTGGAAATTCCCGGAGGAGGGATTTATCTATGGGTTCCCGCTCCGGAAGGATCCGGTATGGATTTGGAAAAGAAAGCCCGGAGCCGGGGTATCCTTCTTCAGGGGGGAGAGCGTTTTTATGCGGGGAAGGAAAAAAGACGCGTGGGGTACGTGCGTTTCTCCGTTAGCCGGATGGAGAGAGAGGAAATTCTTTCTTCCTCCGAAAATCTCAAAGAATTGTGGGGTTGCGCAACATCGTGAAAAAAGAGATCGAAGCGGAACTGGAAGCCATCCTGAAAGGTCGGGAGTTGAGAAGGGATCTCCAGCGGGAGCTGCTGGAGGAACATCTCTGGGTTCTGCAAATTACTCTCAATATTCCGGGAACGCCTAAAAACGTCTCCGGAGATTTGGAATGTCTCCTGGCGACGGAAAAAGCCCTTTATTCCCAAGGATTTCCGCCGAACTCACGGATTCGGAAGTTGTGCGAAAATTCTGCGGGGAAGGCCCTCTTTTTTGCTGGAGACGTGCCTTCTCCCCGGCGGATAAAGGAAATGACGGTGGCCCTGGAGGAACGTCTCCCCTGGGGACGCCTTCTGGATCTGGACGTTCTTACCGCCTCGGGAGCCCTTTCGAGGAAAGAACTTGGTTTTCCCCCACGCAAATGCCTCCTCTGCAACGAGGAGGCAAAAATATGTGCCCGTCTGGGAAAACACGGTTTCGAAGAGCTTCGCTCCAAGGCGGAGGAGCTTCTGAGTCTCGCTCTTGCTGGCTCTTGAAGAAAAAAATCCCTAGAGGAAGTTACTTCTCCTCCGAAGAGCTTTCGAGGTATCGCTTCCAGAGCAGAAGAGCTCCCAGGGCGCAGAGAGTTCCTCCTCCCAGCCCGAGGGTGATGAGCCTGGGAGATCCCCTGTTTACCAAATATCCTCCAAGCCCTCCCAGGGCCTTGCCGTAAAAGAAAATGGAGCCGAGAGAAAGGGCCAGCACTAATAACCGCATGATTCCATAACCTCCTCCAGGGCTTTCACGCAGGGAGCCCCCTCTTCCGGATGTATCCAGGAATAGGAAAGCCGTAAAAAACGATCCGGCTCTTTCCGGCCTTTTTCCAGAGGAGGCCAGAAGGCTTTTTCCGGAATGGTGGCTACTTTTTTCTGGATCGTCAGCATTCGTGCCACCGGAGATGCTTCCAGGGAAGAGGGAAGAAAAAGGGAGAGGAAGGTTCCTCCCAGGGCTTTGGCGAGAGAGCAACCCCGGGAGAAAAGAGAAGATTTCTCCATCTCCGAAAGTAAAATCCCCCGCCTGGAAGAAAGTTCCTTCGCAAGAAACCGGAGCTGGGGCTCTATGCCGTAATCCCGGAGATATACGTAAATGCCCAGAGAGCCCAGGGCGGGAGGAGAGATGCAGGACATCTCCTGAAGCGCTCCCAGAAGAGCAACGATTTCCCGGGGAGCTATAATCCAACCGCTGCGGAGCCCCGGAGCGAGAATCTTGGAAAAGGAGCTCATCCAGATAATACGCTTCGTTTCCCAACCATGCCAGGGGAAATAGGCATCTCCTCGTCGAAGCTCTTCATCCAGTGGAAGAAAGCGATAAGGATCGTCGAGAAGGATATAAAAATTGTATTTTTCCGCGAGCTCCGTCAGCCGGGTTATGCGGTAGCAAGAAAGGGAGCACCCCCGGGGGTTCTGATAGGTGGGAATGGTATAGAGAAATTTCGGCCGGGCTCCTTCCGCAAGATGCTTCTCCAGATGTTCTACCGAAAGGCCTTCGTCATCCACCGAAAGAGGAAGGATTTTTGCTCCCCGGCGTTGCAGGGTGCACCAGGAATCGGGATAGCAGGGAGCGTCCATAGCCACCAGGTCCCCGGGCTGGAGAAAAGCCTGGCAGAGAAGATCGAAGCCGAATTGGCACCCCGGAACGAGCAGAATCTCCTCCTCCGAAACCTCGGGAGAGCAAATCCCGTCCCGCTGCATCCATTCCAGGATCCAGGATCGCAAGGGGCCTATCCCCCGGCTGCTTCCGTAGCGCAAAAAACGATCGCCCATTTCTCTGATCCCCTTTTGGGAAGCATCTCCAAGAGCCTCCAGGGGAAAAAAGGAAGGATGTGGCTGCCCCGAAGAAAGCGGGATTGCCTGATGCTCCAGCCCGAGCCGGATGTACTCGATAAGAGGGGATGAAGGAAGCGAGATCTTTCCGGTCATATAAGGAATTGTGAAAATTTGCATGAAGAAACCTCCAAGTATACTAAGTAAAAACAGTTGTATGCGAGAAATATGTATGGTAAGGTATATTAATCACATATCGTCAGTACCCTTTGTCAATAAGTTGCAACAAAAATATCAAAAAGATTGCAAGCTGTAAGGAACGAAGGAGGGACTTCCCCAGTGAGAGATCCTAGGTTGTATACCACATCTGCAGATTACGTATATCAGGAGCTTCGCCACAAGATTATCACCAAGCAGATGAAACCGGGCCAGCGGCTTCCGGAAGTGAACATTGCGGTGCAGATGGGAGTAAGCCGTACTCCGGTACGGGAAGCTTTGCGTCGTCTTGCCAGCGAAGGGCTCGTTCTTATTATACCCAATAGTGGGGCCCGATTGGTATCTCCATCCAAAAAAGAGGTGGAAAATGCCTATCTTGTGCGAAAACAGCTGGAGTGTCTTGCGGTGCGGCTAGCGACGAAAAACGTAGCAGAGAAGCATTTACGTCGCCTGGAGGAATCTATTATCTCGGAAGAGCAGGCCTTCAAGGAGAAGAACCTGGAGCAGTATCTCGAGATCAACGAATCCTTTCACCGGATTATCGCGGATGCCAGCGGCAACAGGATTCTGGGGGAGTATATCGATAACATCCTTGCGAGAACGAATGTTTTTATCGTTTTCTACGATCCCTTTTACGACATCGAAACGAATCCCAGCATCGAGGAACACCGTAACATCCTCAAGGCTCTTCGGGAGAGGAACGAGGAGAAGGCGGTTTCTCTCATGGAAGAGCATCTCCGCGTGTCCCAGGAGATGCTGGCGGATCCCGGAGAAGAGGAAGACGGGGAAAAAATGAATGCCGGTTCCTGAGGGGTATTTCCTTTTTTGCGGAGCGCCACAAAGCCTCTCTTTTCGGGGAGAATGTTGTGGAAGAGAGAAGAAAATTCCTCGTATTCAAAAGAGGCTGTTTTCCACAACATCCCATCCCGGCGTGACCGGGGTGTCTTGAGGAGGAGCAATTATGGGAGAACGAGTAATTCCTACCTTTGAGCTTACCCGAAACTATGAGCGCATTCGCCAGGAGATTCACGAAGGCATCGAACGCGTTCTTGAATCCCAGCATTTTATATTGGGAAAGGAAGTTCAGGATTTCGAAAACGAGGTGGCATCGTATCTCGAGGTCCCTTTCGCCATAGGGTGCGCCTCCGGGAGCGATGCTCTGCTTTTGGCCCTTATGGGGCTTGGCATCCGCGAGGGAGATGAGGTTATCACTACTCCCTTTACCTTCTTCGCATCCGCGAGTTGCATCGTCCGATCCGGAGCCAGGCCGGTTTTCGTGGATATCGATCCCCGAACCTACAACATGGACCCCCGACAAGTTATCGAAGCACTCACCCCCAAAACGAAAGCGGTCATCGCGGTACATCTTTTCGGCCAAATGTGCGAACTCGAAGAAATTGCTCCCCAGCTCAAGGAGCGCAATATAGCTCTTGTGGAGGATTGCGCCCAATCCTTCGGAGCCTGGAGAACCCTGGACGGGGCGCCTCGAAGGGGTGGCAGTATCGGAGATGTGGGGTGTTTCTCCTTTTTCCCCACCAAAAACTTGGGGTGCTACGGTGACGGAGGAATGGTAACCGCCGCATCCGAGGAGCTTGCCAAGGAGATCCGGCTTCTTCGGGTACACGGTGCGGGGCAGGATTACTTTCACGACAAGGTGGGGCTCAACAGCCGGCTGGATGCACTTCAGGCGGCAATCCTCCGGGCAAGGCTGCCTCACGTGGAGGAATGGAACCGGGAGCGCCGGAGAGTGGCGGAGCGTTACGAAGAGCTCTTTGCCCAGGCGGAACTGGGAGAGAACCTGCAGATTCCTCTGGAGGCGGAAGGAAATTATCACGTCTATCATCAGTACGTAGTTCGAGTCAAAAGAAGAGGAGCGCTCCAGGAATTCCTCAAGGAACGGGGTGTGGGAACCCGAATCTACTATCCTCGGAGTTTGCATAAACAGCGTTGTTTCGAAGAATACCTCGCCTCGGGGGTGGTTTGCCCCGAATCCGAAAAACTTTGCGAGGAATGTTTGGCCCTTCCCATGTTCCCGGAGCTTACTGCGGAGGAACAGGAGCGGGTGGTGACATCGATTCGGGAATTTTACCGAGGCTAATCCTCGTTTCACTACTGGCCTTTTCAGGGGTAATTCGTGTAAAATACCGATGCGGCTCTCAGGCCGGGTCGGTATTTTTAGTTGAAGGAGGTGGAATGTACATGATGTATTATCCCTTTTTTGACGGCACCTTTTTGCTGCTTATTCCAGCGCTGCTTTTTGCCTTGTGGGCTCAGATGAAAATCAAGTCTACCTTTCAGAAATACAGCGGTATTCCCGCCCGGAAGGGGTTTACCGCGAGCAGCGTAGCTCGGAAGCTTCTCGATGGATATGGGTTGCAGAACATTCCGGTGGAGCGAGTAGGGGGTAATTTGACGGATCATTACGACCCCGCCCGGAAGGTACTTCGTCTTTCGGACAGCGTTTACGGCAGTTCCAGTATTGCCGCCATCGGCGTGGCGGCTCATGAAACGGGGCATGCGGTGCAGGATCTCAAAGGATATGCTCCTCTCCGTATTCGCAATGCGGTGGTGCCCGTGGTCAATTTCAGTTCGGTTCTAGCATTCCCTCTCTTCTTCATCGGCCTTCTTATGCGCTCTCCCACCATGATGGACCTGGGAATTCTCTTTTTTCTGGGAGTGCTGGCCTTTCATCTCGTGACGCTTCCCGTGGAGTTGGATGCGAGCGCCCGGGCCCTGCGTGTTCTGGGGCACACCAACACCCTCGATGCGGAGGAGCTTACCGGGGCTCGGAAGGTGCTTCGGGCGGCGGCCATGACTTACGTGGCGGCAACCCTTATGGCTCTTGCGCAGCTGGTACGCCTTTTGTTGCTTCGAGGAGCCTTTGGGGGGCGGAATGATTAACGCTCTTTTCTCTTCCAAAGAAAAAATCATTTCTTTCGGAGGTTTCTGAGGTGCGGGGTATCGAAGCGGCTCTCAGGGCTTACGAAGGAGTGGAACGGGGAGAATATGCCAGCGAAGCCTTGCGGAAAGTTCTCGATCAGGTGGATCGCAAGACGGAACAGACCCTTGCCACGGGGTTGCTTTACGGAGCTTTGAGAAAGCAGCTCTTGTGGGAATATCTTTTGAAGAAGGCCCTTCGGGTTTCCTGGAAAGATCTTCCCCGGGAGGTGCGGCATGCCTTTCTTATCGGAGCCGGAGGCATCATGACGCTTCGCAACTTCGCTCCTCCGGTTCTGGTAAGCGCTCTCGTGGCGTGGCTTCGGGAAAAGGGATACGAAAGAGATTCCCGTACTCTCAACGC
>Ga0116163_1000301_pt1 | contig 36578 bp, 33 predicted proteins | sample AD_UKC107_MetaG_FD_89889 | JGI IMG/M metagenome (GOLD analysis project Ga0116163, IMG submission 89889) | Active sludge microbial communities of municipal wastewater-treating anaerobic digesters from Hong Kong - AD_UKC107_MetaG | ecosystem: Engineered > Bioreactor > Anaerobic > Digestate...
AAAAAGTCCTGGAAATTATCCCGGATTATCCGGCCAACAAACTCTCAGATCTCCTTCCCCAAAATCTAAACTTAGTATAACGCACTGAAATTACCTCAAAAGTGTACTTGCTAGGACGGATACGATTTGCCAGCATATCCATTGTAACAGCTCTGACACCATAGGTCCTGAACATTTCAGCAGCTGTTTCTATAATTCTTTGTCTGTTACTCATTACAAAAATTGAGCTGGCGAAAATGACAAAACTATTTTAGTTTACCAAGTTTTTTTAGTTAAAATTCAGTAACATTTCGATAAAACAAGAATAATCACCGGTAAAAAAAGGATAGCTGTAAAAAATAAACAGATAGTTTATAGCTGAAAGAGTAGTTTTTCTTATAAATATGGATGTCTTTCGCACAAAACAGCACAGAAAGTTCTTCAGCCCGAAGGGCTGGACTTCCAATAGTACAGGTTCCACCGGGGCAGTGGCAATAAACCCGTTTCAACCCCCTTTCTTCAACTTCTTCAACTTCTTCAACTTCTTCAACCGAAGAAAAGCTACCATCAGTCAGGATGTCATTTTGAAGTCAACCCCTCCACGGTTGTTGTTATGATGTAATGCACCTTTCCCGGGGTAGAACCCGGGCTACTGAGTGTTGACACCTCCGGTGTCATGGAAAAAAAGAATCAATGTTTTGCACAGCATTAAATTCCGGGAATAATTATATAAAATTTATTTTGGGTGTCTTTCGCACAAAACAGGAAAAAGAATGGCCGTAAAAAATAAACAGATAGTTTATAGCTGAAAGAGTAGTTTTTTCTCTTTACCTGTACAGATAGAGAAATCCCCTGTATTCTTTACTGTCGTAACGGATATCGTCCCAACCAAGGGCCCGGATAATGTAGAAATATATTCCGGGCCGGGCTTCAATGGAGCTGTTATTAACCTTCCCGTCCCATCCTTCCCATGATTTAATTCCGTCACTGTCACCACTGTAGCCATATACTTTCAGTCCTGATCTGCTGAATATTTCAACATTCAGGTAGCGCAGAGACCGTGCATCAACTATAAACCTGTCGTTATAACCATCTTCATTGGGAGTAAAAGCATTGGGGATATTTAGTCTGGAAGGTTCTACATATATACTGTCAAGTTTAACAGAATCAATACAAAGCAGGTCACTTTCAATCCTGAGTTTCGGGTAATAGAGTCCGGGTTTATTATAGATATGAGGTTCCGGGTTCTCGAGAGAAGATGTTGTATTATCCCCAAAATCCCATTCGAATTTTGATCCTCTTACTGATTTATTTATAAACATAACTTCCAGAGGAGCTTCACCTGTTACAGGTTCGACGAGTGCATCGGCTTTCACATGAATAGATTCATAAAAAAATGAGGCTTCGCTTTTACATCCCAGACTGAATACTTCAAGTTTATATGTCACATCCTCCAGAGGAGGAGAGTAAGTCACAGGGTCGATATCAATCGAAGGGTAAGGAATAACAGAAGGTGGTGTGGATGACCAGAGGAAAGTTATTTCGTTACTGAAAGAAACAACAGCTCCATTGGACGGGTCCCTGTAATAGAATTCATCAACAGTTGCTTCGGCATTACCATCCAGGGCGACACGATTACATAGTTGCTGAGCGAGAGAAGCCTCTGCTACAGGAGGCTCATCCATAACAATCCATGCTATCAGACTGGTATCACAGTTACCGCTTCCAGTGATATCAATTTTGTAGCCTCCTTCTTCAAGGCCTGCATGCTGGGAAGAGCTGACTCCGTTATCTGATTTAAGGAAAACACTGAAACTCTTTGTAGCATCATTCCACTTATACCATGAAAAATTATAAACAGAGCCATCACATTTGGGATTGACTGCATTAAGTGTTCCTGTCTCCGTTCCGCTGGCATTACAGTAAATAAATACAGAATGTTTCAAATCCGGCATGGAAGGATAATCAGTATACAGCACTGATGTTGATCCCGGAGCAGATATTTGCGCAACTGATGACAGAGGGAACAGTAATATGATAAATAATAATGAAAAACGCACAGGCAGAATAATTTATTTTTGATAACGGATATTTTGACCGTATTTGTATAATAATACGCAATTATAATAAAAAGGATCAAAATATCCGGTTATTTGTTTTTTCTGATTATTCCGGAAGCTATTCTTTAAATTCCTGTATCCCCCTCAGAGATATTTATTAAATTTGCCGGCCCGGAAAGCTGTAATTCCGAAATAATATGACCATAAGTTTTCTTAATGACCTGAATGAAGCCCAACGGCAGGCGGTTATCAATACCGAAGGCCCCGCTCTTGTTATTGCGGGTGCCGGTGCAGGCAAGACAAGGGTTCTCACTTACAGAATAGCCTATCTTCTGCAGAAAGGTATTTCTGCAGGAAGTATCCTTGCCCTGACTTTTACAAATAAGGCTGCGGCAGAGATGAAAGAAAGGATAGCAGGGATAGCAGGACCAGAAGTTACCAGGTTTCTTTGGATGGGCACATTTCATTCTATCTTTGCAAGGATATTGAGGAAAGAGGGTTCCAGACTGGGCTATAAACAGAATTATACAATATATGATACCACTGATTCAAAAAGTCTTATCAGAAGTATCATCAAAGAGCTTAGCCTTGATGACAACATCTATAAGCCGGGTGTTATAGCTTCAAGGATCTCAGCAGCAAAAAATAATCTTATAACATCCTCCATGTATGCAGCAGACAGCTCAATGACGGATTACGATAAAAGTGCCCGCATGCCTCTTCTGTCTCAAATATACAGCATCTACGCCTCCCGTTGTTTTAAGGCAAATGCCATGGATTTTGATGATCTGCTGCTAAACATTAATATCTTGTTCAGAGATTTCCCTGAAGTTCTGTCAGCATATCAGGAACGATTCAAATATATCCTGGTGGATGAATACCAGGATACCAACTACGCTCAATATCTCATTGTAAATAAACTTGCTGCTATACACCACAATCTGTGTGTTGTGGGTGATGATGCCCAGAGTATTTATTCTTTCCGTGGGGCAAGAATAGAGAACATACTGGGTTTCAGGAACGATTATACCGATTACCGGCTCTTCAAACTCGAACAGAATTACCGGTCGACACAGATCATTGTGAATGCTGCCAATGAACTTATTGAAAAGAACAGCGGACAGATCAGGAAGAAGGTATTTTCAAATAATGAACCAGGGGAAAAGATCTGTCTTTTCAGATCTATGACAGATATTGAAGAAGGTATCAACATTGCTTCAGATATTTTTGACAGGAGATATTCTCTTCAGCTTAAATGGTCTGATTTTGCTATTCTGTACCGGACTAATGCACAAAGTCGTGTATTTGAAGAAACCCTTCGTAAAAAAAATATCCCCTACAGAATATACGGAGGGCTCTCTTTCTATGATCGTAAAGAGATAAAAGATCTTCTGGCTTATTTCAGGATGGTCATCAATCCTGAAGATGAAGAAGCATTAAAAAGATCGGTCAACTATCCCAAAAGAGGTATTGGCGACACCACTCTGGCAAAAATTCTCGAACTGGCTTCTTTGGAGGATAGTTCCGCCTGGGACATTCTCTGCAGAATAAATAATTACCCTGAAAAATTCAATAAAGGAACTGTGCTGAAACTGCAGGGATACATTGAAATGATCAATGTCCTTTCTGTAAATAAAAACACTACAGATGCTTATACAAAAGCAGGAGAAATTGCTGCTGCGTCGGGCATTGTCAGAGAGTTGAGGAATGGCAATCTCCCTGAAGAAATAAGTCGTTATGAAAATATCCAGGAATTATTGAACGCCATAAAAATCTTCACTGAAGCTGCAGAGACCAACGGAGAACCTTCCAACCTTGAGGCATATATGGCAAATGTAGCATTATTAACCGATCAGGATACTGACACGGAAAAAGACAGCGACAAGGTTACCCTTATGACCATGCATTCGGCTAAAGGACTGGAATTTCAGTATGTATATATCGTAGGAATGGAAGATACTCTTTTCCCCTCCCCAAAATCAACTGGATGTTCAAAAGACCTTGAGGAAGAAAGACGTCTTTTTTATGTGGCTCTTACCCGTTCAAAAAAACATGCCACACTCAGCTATGCTCTCAACAGATATATATGGGGAAACCTTGAAAGCAGTCACCCAAGCCGCTTTTTGCGTGAGATTAATCCTGAATTTATTGACAACAGACAGCCGGCAAAGAAAACAGGACCTTCCTTTAAGACAGATCAGTTTAAACCCCGCCCTTTCCGCGAAGAGACATTTAATTATAAACCTTCTTCCAAACTTAAAAAACTGACACGAACAGAGAATGCTGTGTCATCCGCAAACGAGTCTTCAGATCCCTCAGAATTCCAGGAAGGAGATAAAGTGTATCATGAAAGATTCGGAACAGGAGTAATAGTATCAATAGAAGGTAATAAACCCAACACCACTGCTACCGTCGAATTTGCAAATAATAACAGAAAAAAATTACTTCTGAGATTTGCAAAACTGAATAAGGTATAAACTTTTAATGCTGATATTATTGTTTTTTTGTATACCTAATCTGGTAATAGTATAAACAATACTATTTTTCGCTTTGAACCCCTGCCTGGTCAAAATTCATCTGCCTGAGAGTATATCCTGCAGTTGAAATAGCATGGCTGATACCGGTTTTTATTTCTTTAGTTTCTGATCTCATAAGCAGTTCATTGTTTCCGTCATAGGATTCTGTAGCAAGTACAAAACCGTCGCGTAGTTCAGGAATACTGTAATAAGGCGAAAACCCTGCTTTTGAATAGGTTCTGGAATCCAGACTCAGTTTCAGATCATTTGTTACCCATAACTTACCATGGTCATCACTATCAGTTTCCTTCACAAGATATTCATCACATTTATATCCTGCAATAACCTTTGTATTGCCGGTTTTTGTAATTATCTGCTCTGAGTCATCTTCATCATCGGATATACTGTTCTCATCAGGCACTTCACTTATAATCCCGAATTTTGTACTCCCCATATCTGTCAGCAAAATAAAACTTCTGTTCTCACTGTCAAGGACCATTTTTGACTGCATTGCCATATCCTGATCTTCTCCCGCCTGAACCTTCATTCTCGATTCAAACCCTCCATTTTGGTCAGTATCGTTCCAGTATATATAATAATCCATATTCATAATCTCATCCCCGTCATAAACTTCTGTCACCATATAAAGCTCATTATTAAATGAATATGATTCTTCATAGCCTGCTGTAACATTCCCTCCTAAAATAGCTCCCGGATCGAAAGTTTTTCTCCTTCTTTCTGTGACAGATTCGTCTTCAGCTGCTGAAACATCCTCTTCCAGGGATGTCTCGACCTCTCTGACTTTTTTATTGATAGCTGTGTCAACCTTCTCCTCAATTTTTTTATTAATGGCCTGATTTAACCTGTTCTTCAGAATATTTCCCACCTGACCATTCAGCGAAGAAGGTGTCAAAAGCATCAGGCAGAATAACGACAATAAGATTTTTGATTTCATAAAAATATAGCTTAAGGTAAATAACTAATAAAATTACTAATTTTTTTAACAGCTAATTGAATGATTAAAAAAAAAGCCGGATAAAAAATTATCCGGCACCCTGAAATATTACTTTCAATCCATTTATTCAACAGCCACCACTTCTTCCGGAGTATCGCTTTCTCTTACTACCGATTCGTAAAGCGATGCAAATGAACTCTTAATCCACATTATTGCAGGGAAAACACCTATAAAAAACAGGATCAGACCGAATATCCATATAAAGAAAGCCACAAACCCCATAAGGAAAATAGTCCATCCATGTCCTTTCGTAAGTTTCCAGCTTGTTTCCACTGCTTCAATAGGATCAAGTTTCTTATCCATTATCAGGAAGCTGGTAAAAGCCAGCCGGCACGCAATAATAATTCCAGGGACAATAAGAGCAAACATCCCAATAGCTATCAAAGCACTAACCAGGAGATTAGCAAGTACAATATTCAGGTAATTAGTCCAAAACCCCCTTATAAGCCACTCAAAATCCGGCTTTTCTCTTCTTACAGCCTGAAGAAATATCATTCTGCCCCCATATCTTACTACAGGTAAGGCAAGGAAAGTATAGGCCAGTGCTATGAGACCTGCAAAAATCGCAAATGCTCCAATGGAGGCAATACCGAGTTCAGAATAATTTTCCATATACTATTTATTATTACTGCAGCTCTTGCTTCGCTTGGGATAGGACTGTCCCTGAGACTAAGAAAGAATAAGGGGACGAAGACTTTCTCCCCTTTACTGTATTTTCAGGTCTTCATCTTTACTTTTGGTTTTTACGGTATTTGGGGACAGGTTTTTATTAAAACCTTTTTCGAATCGTATATTTCCGGAGAAATTCTTACAAGATTTTCAAATCTTTCCTTATTCATGGGATTGCCCTTTCTTGTATTTGCCTGGATGATGCTTATACAGTTTTCTTTTGCCTTATCGGGTGGCAGAGCAGTTAAATGGTTTATCCCGGGCTTTCTGACAGCAAACTTCAGTATATTGTTCCCTCTGGGTTATATCATTGCTGCAAGAGATATTAAAGAACCTCTTGAATTAACAAAATACTATTATATCTTTTTCAGTATACTTTACTCCTTAGCTGCATCAGGTATTATATTTTTTACAGACCAGAAGAATTCTGTGATTACAAGGAAAAACAAAAAGCTGACAGCTTTGATTCTTACCTTAATTACACTTTTGCAATGCTCTGTCCTGGTATTTTATAATACTGAGACATGGCTGGCAGGAATTTTTATTTTTATATTCTTTTCAGGGAGTGTTTTTCTTCCTTTCTATCTGAGCTATTGCACAGTAATGAAGGATCAACAGACGGTCGGAGCAATGATTCTGTCATTTGAAGATTTCTGCAGTAAGTATGACATATCTCCAAGGGAATCTGATATCATAAGAGAAATATGTAACGGTCTAAGCAACAAAGAGATATCCGAAAGACTCTTTATCAGTCTGCAAACGGTAAAGGATCACACCCATCGTATATATATTAAAACCAATGTCAGGAACAGGGTTCAGCTAATCAATCTTGTGAAAGAAATATAAATCAGTTTTCAGTTTTAAAAGCCATAAACACTATTATGGTTCCGCCGTTAAAGATAAGTTTAAAATGATCACCTGTTGCCTCATTCAGTGTTCCTTCCCACCAGTTATTCAGATTTCTGTTTTTTAAAGGATATAATAATCCGTAAGAAGTTATCCTGGTTGACGGGTCAATTGAGAAGACCGAGACCTGCTGGCCGGGGACAGACTCAACAGTGCAGCTTTTGACAAAAGGAATAAAGATCCCTGTATCTGTAACCATCTTGACATTTACAATTTTTATGTATTCTGCGAGCAGAGATATGTTACCTGCCGTATGATCTTCACGTTTACCTGTAGCTCCAAGAATAACAAGATCGTCATAACCTTCATTAATACACCATCTTACTGATTTCGTAAGGTCATTGGACTCCTGTTCACTGTCAACATATAACCTGTCTGAAAACCTCTCCTTTAGTTCTTCACTCAAAGAATCCATGTCTCCGACAATGACTGACGGAGTCATACCGGCATCTGCCAGATGTCTGGCACTTCCGTCACAACATACAATAAATTCAGATTCTCTCAGGTATTGGAGGGGTATCTTATGCTGCGGAAAATTGCCATCAGCAACAATAACGGCTTTTTTAGATATCTTCTTCAATTTTTGTATAAATAAATATGTAAGTCCATTTTTAAGAAATATCCCGTTCTTTTTATTTTTCAGTAAAAACCGGACTGTCTTTATCAACTGGCGAAAAATTCACACCATGTTTCCCTGGCAGTGATTTCCTCCATTCAATGAGGCCGGCAAAAGACATAATGCAATATACAATATAAAGGATCACTGTAGGATATAAATTACGGGAAAAAAAGAGGGCAGCTGCTGAAAGATTAACAAGCACCCAGAGATACCAGTGCTCATATATCTTTCTTGCAAGCATCCAGGTAGCCACTATTGAGAGAGAGGTGACAGAGGAATCCCATACCGGAACGGGTGAATCGGTAAAACTGCTGAGTACAGCCCATAACATAAACCATAGCACAAAAGTAATGACAAGTAAAATTATGCCCATTTTCAAATTAAGTCGGGTAACCCTCAGATTTTGAGAAGCTCCTCCGGGGTCAGTATTTTCCTCCTGTAAAAAATTGTCCGGAACAGCTTCTTTTTTTACAGAGCCCCTCATCCACCAATACCATCCTAATATGCTTATAAACAGGTAATAAGCCTGCAGACTCATATCGGCATACAGCTTGCCGTTTAAAAAGACCCATATATATACCGATGAAGTTATAATGCCAACAGGCCACAACCATACATTTTGCCGTATTTCCAGGAAGATATATATAATGCCTGTCAGAGCACCGAATATCTCAATGTAATTATCCAGTATCCAGTTAGTTATGTGCATATATATTAATTTCTGTCATGCATCAGAAAGTTACACCTGCTCTTATCATGAAATTAATACCAGCCTGGGGGAAATAATAGGCCCAGGTTTTTTCAACTCCGTCTTCGTACCAGTTGCCTCCATAAGCATTGCTTTCATATTTATGATCGAGGATATTGTTTACCATGAACTGTATTTCAGTACTTTTTATACCGCGAATAACCGGATTGAAATCGATCCTTAAATTGTTAATGAAGTATGGATCGATTGATCTGTCCTCATTCATGGTATTGTCGAAATATTGTTTGCCTACATACTTACTGATAAAATGTAATCCGGTATTCTTCAGGATATTGATATTAATATCGCTGGTTCCGGTTATTGAAGGAGAATAAGCTATATCAACTGTACCAAGTTTTTTACTTTTATATTCTTCAGACCAGTCATTAGTATTATAATCGGTGTAATACTCCGTAAAATCAAGAATCTTATTACGGCTGAGGCTAAGATTAAAGTCCCAGCTAAAAAAATCATTAGGTTTTAAACCGGTAATGAATTCAATCCCTATGCGGTGACTTCTCCTTACATTTGTCATAATAGTATAACCTGTACTGCTGAGTTCTCCTGTTGGTACAAGCTGATCTTTGTACAACATTGCATAAACATTTATTCCCGAAGAAAACATGTTCCCTCTCACTTTATATCCTAATTCCGTATCGTATAATGTTTCAGGTCGGGGGGTTGCTTCAGGGTCTCCTGCTGCTTCCTTAAAATCGGCACGTGAAGGTTCTCTGTTTGCAACAGAAAAAGACAGATAAGCGTCCTGGTTCTGGTTAATCCTGAAAAATACACCTGTTTTAGGATTGAAAAATCCGAAATTATGTTTTTGTCCCAGATCTTTCAGATCATCATCAGGGCCTTCCATGACATAATTAATGAATCTATACTGTAAGTCGACAAAGAAAGACCATCTGTCAGTAACAGGATAATCGGATTTGGCATATATACTGACTTCCTTTTTAATTCCGTTGTTTAAGTACCATTGATGATCCTTTTCCAGGTTGCCTGCATACTTCATCCATATAATATCTCCGAAATGATCTCCGTCATAATAATTCATTCCTCCTCCGAAAGTGGTTGTAAGCTTTTCACCTTTATATCTCAGGGAATATACTATTCCGTAGAAATCATTTGAGAGCCATTTTCTTCTAACGATATCGGTGTAATCAATCAGGGTATCTCCTATTTGCAGATCCGGCAATCCATATTCAGACAGAACGGCATCTTCCTTGAATTCTTCATAATAACCATTTCCGTATGTATAATGAAAAGCAGCATTGAAGTTAAGGTTATCACTAAAATTGTATCCATAAATAAGCTGAAAGTGGTTTTGAGTATAGTTATCACTTTCATTGTTATAATAACGTGTTATTCCGTTCTCATCGGTATACTCACCAGCCGGGTTATATCGTCTGTTAAGGGGTAGTATTTCCTTTGGCACTCCCCACCATCCTATTCCTGTTTTTTCCTGGCCCAGTATAATATTTGTTTTAAGGTGAGATTTATTTGTACGTAAAACGCCGTTAATAAATGCAGAACGGTGAGAAGATCCTGTCCGGTCAATGAAGCCGTCGCTTCTGAGATCGGAAAATCTGACCTGAAACGCTACTCTTTCCGACAATAGTCCAGTCCCTGCTGCAATCGTTTTCTTAAAAGTGTTAAATGATCCATACGATGCGTCAATTTGCGCAAAAGGCTCGTTATCCGGATTTTGAGTCTGTATGTTTACTGTTGCCCCAAAAGCTCCGGCACCATTTGTAGACGTCCCTGCACCTCTCTGAACCTGGATATTGTCTACAGAAGAAGCCAGGTCAGGCAGATCAACCCAAAACACCTGCTGGGATTCAGGATCGTTAAGGGGAATGCCATCAATTGTAACATTGATCCTGCTTGGATCGGTTCCTCTTATACGCAAATTGGTGTAACCTATTCCATGGCCGGCTTCCGATGTTTCAACAAGAGAAGGGGTAAGTCCAAGCAGAAAAGGTATATCCTGACCGACATTTTGTTTACTGATCGCTTCAATGTCAAGAGTAGTGTAAGCCAGAGGCGTATTGGATCCCGCTCTGGTAGCATTAACGATCACCTCTCCCGCCAGAAATGATCTCCCGGGGAGTTGGATATCGTATTCAGTAAGTCCTTTGAGTTCAACTTCAACAATCTTCGTTTCGTATCCGATAAATGAAAAACGAAGTCTGTAAACACCATCACTGAGACCCTCCAGAAGATAAGAGCCATCAGTATTACTGTAGGTTCCGAGAAAAGTGCCTTCAACAGATACGGCTGCGCCAGCCAATGGTTCACCCGATTCCCCTGTAACCTTCCCCTTTATCACAGAATCTCTGTTCTGAATAGCAAGAGATATCTGTGACATAAAAATCAACGTCATTAACAGACAAAAAACTTTTGTTTTCATAGTAGTAAAGTTTTTGGCCAAAAGCTACGGGCTGAAATCAAGTGTGATATTTTTCCTCCGCCGGCATTATCCGGATCAGGTTCAAGGGTATGATCTCAGCCTGTAATTTAAGGCACCCCATATTTGAGACTTCAAAGTTAAAACCTTTTTCCGATAATTCAATTTTTTATTACATTTATCATTTTATTCTCATTTCAGAATGAAAGATCTTCTCAGAAAACTTAATTATAAGGATTATGAGCGGATAGCTGTACTGAACGCCGACGAGGCATTTCTCTCAGCTGTCAGGAATGAACTGAGCGACATAGTTATTGATCCTGAAATAGACCAGAGATGTCCGTATGAATTCATGATAATCTTTGTCAGGAATATGGCTGAAGTTGAAAATACAGCACCTCTGGCACTCCATAATCTCACTGCAGACGGTATACTATGGTTCTGCTTCCCAAAGAAAAAATCGAAAAAGACAACTATAGGCCTGAGCCGTGACAAAGGATGGAAAACCCTTAATAATGCAGGCTTCTTTGGAGTCAGGATAATTACGATAGATGACAACTGGTCAGCTCTGAGATTCAGAAATGTGAAGTTCATCAGAACAAAATCCAGGTTCTCAAAAAAATAATAATTACTTATCCAATCCGGATTTATGATCAGGACGATAATAATAGGTACTCCCCTTGGAGAGATGACAGCAGCTGCAACCCGGGAAGGGATCTGTTTCCTGTCTTTTAACAACGAAAACAATAACCCGGAAAGCCTTGAAAAACTCTCAAAAACTCTTGGATTATCTGTTAAAAAAGGTAGTAACAAGCATCTGCGCATGCTTGGGAAACAGCTGAAAGATTATTTCAAAGGGAAAAGAAAAGAATTCTCTCTTTCCTTAATAACGTTTGGTACTGATTTCCAAAAACGTGTCTGGGAAAATCTTATTCACAATACGCCTTACGGAACCACCAAATCATACAAAGATCAGGCTGCAGAACTCAGGAACAGCAAATCGGCCAGAGCGGTAGCCCGGGCAAATGCATCCAACAGGATAGCAATTATTATTCCATGCCACAGAATAATAGGTTCTGATGGCAGTCTGACAGGCTATGCCGGAGGGCTGGACAAAAAACGATGGCTCATCAATCATGAAAAAAAGTTTTCCGGTAAAACTGTGGAACTGGATCTCTTTTGAACAAATAAACACTTATCAATATATCCATGAAAACATTTTCTAAATACCATTACCTCTTCTTTCTTTTAATACTTACAATAATTATCCTTCCCTCTTGTGCACAAAGCGAATCTGTGGAAGAATGCCTTTCAGGTCATACCTACGGCTTCTTTGGGGGTCTGTGGCATGGCTTTATTGCTCCCTTCGATTTTCTGGGAATGCTCTTTAGCGACAAGATAACCATGTATGCACAGAACAATAACGGGGGATTTTATGCTCTCGGTTTTCTGCTCGGAAGCGGCGGCTGGGGATTCTTCGGCGGAAAAAGCATCCGCAGGATACAGCATACCAGAATAGACATCAACGATCAGAGATTTGATCATGCAGAGATCATTGAAGAATAAAAAACTGTGTTTCCTGAGAGAATGATATAACTGTTCACCAATAATAATATACAAGCCCATGAAACAGATTATAACACTTTTCCTGTTTATTATTTCCATTTCTTCTTACTCGCAAAAAAAGGATCTGTTTTATCTCTGGCCTTATGATGTTCCCGGGGAGAGGGGTGATAAAACCGGACCTGTAGTTGATACGCTACGAAAAGATGGCGTCTTACATTTAGTTGAAAAATACGATCCTGGCAGGAATAAGGAGACTCTCTGAAACCGGCACATTACTCTAATTAATAAATCTTTGTATTTTTGCCCGGATATTTATTTCTCTTACACTATTTGAAATTAACATGTATAAAACGGGTAAAAAAGAAGCAGTAATAATTTTTATTGTGCTTTCACTAATCTCTCCTTTTAGACTGACGGGACAGGAGAGTAGCGGGAAAATGTCAGAATATATTCCTGATATCGACGTAATACTTAAGACAAAGCTTGAACATGATCTGGACAATTCCCTGATGCGTTTTGAAGTCAGGAATGCACGTTTCGGGTTAAGAGGTAAAATAAACGAAAAGATGTCTTACCGTACCCAGCTCGATCTGTCCGATGAAGGACAGATGAAGATGCTTGATGCCTATATACGTTTCACTCCTGTAAAAAACCTGGATTTTTACCTGGGCCAGAGAAAAATACCTTTCAGCACCGATTATATGAGAAATCCTGCCGAAAATATATTTGCCAACAGATCTTTTCTTTCAAAATATATAAATAACGGGTTAAGAGATATCGGATTTTTTGCCTCTTATAAATTCAGTGGAACACTGCCTCTTGAAATAATTGCAGGAGCTGTAAATGGGACGGGTAACAATAACCCTCAATGGATATCACGACCAAATTTTGCAGGGAGGATATTAGTCGGAAATGAGACAGGTTTCAGAACTGTTTTGAATGCTTACTACGGTGAGGCACCGGATAAGATACACCTTGCAATGTTCGGAGCTGAATTTCGTTATGCCAGTGAATCATTCCTCATCGAATCGGAATATATAAGTAGGAACTGGACTGACACACTCTCATTCAGTCAGCATGACGATGGATTGTATATTCATTCTTATTATCATTTTCCTGTAAGAAATGAATTGGTTAAAATGATAACGCCTGTATTCAGGTGGGATTTTACCGGTTCATCCATCTTCAGTAATAATATTGATGTAAACCGTTTGACTATTGGTTTCAACACAGGATTTGACTCACGTCCGTTCTATTCTGAGATCAGATTAAACTACGAAAATTATTTTCGGGGTACCCTGCCTATCCATACCGATAAATTAACTCTGGAGTTCATTGCCAGATTCTGATGATCTTTTGGCTTTTCTGCTCTTTATTGATTTCATCAGAAGGTATATAACAAAGGCAGCTCCAAAACCATAAAGAATATATTCAAGATAAGGAAATATCTGGTCTTTTATATCATAGATAAAGTACCCTATTAAGGCCAGTATTATATTCCATATACCTGCGCCGACAAAAGTGTATAAAATAAAATCACGGAGGTTCATCCTGGCCAGTCCGGCAGGAATAGAAATAAGCTGACGGACAGCAGGTACCAGTCGGCCTATGAGAGTTGAGGATTTGCCGTTACGGTTGAAATAATTCTCGGCATGTACTACTTTTTCTTCTGATAGCAGAAACATCCTTCCTGCCTTTGATCCGGCAAACCTATATACAATAGGACGGCCAAGATATACTGCCAGATAGTAGTTTATAAGAGCGCCTGCAAGAGCCCCCAGTGTTCCGGCCAGGACCACTCCAAAAATATTCAAACCTCCCTGTGCTGCTTTATAAGCTGCAAAAGGGATTATTACCTCTGAGGGGAAAGGTATAAATGAACTTTCTATCAGCATCAAAAAGGCAACAGTGAAATAATTGAGGTTTGCCATGTACCATTCTACCACACTGTTAATAAATTCCATAATCGTCAGCCCTTTTAGGTTGCCAAAGATAACCAACATTTTGGAAACAAGAAGCTCTTCCGGAAAGAAGGTCTTCCGGAAGAGCAATGTTATACCGGTACTGTATTCTGTTTACTTTATAGTCAATAAAACAACTGATTTTGAAGGCAATACAACATTCAGGAGATCACCTGTCTTCTTCGCTCCCTTAAACGGGGAGATCTTAACAGTTTCGGGTTTGTCAAATGTGTTTATATCAGTGATCTTTGATGAAGTTAGAACTTCTCCTGTCACTTCCGACCAATTGATCTGGTTAAGAGTAGTACTAAGGGTAATTGTGTTATCAGGATCAATATTCACAAGGGTTATATGTACTACACCCAGGGAATCCTGAGAAGCAGACACATTCAATGCAGGCAACCTGTCGTCGCCAAGTACATAATCAGGACTGGTAAATTTGACAGGAAGCATCTTTGCATCATGATGGACTTTAAACAGATCAAAAACATGATATGTAGGTGTGAGAAGGATCTTTGTCCCTTCAGTCAGAATGACAGCCTGAAGGACGTTGATTGTTTGTGCCAGTTGAGCCATTTTAACCCTGTCGCAATGATTATTAAAAGTATTCAGATGCACTCCTGCAATAAGTGCATCGCGAAGGCTGTTCTGCTGGAAGAGAAACCTCGGGTTGGTTCCCGGTTCAGGATCAGTCCATATACCCCATTCCCCTACAACAAGTGCAATTCGCTTACCGGGATCATATTTTGTCATTATTGAATCATGCATCTTAATATATTCTTCCATTCTGAATGCATTTCTCATAGTAGCAAAATATGTCTCTTCAGTGAAACTGGTTGCTGAACCCTGGCTTGGCACCTGAGCCTGTTGCTGCCCCGCCTGACCGGAACCAGGAGGTCTCATCCTGTTTCTAGGCGGACGAGTGTAATAATGAAAATCAATTCCCCACACTCCTCTTCTGCCAGTACCTAAAGATTGCATCATAACATCCATCCAGTTATAATCACCACCACTTGGTCCACATGCTATTTTTTGAAGAGTTGCTCCCGGATAATTCTTTGCAAATGAGGAATATCGCCTGTACTGGGTGGCATAATATTCGGGTGTCATATCTCCGCCGCAACCCCAGTTTTCATTGCCTACTCCCCAGAAAGTAACTCCCCATGGCTTTTCCCTGCCGTTTTGCTTCCTCAGATTTGTCATCGGACTAATCCCGTCGTAATTGATATACTCTACCCATTTGCTCATTTCTTCAACTGTTCCGCTGCCAACATTACCGACAATAAATGGCTCGGTATTAAGCAGTTCACACAGTTCAAGGAACTCATGTGTACCAAAACTGTTATCTTCCGTTACATTCCCCCAGTTGGTGTTTATCATGGTCGGACGTTCATCTCTGGGCCCGATACCATCTTCCCAGTGATATTCATCCGCAAAACAGCCTCCCGGCCACCTCAGGTTAGGGATTTGTATCTTCTTCAGGGCCTCAACTACATCAAGACGGATACGATCTTTCTTTGGGACAGGCATTGACTCATCCACCCAGTAACCGTCATAGATACATCTGCCCAGATGTTCCGAAAAATGTCCGTAAATATGACGGCTGATTGTGTATTCTGCGTTCGCTCCATCAACCAGAAGAGATACCGACGACTGGCTAAAACAGATTGTACCTGCCGCCAATACAATTAATAGAATAAAAGTCTTTTTCATCTGTAAATAATTTTTATTTCAAAGGTCACATGGCTTTAACAAAAATAAACAAAAGATGTCCACCAACAAAATCAGCTGACAATTATTCCCGATATACCAATATTAAACTGATAATTGTTATATTACACTGCTTTTTTTAAAGCAAATCGATCATAAAAAACAAACATCATCAAGAGAAAAATATGAGTGTAGAAAGAACTTTTGATCTTCCTGACCGCTACATGGAATTATACAACGGGAAGGAAGATGCTCTCTGCTGTAAGCGGAATGGCTCATGGATAAAATACAGTTCACAGGAGTATTATGATAATGCACATCATTTCAGTTACGGATTGCTTGAACTCGGGTTTAAAAAAAGAGACAAGATCATCACTGTATCAAACAACCGACCGGAATGGAATTTCGCCGACCTTGGCATGGCCATGGCAGGGGTGGTCCATGTACCTGTCTTCACCTCCTTAAGTACTGAAGACTATCACTACATCATCAGTCACAGTGAAGCAAAAATGCTGCTTGTCTCTGACAAAAAACTGCTCAGTGCAATTGATCCGCAGTCGCTCAGTGAAGGAAAGGCTCTGCCGGTTTACTCTTTTGATGATATTGAAGGGATAAAAAGCTGGACCGGAATAATCGAAGCAGGAAAGGCAGCATCTGAAAAACATCATAAGACTTTATGTATTATTAAGAAGTCCATTTTACCCGATGACTTTGCTTCACTTATCTATACCTCGGGGACAACAGCAAAGGCAAAAGGGGTTATTCTAACCCACCGCAACATTGTAAGTAATTTCACTTCAGCGGCTTCTGTTTTTAAACTAAACCCGGAAGACAAGTTCCTGAGTATCCTGCCGCTGTGTCATGTAGGAGGGCGAATGGGCAATTATCAGACACAGTATAGCGGAAGCAGCATTTATTATGCTGAAAATATGGGGACAATTGCTGCCAACCTGAAAGAGATACAAGCTGACGGGTTCGATGCCGTTCCGAGAGTTATTGAGAAATTTTATGACAACATAACAGCCAAGGGGAAAAAACTTAAGGGTTTAAAAAGAATACTGTTTTTCCGGGCAGTCAGTCTGGGATTGAAATATCAGCCTTTTGGCGCTAACGGATGGTTGTATGAACAAAGGTTGAGGATTGCCGATAAACTGATCTTCAGCAAATGGCGTCAGGCTCTGGGAAACAGGGTCAGAATAGTGGGATGCGGAGGAGCAAGTCTGCAGCCAAGACTTGAGAAAATATTCTGGGCTGCAGGAATAAAAATAATAAATATGTACGGACTCACTGAGACTTCTCCTATAATAACTATCAACAGAACTGAAAAGGGTGGCGTTAAACTCGGATCTGTCGGAACGACCATAGAAGATGTGGAAGTAAAAATAGCTGAAGACGGAGAGATAATGTGCAAAGGCCCTAATGTGTCGCCGGGTTATTATAAGAATCCAGTGTTGACAGAAATGGCTTTTGACGATGAAGGATGGTTCCATACAGGAGATATTGGACATATTGAAGATGGTAAATTCCTTTTTGTTACAGACAGGAAAAAAGAGATATTTAAACTATCAAACGGTAAATTCATTGCACCTCAGATTCTTGAAAATATATTCAAGGAACTGCCAATTATTGATCATATAATGGTTATGGGGGAACATGAGAAATTCCCCAGCGCACTTATTTCTCCCAATTTCAAATATTTTTACGACTGGAAAACAGAAAGGAAGATCGATTTTTCCGACCATGTCGATCTGATAAACCTGCCTGTGGTACAGACATATTTTTCTTCTGAAATTCAAAGAATAAACAAAAAGCTGAGCCCGCCTGAAAGGATTAACAGGTTCAGACTTGTCCATGATGAATGGAGTCCTGCCACTGGAGAACTTTCTCCCACACTAAAACTAAGAAGACAGTTTATCATTGATAAATATAAGGCTGTCATTAACGAAGTCTACAAGAAACAATAAAGAATCCCTTTTTTGCTTGTCCACGATTTAAAATATACTACGGACTCAATCAGAGAAGAATTTTATTTTATATAATATGCAAATTCACAAAGTAAGCAACAGTGAAACAGAAAAGATGTTCCTTGATACTGCAAGAATAATTTATAAAAACGATAACACATGGGTTTGTCCTCTTGATAATGATATCAAAGCTGTTTTTGACCCTGAAAAAAATCCATATCACAAACACGGGACAGTGGCAAGATGGGTGCTGACTGACAGTAATAACAGGCTCTCAGGCAGAATAGCTGCTTTTATTGATTACAATCTTGCCAACTCCTACGACCAGGGCACAGGAGGGATAGGTTTCTTTGAATGTATAAACGATAAAGATGCTGCCTCCACACTTTTTGATACTGCAAAATCATGGCTTACAGAACGTGGCATGGAAGCCATGGACGGACCTGTTAATTTCGGAGAGACAGATAAGTTCTGGGGCCTGCTGGTAAAAGGATTTACTCACCCCTCTTTCGATGTGCCGTATAATCATCCCTACTATCAGGAACTGTTTGAGTCATATAGCTTCAGAACATATTATAAAATGGAAGGATTCCATCTCGATATAACAAAAGGAATACCGGAAAGAGTCTTCAGGATAGCTGAAAGAGTAATTAAACAACCAGGATATTCGTTCAGATATTTCACATGGAAAGAAGCCGATAAATTCATAAATGATTTCGCCGAAGTATTCAATGAAGCCTGGGCCTCTTTTAAACAATATTTCGAACCTCTCAGCCCTGAATATATCAAGGCTACACTGAAAAAATCAAAGCCGATACAGGAAGAGGAATCTATATGGATTGCTTATTTTAATGACAAACCTATTGCCATATACCTGATGTTCCCTGATATGAACCAGATACTGAAACATCTGAATGGCAAACTGGATATAATAAGTATGATTAAATTTGTATGGCTCAGGAAGAGGAATACTATGACAAGGGCCAAAGGACTCCTGATGGGTGTTATCCCAAAATACCAGGGACATGGAATAGAATCGGCCTTCATTGTAAACCTTCTCAAAGTGTTTGAAAATAAACCTCATTATACCGAGATCGAATTCTCATGGGTTGCCGATTTCAATCCTAAAATGCGGAAGATCTTTATCTCAGTGGGCAGTGTGCCGGCAAAAGAATATATAACCTTCCGTTATCTTTTCGATCGTAACAGGGAATTCAAACGTTATCCTATACCTGAATAAAATAAACGAATGAAATACGATGTAATAATTATAGGCACAGGACTTGGAGGCCTGGTAGCAGGAGCCAAACTATCAAAAGAAGGGAAAAAAGTCCTGCTCATTGAACAACACAACAAGGCGGGAGGATGTGCCACCACATTCAGACGCCGCGATTTCAACTTTGAAGTGGGATTACATGAGATGGATGGCTTACATCCCCGGGACATGAAAACAAAAATATTCAGGGACCTGGATGTCTTAGATAAGGTTGAGTTTGTTACTATTCCTGAATTTTACAGATTTACTAATGGCCGTTATAATATCACCATCCCTCATCAGGTTTCACAGGCAATAGATACTCTTCTGGAAGTCTTCCCGGATGAGAATGACGGGATAAGGGCATATTTCGATCAGATAATACCTGTCTCCGGGAAAAAAGCCGGCAGTGAACAGGATGATACAAGCATAGGTGAATTCCTCGATTCCATCATAAAAAATGAAGATCTCAAACTGGTTCTTCTCGGGAACCTGGGATACTTCGGAGATGATCCCTATTCTCTTTCACTCAGATATTATTCAGTTGCCCAGGGTAGTTATTATACCGGAGGCTCAAGTTATATAAAAGGAGGTTCGCAAAAGCTGTCTGATCACCTGGCCAGATACATTTTAAAACATGGCGGAAAAATATTATTTAACCATCTGGTAACAGGACTTAAAACGAGTGATCGCAGAATCACCGGGGTTATATACAAAAAAAGGAGAGACCATGACTCATCATTTATAGAAGCTGAGGCAGAATATCTGATTGCCAATAATTCGATTCCGGGGCTGGCAGAGCTACTGCCGGAACAACATGGGAAACTGTTAAATGAACAGATCAGCGGTATGGAATACGGAGCTTCTCTCCTGACCCTGTATCTCGGTTTCAACAAAGCCCCAAGAGATTTAGGCAATAAGTTTTATTCAACATGTATGTTTGACCCTTCTGTTAAGTCACAAGCTGATATCAAAACAAACAACAGAGACAACTTCTCCCGCCGCAGCTTTATTTTTGTAGATTACAGTCAGATCGACTCTGATCTTTCAGCACCCGATAAAGGAGTTGGCGGAATATGCTGTATTGATTATCCTGACCACTGGGACGGACTTGACAGGAAAGAATACTTATTAAAAAAAGAAGAAGCGGCCTCACTCTTCATTGAAAAACTGGAGAAACTGATACCCGGGATAAGCAGTCATATTGACCATTACGAAACAGCCACATCATTGACTGTCAGACGCTATACCCTCAATCCGGGAGGTGCTGTTTATGGTTTTGCACAGACACCCGGGAAAAAAGTATTTGATCCGGGAACAATTCTGGATAATCTTCATATAGCCTCAGCATGGGGAAAAACAGGTGGCGGATTCTCGGGAGCAATATACGGAGGTTATCTGTGTGCATATAATATTCTCAGACAGAAATAATCTGCTGCCCCAACCACTCATTCCCGGCGTATCCTTCTTTGAACAGGCTGGTCGATTATGATGGGTACACGCTCCACAATGGTATTGGCCGGATCAAGATTAAAAGACCTGATATCTGCAATACTCAGTTTCCTTACAAGGCTGTTCAGGGTAAGTATGAAATTTTCTGTGTTGGACAGAGAAAAATCACGCGACATAATCCTTTCAATAAGGATAAATTTGAAATCACTTTCAATACCATGTTTCCTGAGTGACTCATAACTGCTTTTCAGTTCAATCTCTCCCGATTTGACAAGATCCTCTATCACTTCCCTGAAAAAGAGGTTCACTTTTGGTACTATCTTGAATCCTATATTGAAATCTACCCGGATAAGAATACCCGGGATTATCTGAGTCACCTGATAGGAAAACCTGTTTGGTTCATTAACCCTGTTAACGTGAAGAAACCAGTACGTATCAGCCCGTTTAGGCTGTTTCTGAAAAATGGAATATATTACTTTCGATTCAACCTGATCGACCTTGTTGGCACGAATAATATAAACAAGATTAGTAGCAAAACGGGGTACAGACTCATCTTTGCTGAGATCGACAAAAAGATCCAGATATTTATCAAGGTTGGCAAAAGTGATATAACGGTTCTTTATCTTCCTTCCAAAATACCATCCATACATAACCAGGAAAAACAAAAAAGCCATAGTCAGGGTAAACCACCCTCCACTGTAGAACTTATTAAGATTTGCAAAGAGAAAACTACCTTCTATAGCCAGATAGGTCATTAACAACAACAGTACGAGCCGGTGATTAACACCTTTTTGAAACAAGTAATAACAAAGAAGTAATGTGGTCATTATCTCCGTTATATTAATAGCCAGACCGTAAGCTGCATTCATGTTTGCTGACTCTTTAAAAAAGATTACTGTAAAACTGCAGGTGAGCCATAAAAACCAGTTTACAAAAGGAACATACACTTGTCCTCTTACCCACGTAGGGTGTAATACCCTTATTTTGGGCCAGAAATTAAGTGATATAGCTTCTCCGATGAGAGTAAATGATCCGCTTATTATAGCCTGACTGGCTATTATTGCAGCAGCAGTGGCAAGAATTATTCCCGGTATAAGGAACCACCCGGGTATCATTTCGAAGAAAGGATTCACCAAGGGACCCTTTTCAGTATTTGTCAACAACCATGCTCCCTGCCCAAAATAATTCAATATAAGGGCTATCTTGACAAAGATCCATGATATCTGTATATTTTTCCTGCCACAATGTCCGAGATCGGCATACAAAGCCTCTGCCCCTGTTGTCGCAAGGAAAACCGCACCCAGTAACAGGAAACCACCAGGATACTCTGAAAGAAATTTGTAGGCATAGATGGGATTAAGAGCACTGAAAACATCCGGGTATTTGACTATCTGAAAAAAACCCACTACTGCAAGCATAATAAACCATGCCAGCATAATCGGGCCAAAAGCTTTCCCGACAAACTGTGTCCCGAATTGCTGAATAAAAAACAGAAGACCCAGTATAAGCAAAACAATGGGTACTACGGGAATAGCTTCGTTATATAGCTTTAATCCTTCTATTGATGAAGTAACAGTGATTGCCGGAGTAAGAACTCCGTCTGCAATAAGTGCAGCACCGCCAACCATGGTAAGTATCGCTGCCCATGATTTTTTTTCCTTAATAAGAGCTACAAGAGCAAATATTCCTCCTTCTCCGTTATTATCAGCCTTCAGGGCAATAATAACATATTTTACTGTGGTGGAAAGAGTCAGAGTCCAGAAGATACAGGACAGACCGCCGTAGATAAGTAACTTATTATAGTTTTCCGCTCCACCATTGATAATAGCCCGCATAGCATAGAGAGGGCTGGTACCAAGATCACCGAAAACGATTCCCAGGGTAATAACCATACCTGCAAAGGTGAACTTTTTAATATTTGGATACTGTTCATCCATTACATCATTCCCGGATATTAGTTACACATCATATCCGGGGGATGGACAAAGTTATAAATATTTTATCTTTGTAATTTAAATGTCAGAAACAAACATGCTAACATGTTCAAAAAAATAATAACGGTCACTTACCTTCTCTTTCTTCCTCTGTTTCTTCGCTGTCAGACACCAGACACGGCAGCACAAAAGATATCTCTTCTCTTTATTGGTGATATTATGGGGCACGACACACAGATAAAAGCTGCTGAGATACCCGGAACAGGAAAGTATGATTATAATGGTATCTTTGATTATCTGAGAGAAGAGACAGGTGAACCCGATCTGGCTGTGGCTAACCTTGAAGTTACCCTGGCAGGCAGACCCTATGTTGGCTATCCTCAGTTCAGTTCACCGGCAGCTCTGGCAACAGCCTGCCTCAATGCCGGGATCAACTGCCTGGTGACTGCCAATAATCACTCTGTCGACAGGGGTATGCCCGGCATTACCGGTACAATACACCGGCTGGACAGCATCGGAATGCCTCACACAGGCACTTTCACCTCCACGTCCGCAAAAGACTCCCTCCAGCCTCTCATCCTCACCGCAAACGATATATCCGTGGCGATACTTAACTATACTTACGGAACCAACGAGTTAAGAGTGCCACAACCTGCCATTGTCAATATGCTCAACAAAGAATTAATTATTGCCGATATAAAAAAAGCCAGAGAAAAGAAACCTGACATTCTGGTTCTTTATCTTCACTGGGGAACTGAATATGATACCATACCTTCGCGCGACCAGACTGAACTGGCTGACTGCCTGCTTGACCGGGGAGCCGATCTTATTATAGGCTCCCATCCCCATGTACTCCAGAAAATGATGTGGTACAAAGACGATTCACTGAAATATGGTAAAGCAGTCGTTTATTCTCTGGGAAATTTCGTCTCAAACCAGAGAAAAGAACGGACAGACGGAGGGTCAATGATCAGACTTGAAATGGTAAAAAAAGGAGACGCGATAGAAATAACTGAAGCCGGCTATTACCTTACATGGGTGTATACTCCCATTATGAACGGCATCAGAAAATTCTATATACTGCCCTGTTCTAAATTTGAAAACGATCCCGGATTTTTCCCTCTCAATGATGACTATGTTCAAATGAAAAATTTCATTTCAATCTCGCGCAGACTCCTCAACCGTGAAAACCTTAATCTAAATGAATACCGCTATCTTGATGGCAGGTGGACTCTGAATTACTGACATAAAAAAAAATTTTCCCTTCTTAATTGGCTTTTAATTAATAGATTTGCAAAATAAAGATTAATACAATAATATGTTATACGATTACAATACCCAGCGAAAGCGGATGGCTCTTCCTGAATATGGCAGGAATGTACAGAAAATGGTCGACCACATAAAAACGATAGAAGACAGAAATGAGAGAAACCGTGCTGCCAAAACTATTATCCAGATAATGGGCAACCTGAATCCTCACCTTCGTGATGAAGGAGATTTTAAACATAAACTATGGGACCATCTTGCCCTTATTGCAAATTTTGAACTCGATATAGACTCTCCTTATCCTGTCCCTGAACCAACCAAATTCGTTGAAAAACCCCGGCAGGTGCCTTATAAACAGGGAGATATCAAGTTCCTTCATTATGGCAGAGTGATTGAGATGATGATCGAAGCCACTGCTGAAATGGATGAAAGCGAGGAAAAAGAATACCTTATTACACTGATAGTAAATCAGATGAAAAAAGCCTATGTTACATGGAACAGAAGCCAGGTAGCCGATGAAGTCATTATCAACGACCTCAAATCTCTTTCGCGCGGTATGCTAAAGGTTTCTGATAACATTAAAATTCTTGAAGTAAAAGAGTTATTGCCACAAACAAAGAAAAAGTCACAGGGAAAATCACAAAACAGACAACAGAATAAACACTATAGCAAGAAAAAAGGATATAGCCGTCCCTAATGAGTACTTTCATTGTCCAGGGTGGAAAACCCCTCAAGGGTGAGATAATACCCCAGGGTGCAAAAAATGAAGCTCTGCAGATTATCTGTGCAACACTACTGACTCCGGAAAAAGTAACAATTAAAAACCTTCCGGATATAGCTGATGTATCCAGGATCATTGAATTATTGATTTCCCTTGGAGTTACGGTGAAAAGGGAATCCCGTTCTGTTATTAGTTTCGAAGCTTCAAATATCAATCTCGATTATCTTCAGACCAAAGAATTCAGAGATCAAAGTATCAGTATGAGAGGATCTATTATGGTTGTCGGTCCACTCCTTGCCCGGTTTGGAAAAGCTTTCATTCCACAGCCCGGAGGAGATAAGATAGGACGTCGCCGTATTGACACCCATTTTATCGGCTTCAGGAAACTTGGAGCAAATTTTGAATATGACAGCACAGGTTCATTCTACAAACTGGAGGCAAGTACATTGAACGGAACATATATACACCTCGATGAAGCTTCAGTTACCGGTACTGCAAATATTGTTATGGCTGCAGTACTGGCAAAAGGTTCAAGCACTATTTATAATGCTGCATGCGAACCATATATACAACAACTCTGTAAAATGCTTGTATCCATGGGAGCAAAAATAGACGGTATAGGTTCAAATCTTCTCCGCATAGAAGGTGTAAAAGAATTAACCGGCTGTATCCATGAGATCCTTCCCGATATGATCGAAATAGGATCATTTATCGGTATGGCAGCAATGACAGAATCTGAGCTGACAATAAAAAACGTTTCATACGACAACCTGGGTATTATACCCGATTCTTTCAGAAGACTTGGAATTAACCTGGAAAAAGCCGGTGACGATATTATTGTTCCTCATCAGCTTCATTATGAGATTGAAACTTTTATCGATGGTTCAATTATGGTCATAGCCGATGCTATATGGCCCGGACTAACTCCCGATCTTCTTAGTATATTCCTCGTAACAGCTACTCAGGCAAAGGGGTCAGTACTTATCCATCAGAAAATGTTTGAAAGCCGCCTGTTCTTTGTTGATAAACTAATTGACATGGGAGCACAGATTATCCTGTGCGACCCCCACAGAGCAACAGTTATCGGCCTCGATAAAATGATAAGACTACGGGGCACAGTGATGTCATCCCCCGATATAAGAGCTGGCGTAGCTTTGCTTATAGCTGCCATGTCAGCTGAAGGACAAAGTGTTATACATAACATTGAACAAATAGACAGAGGCTATCAGGATATTGATAAAAGACTGAATGCACTGGGAGCCGATATAAAAAGAGTATAAAAATATTTTGCAATTTCTCTCCTTGCGGCAAAGAAAAAATAATCTTCCCTTCACTGTTATATTTTTTTCTTATCTGTCAAAATGTCAAAACAACAGGACTGGCAGATAATTTGCTAATGGAGTAGTATTACTTTTAACTGATACGGAGATGGGAAAAAAGAAAACACCTGAACAGCATGAATCTCAAAAAAACACAAACAACAAAACATTTGAATATAAGGCACATACTAAGTCTGAAGAAGTTACAGAGGACATGGATGGAGATAAGCCAGATGACATAAGAACAGAAAGGCCATCTGCGGAGTGCACGGAAACAGATAAAGAAAATTATGACAAAGTTGTATCTGAGAAGGAACAGCTTATGGAAAAACTGGCAGAAATACAGGATAAGTATATCCGTCTGTCAGCTGAGTATGATAATTACCGTAAGAGAACCCTTCGGGAAAAGATAGATCTTTCAAAACATGCCGGTGAAGAGTTTTTTCTAAGGATACTTCCCGTAATGGATGATTTTGAAAGAGCTCTTGCACACATTGAACAAGGCAACGACTTTAAATCCCTTAAGGAAGGGATAGATCTTATTTATACAAAATTCACAGAATTTTTCAAACAAAGCGGTGTAAAAGAGATAGATGCCCTTAACACACCCTTTGATTTCGAGCTGCATGATGCTGTGGCAAAGATACCTGTTGAGGAGGAAGACAGGAAAGGTAAGGTTGTGGAGGTTATAATGAAGGGGTATTACCTTCAGGACAAGGTAATACGACACGCAAAAGTTGTTGTAGGGGAATAACTAATAAGCTTTCAGCATATCTGGAGCACAAAAGAAGGAAACAGGATGGGAAAAAGAGATTATTATGAGGTGCTTGGTCTTTCCAAAAACGCCACAAAGGATGAAATTAAAAAAGCATACAGGAAACAGGCCCTTAAATATCATCCGGACAAGAATCCTGGTAATAAGGAAGCTGAGGAAAACTTTAAGGAAGCAGCTGAAGCATATGAGATACTGAGCAACGATGATAAAAAGGCCCGTTATGATCGCTTTGGTCATGCCGGAATGGGAGGTGGTAACGGTTTCGGTGGTGCCGGAATGACTATGGAAGATATTTTTTCCTCTTTCGGTGATATTTTCGGAGATGCATTCGGAGGGTTTGGTGCTTTTGGAGGCAGCAGACGAAGCGGCCGGAGAGTAAACAAAGGATCCAACCTGAGGGTTAAAGTCAAACTCACTCTCAAAGAAATTGCCAACGGCACCGAGAAAAAAATCAAAGTCTCCAGATATGACACATGTCCTCGCTGTGAGGGCACAGGAGCAGCTGACTCAGACAGCATTTCAACATGTTCCACATGCCGGGGAACAGGCCATGTTACACGTATTACCAACACCCTGCTTGGACAGATGCAAACTACTTCTGTTTGTCCTTCATGTGGAGGTGAAGGAAAAATCATTACAAAAAAATGTCCGTCATGCTACGGAGAAGGGATAGTGCAAAAAGAAGATATCATTAAAATAAATATTCCTGCCGGTGTAGCCAAAGGTATGCAAATGACGGTTAGCGGTAAAGGAAATGCCTCAAGAAGAGGGGGTATCTACGGTGATCTGCTCGTAATTATTGATGAAATTGACCATCCTGAGCTGATCAGAGAAGGCAATGACCTGATTTATAACTTATTCATAAGTATTCCCGACGCTGTTCTGGGAACAAATGTAGAAGTCCCGACTGTAGATAATAAAGTGAAGATCAAAATTGAAGCCGGCACTCAACCCGGAAAGATACTGCGCCTCAGAGGTAAAGGACTGCCTGAAGTGAATGGCTATGGCCGCGGAGACCTACTGGTAAATGTGAACGTCTGGATTCCAAAAAACATTTCAAAAGAAGAATCAAGAATAATAGAGAAATTCAAGGAATCCACATCTTTCACCCCAGATCCCGATAAGAGTGATAAAGGCTTTTTTGAAAGAATGAAGGGTTATTTTGAATAACAATAATAAAATATACATGTTTTTTCTATATTTACAGTCCCTCAGAAATCAATATTTATTATCATGCCACTCTTTGAAGCAAGAAATGTCACTAAACAATTCGGCCGTTTCACAGCTCTGGATAATGTAAGCATTTCAGTACCAGAACAATCAATCTTTGGATTGCTTGGCCCTAACGGTGCAGGGAAAACAACCCTTATACGAATTATAAACCAGATCACAGGTCCTGATTCGGGAGAACTGTTTATGAACGGGAAAAAACTTACTCCAGATGATGTACATGTTATAGGTTATCTTCCTGAAGAGAGAGGACTTTATAAAAAAATGAAAGTTGGCGAACAGGCCATCTATCTTGCAGAACTAAAAGGCCTGTCAAAAAATGAGGCAATGAAAAGACTTAAATACTGGTTCAAAAAACTTGAGATAGTCGACTGGTGGGATAAAAAAGTTGAAGAATTATCAAAAGGCATGCAGCAAAAAGTACAATTCATTACAACAATACTTCACGAACCTAAACTTCTTATTTTCGATGAACCATTCACAGGATTCGACCCTGTAAACACAAATATCATCAAAAACGAAATACTCTTCCTCAGAGAAAGAGGTGCTACAATCATTTTCTCAACCCATAACATGGGATCAGTTGAAGAATTGTGTGACAATATATCTCTTATAAATAAATCAAAAACCATCCTTGAAGGAAGAGTGGATGAAATCCGTAAAAAATGGGCTGCCAATGAATATGACCTTATTTTTAAAGGTGATGTAACAATAGAAGACAATAATCTTTTTACAGTATTAAACAGGCAAGACAATGATAATAAGAGCATTATCAGGATTAAAACCACAGAAAACATAATAACAAATGATATCCTTAGCCATTTAATGAAAGCTGGTGAGATATTATCATTCAACCCTTCATTACCTTCTATGAACGATATCTTTATCAGAGTGGTGAGAGCACAGAATTAGAATCCCTAATTTCAAATTTTCCCGGAATATGAATAAAACAGCTGTCATTATTAAAAGAGAGTATATAACCAGGGTTAGAAAGAAGTCATTTATTATCATGACCATCCTCGCTCCCATTCTGATGGCAGCATTGATTATTCTGCCAACAGTTCTTATGATGAGCGACAGAGATAAGGACTTTAAAAAAATTGCAGTGATAGAAGATGGTTCTGACCTGTTTAAAAATGTTATACCCAACACAAATGATGCTGAATTTGTGTATCTCGAAGATGTAAATGTCAATGATCTGAAAGAAACTTTTGAAGAAGCCGGTTATTACGGTATTCTGTATATTTCACCGGAAGTGATTAATATTCCTAATGCTATTCAGCTTATATCAAAAAAACAACCCCCCATAGGACTTCTTGATCATATATCCGGTTCACTTGAAAAAGAAATAGAAAAACAGAAATTACTTGCTTACAACATAGAAGATCTTGATAGTATCTTAAAGAGTATCAGGACTAACGTCGACATTCAGACTATTAAGATTGATGATTCAGGTCAGGCTAAAGAAACCAGTACAGGTATTGCCATGATCCTTGCTTATTTAGGAGGATTCCTCATGTATATGCTGGTATTCATTTTTGGTTCCCAGGTAATGAGAGGAGTGATAGAAGAAAAAACAAGCAGGGTTGTCGAGGTTATTGTATCCTCAGTAAAACCCGTTCAGCTGATGCTGGGTAAGATTATCGGAATAGCTTTGGTCGGTCTGACACAATTCATGATTTGGGTGATATTAACTGTTGGGGCAGTAGCCTTTGTTAAAGGAACTGTTCTGAAAGAATCAGGCATAACGGAAATAACACAAAATATTCCTCAGAATATTATGTCGGAAAATAATATGACAGTTAATGCAGAAGAAACAGTTGAAGCATTATCTCCCGAAATGGAAGAGTTTTCAAAAATGTTCGAAAGTGCTTTAAATCAGGACTGGCTGTTGATTATCTTCTCCTTTATCTTTTATTTTATTACAGGATATTTTCTGTATGCATCGGTTTTTGCTGCAATTGGGTCTGCTGTCGACAATGAAACAGAAACACAACAATTCATGTTACCTGTTACTATTCCAATAATACTAGGCCTGATGGTTGCTGTGGGAACAATGCAGAACCCGGAAAGTTCACTTTCTTTCTGGTTTTCCATTATACCTCTTACTTCTCCCATTGTAATGATAGCCCGTATACCATTTGGAGTTCCACTATGGCAGATCATTCTGTCAATGGCCCTGATGGTAATTACATTCCTGGCCTTTGTGTGGATGGCTGCAAAAATTTACAGAACAGGTATTCTGATGTACGGCAAAAAAACATCCTGGAAAGAATTATGGAAATGGTTGAAATATAGCGGATAGACCTTTCGGCTAAACCGTTTCCCATTCCAGTCCTGTAATAAGGATTCTGGATTTTTCTAACTTAATCATTATTAACCTGATAATAGTTTTTACTTATGGCGAAAATATTAGTGATTGACGATGAGAAAGCAATCAGAAATACTTTGAAAGATGTGCTGGAGTATGAAAAATATGAAGTCGATCTTGCAGAAGATGGTCCCTCTGGCCTTGAACTCTTTTCCGCCAATAACTACGATATTGTTTTATGCGACATAAAAATGCAGAAAATGGATGGCATAGAAGTGCTGCAGAAAATAATGGAAATATCCACTTTGACTCCGGTAGTGATGATATCGGGACACGGGAATATTGATACTGCAGTTGATGCTATCAAAAAGGGTGCATACGATTTTCTGGAAAAACCACTTGACCTTAACCGGCTTCTGATAACCATACGCAATGCCATGGATAAGTCAACACTTATAACCCAGACGCAGGTTCTCAGAAATAAAGTAAGCAAAATGTATGAGATAGTAGGTGAATCGGAAGCTATAAGGAAGGTCAGGGATATGATTGACAGGGTAGCACCTACTGAAGCCAGGGTATTGATTACAGGAGCTAACGGTACCGGAAAAGAACTGGTAGCTCATCAGATACATGAAAAAAGCAACAGGGCCAAAGGACCTTTCGTGGAAGTCAACTGCGCAGCCATACCTTCAGAACTTATTGAAAGTGAGTTATTCGGACATGAAAAAGGTTCATTTACCTCAGCAATAAAACAACGGATCGGAAAATTTGAACAGGCCGATGGAGGAACCCTGTTTCTCGACGAAATAGGTGATATGAGCCTGTCTGCTCAGGCAAAAGTACTGAGAGCTCTTCAGGAAAACAAGATAACAAGAGTGGGATCGGACAAGGATATTCAGGTTAACGTAAGAGTAATAACAGCAACAAACAAAAACATAAAAAAAGAGATAGAAGCCAATAACTTCAGAGAAGATCTCTATCACAGGCTTAGTGTAATACTCATCCACGTCCCTACACTGAATGAACGATCAGATGACATTCCACTTCTGGCAGATCACTTTAACACACTGATATGCAAAGAATATGGCATGAGCAAAAAAAACCTCACAAAAGATGCCATTGAAGAACTCCAGAAAATTCAATGGACAGGTAATATCAGAGAGTTCAGAAATGTTTTGGAACGACTGATAATCTTGTGCAAGGATGATATAACAGGAACTGATGTGTTAGCTTATGCACGACCGGTATCGGGAAATATTTCTATCTGAGATATTTTAATGATACATAGCCGTTAACAATATTCCAAACAGGTATTAAGAGAGATATTCCTGACTTCAGGATTCAGTTCTTTTTCTGATTTTTAATTTCTGCCCTACCTGTATCTTTTGCGGATCGGAAATATTATTCAGATTAAGCACTTCTGTTGTCGTTACATTTCCATACATCTTTACTATATCCCATATAGTATCTCCGTAACGGACAATATGAGTAACATAATCGCCATCCTGTTCCCGGGAACCTGCTACAAGAGGCAATGGTTCAGGTACAGAAACACTTTTGCCAATTGAGGCCTGCTTTTCGGCAAACGACATTGTATTTATTTTTGAATACAGATCTGCCTTGTCAGGATCAACAAAAACAGTAAGTTGCTGACCAATCCGGATTATATTACGATAAATATTATTCCAGTACCTTAATTCCGATAATCCCACATGATACCATTCTGCAATATAGCCAAGGTTATCACCCTCCTTCACATTATAAATAAGTTTGGTTTTACCCTTAACATCCGGAGGTACATAAACTGATCTGGTTGGATTTGCTATAACTGTTTCCTTGTTAAGATAAAGGTCATACTTATGATTCCGTATAGTATCACTCAGATCAATAAAACTACCCAGATAATTCATAGGAAGAGTTATAGGCTGAGGTTTACCTGAACCGGGAATAAGACCTGTCCTGTACTGTGGATTAAGTGATCGTAATTCTCCGGAAGACAAGCCCAGTACTTCTGATATCTGTGACAGATGCATGTCGGTATTTATCATTATGGTATCGGTGGCTATGGGGAAGTTAACAGGGACAGGTTGAATATTATGTTCCGGATAATAGTTCATGGCATAAGCGGCTGCAATATATTGTGGGATATATCCCCTTGTCTCCCTTGGCAGGCGATAATAAATATCCCAGTAATCTTTTTTGTTACCCGATCGTCTTATAGCTTTATTTACATTACCAGGACCACAGTTGTAAGCGGCTATTACCAGGATCCAGTCGTTATAAATACCATACAGATCCTTCAGATACCTTGCTGCAGCATGAGTGGCTCTGACAGGATCGCGACGCTCATCAATAATTGAATTTATCGTAAGGCCATAAGAGCGTCCTGTACTGTAAATGAACTGCCACATCCCGGTAGCACCGGAACGCCTGTTTACTGCATTTGGATTTAAAGCAGACTCAATAACTGCCATATACTTTAATTCAGCAGGGATACCATAATAATCAAAAATATCTTCAATCATGGGGAAATAATAATCCTTAAGCCCCAGCATAACCCTGAACTGGTCACGTTTTTTGATTGTATAAACATGAATATGATTTCTGATAATACTATTATAATTGAGCTTAATGACTGAATTGATCCTCGCAAGACGTGAAGTATATATTGAATCCGGATATTCAATTCCTATTGTGTCATCTGTCAGGATCAATGGATTGTTACATAACATCTGTTTCACATGCCAGTCATTCACAAGACTGTCAAGATCCGTACTCATACGATCAATACTTATCTCAGAATGGATGATTATAGTATCGTTAACAGAAAAAGCCCTGACGGCAGGAAAAGAAAACAAGAGACACAGAATAACAGTTACAATTTTCATTAATAATTATTTAATCAGAATTTATATTTTATATTCAAATTCATTACCGGCAATGACTGTCCATATAATGGCATCGATAAAGGAATAATATTCAAGCCCAGATTATCACTTACATCGAAACCTGACAGGCTGGCATCTACATTTGCATCGAGCACTGTTAGTAAAAACCAGGCTGCTATGCCAATATACGAAAGATCACGGTATTTTTTATAATAATCCACCCCTCTTAACATTCTTTCTTTATACCATTCTTCATTTGATTTATCATAGCTATCTGGAAAGAGGACAGGGTCGTAAGTGGCAGGGTCGGCATTTTTTATCAGATCAAGATAGGAATCCGTTTCAGGAATTTTATCTGTAAAATCCTGATAAGCTCTGAGATAGGTATTGTAATTTGATGTATTATAGTGTATTGAATAAATAACCCCTCCAAAGCCTGCATATACCAGAGGCACCTTCCAGTATTTCCTGTTATATATTTGACCGAGGCCGGGAAAAGCGACTGCCAGCATTGTGGCTTTGAGTGGATCGGCTTTGGTAATGTGACTCCCGTTGTCAGCAACAGACAGTGTATCCTGGGCATTTATGGTTGCATACCAACAACACAGGAAGATTAACAGAAGAAGTGATATTTTTTTGTACGCCCTCAAAATATATCAATAACCGTTAGGTAAACGGTAACAGTATAACGGCGCGACAAAGATAATTATTTTCAGGAGTTGAGACGATCAAATATTCCCAAAATACGTTCCATCTCTTCAGGGTTTTCAAAGGGTATCACAATTTTCCCCTTCCCCTGTTCATTTATTCTGAAATTAACATTTGCGGAAAAGATTCGGTTAAGATGGTTTTTCAACTGTACAAAATCCTCGTTAAGCTTTATTTTTTTCTCATGTTTCTCCGGATCGCGTGTTCTATCCGCCTGCATATCCCTTACCAGTTTCTCTGCCTGTCGCACTGACAGATCACCATCAACAATTTTATAGTATACATTTATCTGTTTTTTTGGATCTTCAATGTTTATAAGAGAACGGGCATGTCCCATTGACAGTTGCCTGTTTCTTATTCCAAGCTGTATTTCGGCAGGTAGTTTAAGCAAACGCAGGTAGTTGGCCACTGTGGATCTTTGTTTTCCCACTCTTTCACTCAGTTCTTCCTGCGTTAGTTTACATTCTTCTGTCAGTCTCTGAAAGGATATTGCTACCTCAATAGCATCAAGATCTTCCCTTTGTATATTTTCTACCAGAGCCAGTTCCAGCATAGCCTGATCATCTGCTGTCCGTACGTATGCCGGCACATGTGTCAGCCCTGCAAGCCTGGCAGCTCTAAGACGTCTTTCTCCGGCAATGAGCTGATATCGTCCATCGCCTGCCTCTCTTACCGTCAGTGGCTGTATTACCCCTATCTTCTTTATTGATGAAGCCAGTTCTTCCAGAGATTGTTCATCAAAACTTGTTCTGGGCTGAAAAGGATTCGCATCAATAGAATCGACAGAAATATCTTTATTTGCTTCGACTTTCTTTTCGAGTATTTCTTTTTCCACACCTTCTATTAAAGCGCCCAACCCTCTTCCCAATGCATTTTTCTTTGCCATTTGTTTTTTATTATACCTCGTTAATTTTAGCTTCCATTTTCGCTATCAACTCCCGGGCCAGATTAAGATAGTTAACCGTTCCTCTTGAATCAGCATCATATAAAATGGCAGGCTGACCAAAACTTGGAGCTTCTGAAAGTTTTACATTCCGCTGTATTATAGTTTTAAAAACCATTTGCTGGAAATGTTTATTCACCTCCTCTGCAACCTGATTTGATAATCTCAGTCGTGAATCGTACATCGTAAGAAGGAAACCTTCAATTTCCAGATCAGGATTCAGATTAGACTGAATAATTTTTATTGTATTCAGCAGTTTCCCCAGTCCCTCAAGAGCAAAATACTCACACTGCACAGGTATAATAACTGAATTGGAAGCAGTAAGAGCATTCACAGTAAGAAGCCCGAGAGAAGGAGAACAATCTATCAGAATATAATCGAATTCCTTTTTTAATGATGTAAGTATATTTTTTAAAATCTTTTCCCTTTCCGGCCTCTCAAGCATTTCGATTTCAGCCCCGACAAGATCAATATTGGATGGCATCAGGGAAAGATTTTCCACTTCACAGCCTATTATTGTTTCTTCAGTATCCTTGCCGTCAATAAGACAATCATATATAGTGCTCTTCAACTGCCTTGAATCAATACCTATACCGGAAGTGGCATTGGCCTGAGGATCCGCATCAATGATAAGAACCTTTTTCTCAAGAGCGGCCAGACTGGCTGCCAGGTTGATAGCAGTGGTCGTTTTCCCTACACCACCCTTCTGATTAGTTATCGATATTATTCTTGCCATTTATTTCCTTTTTTGTATTATTTTGCGCTTCAAATTTACCAATTATACTACCATGCCGCCGGAAACAGAAAGATGTAATTGTAAACATTTATTCCGGGCTTATCAACATTTTATCAACAATATTTTTACTGCTTTTTGTATGTATAGTATTCACTATTTGTGCCTTATGGGATATTTTACGTTTTAGTTAATAACTTTTTCTAAATTGTCAGAAAAGCTCTGGCACGCTTTTGTTTACGGTAATTATTCACATCTTTATATTTCGAAAAAATATGTCACGCCATGTCAGTGAATGAAATAAGCCACTATTGGTACACAATAGTAAACCCAAATGCAGGTGAAGGTAAAGGTAAAAAAGACTGGTACAGGATAGCGAGTCTTTTCGAAAAAAGATCCATACCCATAACAGTTAAATTCACAGAAAGGAAAAATCAGGCCATTGAATTTGCAAGAGAAGCTGTCATAAAAGGTTATAGAAAGATCATTGCAGTAGGCGGTGACGGCACTCTTCATGAGGTCATTAACGGAATCTTCTCTCAGGAAGAATGCTCTCCCCGACAGATCTCAGTAGGTATGATACCTGTCGGCACAGGCAACGACTGGGGGAAAATGTTCGGTATCCCTCTTATTTATGAAGGAGCCGTTGATGTGATAAAAGAAAATAAAATATTCCTTCACGATATAGGAATAATTAAATACAATGATGGAGATAAGCAGAAGCAAAGATATTTTATAAATATCGCAGGACTTGGATATGAAGCTCTTGTAGTAAAAAAAACAAATAAACAGAAAGAAAAAGGAAGAAGCAGCCAGGCTATTTATTTACTTAATCTGCTTAGTAGTCTTGTGGTATTCAGGAATACAAAAACAGATATTACCATTGATGATAAACCCTATTCAGGTAAAGTTTTTTC
>Ga0116163_1000302_pt1 | contig 36231 bp, 28 predicted proteins | sample AD_UKC107_MetaG_FD_89889 | JGI IMG/M metagenome (GOLD analysis project Ga0116163, IMG submission 89889) | Active sludge microbial communities of municipal wastewater-treating anaerobic digesters from Hong Kong - AD_UKC107_MetaG | ecosystem: Engineered > Bioreactor > Anaerobic > Digestate...
GGGCGTGCCATTGCTTTTTCCTCCTGCTTGTAGTACGAACAGGAGGTTCGTTTCAGAAATAATTTCTGGTAAAATAATAAAAAAAATCCGGGGTCAGAGCACCTGTAAAACAGCGGCACATCCATCCTAAAACTTTTCACCAAAAATCTTTTCATATCCGAAAATTTCACTCTCGTCAGAAGGCCGGAAAAAATACACGCCACGGCCCGGCATCCCGGGATCAATCCCCCTGATAAAGAGATAATAAATCCCGCCGAAATGCCGTCCATAATCAAAGCCTGCAATAATTTGTCTCAGCATGCGTAAAAAAGACGCAGCATAAATTTGATACTGCAGATCATAGCGGGATTCTTCCATGCTCCTGGCAAGGGACTCCTTACCATAGCCATCATTAATGATATTTGACTTCCAGTCGAGGATGAAATATTTGCCTTCGTGCTCGAACGCCATGTCTATAAAACCCTTGAGATAGCCCTGCTCTGACCCCATATCCGGCACTCTAACCGTCGAATCTGCTACCGGCAGATAAAACCCCATTTCGTGGACCCGGCGCTTTAATCTTCCCAGGACCAGCCCTGACCCGTTGATGTCAGTGCGCAGCGTGTTCCAGACCACGCGGATGATCGAATCCCCGATCAGCTCAAACTGATCTCTGTTCCTCACCGGAAGATGCGCATCAAGGGCCTCTTTAACGATTCGTGCCACTTCATTGTTTTTTTTCAGATGCGCCGGTCCGTCAGCATCCATGACCGCAGAAAAATCGATCCTCTCAAAAATTTCATGAAACACGGTGCCTATTGCCGCGCCCCCGGGCAATGGATCATCAGAAACCTCCGGGTGGATGTCCTCATCCGAATCCCGGGGCTCATCGTCTTCATCTTTCACCCGTTCACCGAATGAAAACTTTTCTGCGCGGACATACCCCTCGTCTTCTCTTGACTTGATACTGGAAAACGATTCAACCATGACCTTTCGTGCGAGAAAGGATTCATTCTTTTCTTCAAGCAGGTCCTGAACGCAGGAAGAGTCGATGCCCACTATCGAAGCATTGGCCACACATACGGCTTCACGCATATTTTCAGTAATATTCAGGCCATTGACGCGGATTAATTCAGAGGCAGAACAGGAATCAAGTGCGGTGGCAAGCCATTCACCCAGCATGCCCGCGGTACGTTTCGCGCTTGATGTCGGCATAAAACGGGGCACATACAGCACCTCTCCGGCCCTGGTCAGCGCAACATAGAAAAGCCGCTCATCCTCCCAGCGCTGTTCACGGTTGTGACGTTCCCTTGATTCCGCCTCACCGGCAAGATCAAAACAGCGCCTGCCCCGGTCGTGGAACTGGGGCACCGCTGCCGGCTTTGGTCTGCTGAAGCCCCCGGCTATAAATACTACCGGGAACTGCAGCCCCTTGCTCGCGTGGACAGTCATTATTTGCACTCCCGGGTCTTCCTGCTCGGGCCGGTGATAGTTCACGGCATCATCCCCTCCCCGGCTTCCTGATATCAGTGAATCAAGTTTCTTGATGATCCATCGTATGTCTTGTTTAGACGAATTTGCCTGTACTGACAGAAATTCAATGATATGATAAAAATCTGTCAGGGCCCGCTCACCGTCTTTATCCTGCATTACCCTGAGCGAAAGGCCCGACTCGTGCACCAGTGAATGAAACAGAGCGCTCCAGCGTTTCTCCGCGGCAAACGTGTGCCACCTGAACAGGGCCAGGGTCACCGGATGGTTTTCACCCAATGCTTCATACCCGGCAAGGGACTCAACCGCGATCCCGAAAAACCTGGTGATCAGCGCGCGTCTGACCGCGCGGTGGCCCGTCGGGTCAGCGACCGCTTCAAGAACACAGCGTATCTCAAGGGCCGCGCGCGACTGAAAAAGCCCTTCCCGCTTATAATATGAAAACCGCACGCCTTCCCTGCGCAGGCCTGTTTCAACCGCGTGCGCTTCATTCCAGGAACGGATGAGCACCGCAATCTGTTTATGCTCAATTCCGGCTGCCAGCAGGGCCCTGATCTCGCGCGCCATGAACCTGCAGTAGCGGTAACGCGCTTCAGTCGCGGTTGATTCCCCCATGTCCACCACGACCAGGCGGCTGTCCACGCCCGAAGCGGACGCACTGCGTGATTCAGGATACTCCACGTCCCAGTACTCAATGGCCTGGTCGGTAAACCAGTTACCGGGCCTGAAAAGCCGGTTAAACGACGACACGAGATTCCGGGACGAGCGCCAGTTATCGGCCAGTGAATAATAATTCGCACCACGACGGAGCATTTCGCTTTTCGCAGTGTGGTAGGCATAAACGTCCGCGCCCCTGAACCCGTAAATGGCCTGTTTGGGGTCACCCACAACAATGAGCCTGTTCCCCTTTCCTTCGAGAAAAACATTCCTGAACAGCGACCACTGGAGCATGTCCGTGTCCTGGAATTCGTCAACGATCGCATAACGGTATTTTCTGCGGAGCTCGATGCACAGCGGTCCTTCGGGGTCGTGCGTCCCCTTTTCAACCAGGGAGATCATGTCCTTATAACTGATAAGCCCCCGCTCACGTTTAAACCGGGCCGCGTGTTCAAGCACGCTGTGGATAGTGCTTACGGCGAGGAAACTCTCTATCGACAACGGAATCAGGGAACACAGTTCATCAGCAAGCTGCACAACCCGCGGCAGGGACGGAAGCGCGTCCTTAAAATCGAGTTCCTCCTTTTTCCCCGATTCCATGAGTTCCCTGAACCCTTCATCGCCTGTTTCAAGGGTTTTTTTGAAAAGCAGCAGAGAATACGGCGACAGTTCTCCGCGCCTGGATATACTGACCAGTTCAACAAGAGGGTTGATGAATCCTCTGAGGCGCTTGTTGATACTGTTTTTATTAATATTTAAGGACAGATACTGTTCGGCAAAACGGCTCACGGGGGGATGTTCTTCGCCCGTGGGCCCGATCAGCGGGTCAAGTTCGGCAAGCACTTGAGCGCAGGGCGCCACAATACGTTTCATCTCAGCGATTAAATCGCCGGACGCGGAAGGAAGAAGCACGTCCCCGGCCTCGGGCGTGAATTTTTCCGCCATGGCGAGCACAAGCGACATCCATCCGCTCTGGTCCCGTTTGACATCGGGAAAGCCGGATACTTTTAGCATGTCCTCAAGTCCCGGGCCGAATTCTTTATGCCATCCCCGTATAATATTCTTTAGGACGATATCATATACCGAAGCGTCGTCAGTCAGGCTGAACGTTAATCGACCGTTGTTTTCGAATGAATACAGCTGCAGCACCCTGTTGCAGAAGCCGTGAATGGTAAATATCGAAGCGCTGTCAAACGCGTCAAGGGACTCCTGTATTCTCGCAGCCGCAGGCCCTGCCGATTTTTTTTTGCGCTCATGAAGAAGCTGCCTGATTCTTTCCTTGATTTCTCCGGTCGCCTTTTCGGTAAACGTAACGACCAGCACCTGGTCCAGGGAATCGATGCCGCCCGATTCAAGCAGGCGCGCCACGATCTGTTCAATGGTATAGGTCTTGCCTGTCCCGGCTGACGCCTCAATGACCATGTGGGATGAAAGATCGATCTCTCCGCAGTCATGGATTTCAACAGGATGATATGTTTTTTCCTTCATCACTTTTTCCTGTTACTTTCCTTTTTCTTAACCACAATGAGCCCGAAACGGTTTCTCACTTTGTCAAACGCGTCTTCAGGGACCCCGGGATCAACGAGAACCATGATATTGCTCTCTTTATAGCTTCCAAATGACTTCTCCCTCTCCTCATACAGCAGCCTTTCAAAAGAGGCCCTGTAGTCCGACCTGATGCGTCCATCGGGCTCTGCAGCGAGATCATGCGGCGCGGGCATGTTTTTATGAAACACGATATCAGCCGGAAGGTGGTCAACTGCCGGGCAGCGCAAAAATTCAGCAAGGAGCGAAAAAAGATAGTGCTGTGCCTGTCCGCGATCAAGGTTCCACTGGACCGCCTCTATTTTATCCCTGAGTTCGACATTGAGGACAAACGGCCCTTCACCGGCAAGCGAATACAGCTCACGGTCAAGGCCCGAGGCCGCAACAGCGTAAAAAAGAAACGCGCCGAGAAAATGTCCGGGACGCAGGTCGTTCGCTCCCGAGGTGACCAGGGTCTCGGCAGCGCTGCCGGTTTTCCAGAGAAAGGGAAGCGACCCCGAGAGGTTGACCCTGAAGGTATCATCCCCGGCCGGAACGGAAAACGCAGGGGGCGGAAGTTCAACTTCGGCCTCCTCCCTTCCCGGCCCGAACCTGACTCCCCGAATGAGGGTGTGGCCTCTTTTCTCACGCAGAAACTCACCCAGGCCCGCGTTCCCGGCCCCCCTGATCCGGGCATCGGCCCTTTCAAGCAGGAAGTCCTTGTCAATGGTCCGCAACGCCCCCGAAGGGGACCGTCCCTGCATTGACGCGAAGTCATGGGCGCGGCGCAGATAATCAAGGCTCGCCCGGGCGTCGCCTGAGAGAACATACCTGCGCAGGGTGTTTTCCACAAGGGTGTAGTCATCCGGATAGCCCGAATAAAACGGCTCATCGTCCCTGGCAAGCAGGTCTTCTGCCACGATGTTCCTGCCGAGCTGAAAGAACCGGGCGAGGACCGATTCAGCGGGGTTTACCAGAAAATAGCGCAGGTCAGCAAGAGACACGGGGTGGACGATCTCCGCGCCGGAAGATTCGCGGCCCTGCTGTTTCGGCAGGGAAAAATCGGGAGACAGAGAGGCTTCGGCTTTGTCAAGGAGCGCTTTTCCTTCCCTGTTTTCAGGCGGCGCCATGGTTTTCAGGAAGAGCACCCGGTCAAGGAGCGAAGGGCTCACCACGACAGGGCCGCTTTTGCCGTGATACGAAACATAGTCCTGCCAGGCGGGGCCGCGGTCGTGCGCGAGTGATCGTAAATCATACGACCGCAGGGGAACATCGACGATCATGAAATCCGAACCGGTCACGTGCTCCTCAATAAAGGAACGAAGCTGGCGCACCGGGGAATTGGCGATAAAATCCTGGTCGCGCTGCAGATCGCGGGCAACATACGAAAGGCAGAGCTTTTCCGCGGTTGACATCAGTATCTGAAGAAAGAGATACCGGTTCGCGTCAGGGCTCGACACGTCGCCGATGCGCCTGCGCCCGGCCGCAAGATCAAGGGCCGAAGCGTCAGCGGTGCCGGGGAAGGCACCCTCGCTCATGCCCATGACATAGCAGACCCGGAACGGCACCTGGCGGCGCGGCACCAGGGCCGATATATTGACCCCCGAGACGAGATAGCGGCCGTGAAAACCGGGGATGGCCCTGAGGTTCTCAGTAATATATTCCCTGATAAAATCGAGTGACAGGCCGCGCCGCAGAACAGGCAGGTCAAACACAGCGAGCGCATCCAGGCCCGGCGCAGACCCATGAGGACTGTTTCCTCCCCCGGTATTGAATCCGGAACCGCGATAAAACGCGCGATCAGTTCATCAATGACACCAAGCCATTCTTGCGCCGACAGCTCTCCGGTGCGGACGGGCGCGATGATCGAATGCAACAGTTCCAGTGACAGGCTTATGGCGCCGACCTGCTCGCTGTCATTGCTGTTCATGTCGGCGAAGGGCACGATCCCCCGGTAGGATTGCAAGGCATCCGAAGGCCCTTCCATGACCCTTCCCATTCTCAGGCGCCTCAGGCCCTGCTGCCAGGTACATGATTCTCCCGCGGTGTTCCCGTCAGAGGAAAAGCCCCGGAATATGTTAAGGCTGTCCGCCCACTTAAGCCATGTCTCGGCATCGCGGCTGTCAATACCGCGGGCCTTCTGAAAGGCCGGATTCATGACCAGAGTGAAAACTTCCGACCTGGTGAAATCACCCCGGGCAAGCTCAAACAGGGCAATGACCGCCTCGCCCACAACACTTTCGGACGCGGCAGTGAAATCGATCATCCCCATGGATATTCTCTGCTCCCTGGAAAAAACCGACTTGATCACCGGGCCGTACATCTCCATGTCAGGAACATAAACCGCGATGTCGGTCATCTTGAGGGACGGGTCCCGCTCGAGGCTGTGCAGGATGCTGGCGTAGACGGATTCAACTTCACGGTACACCGTCTGGCAGCGGGCGATCTGGACGCTCCTGTCCTGCGCCAGCAATTCCCCGCCTGATGAGCGGGCCATGATGCGCCGCTGCAGCTGGCCCAGTACCGTATTCTCCTGTGCGGACGCGGTCTGTCCGACCCATGAAGCTTCGAATTCGACGCTCCCGATACAGGCCTCTTCAACCATGCTCATGAGCTTCACGTCCTCGCGGCCCGCCCTTCCCCACGCCTGCAGGAGCCGGTTTTCTTCCGGCGTATAATCAAGGTATTCGCCCTGGCTGTCTTCACCGACCCTCACGCTTCTGATCTTTCTCCAGCGCTCCTCAACCGGGGTCTCGACGTCCTCCCAGAACTCGGAGCAGGGATTCAGGTGGTACACGTAGACATCGGCCGCGCTTCCCAGGCCGAAAACCAGGCCGGCGTGAAAAGGAGAAAGCTGGGACTCGCAGAAAAAATGGATGACCGGCAGGCACGGGCCTGCTGAAGCGAAGTCCGTTTCACGCGCGTGCGCCGGCAGGCTCATGGCCCCGTTAAAGGCCCCCGCGCACAACCCTTTCGGGCCCAGGGCCTTCAGGTACAGCGAACGCTGCGCGCGTTCCATGCCGGTATCGAAAACAAGGCGGCCCGATTTCCATGCTTCGATCATGTCAGGGCGGCGGTGTTCATAGGCCGAAAAATTCACCGCGAGTTTTCCCGCGAGCTGCCATGCGCGCGTCTCGTGTTCAGGGCCGTGTTCGCCGGCCGGCATCAGGACGCCGGGGTGGCCCGGGCCTTTTCCGGCGACGCTTTTTTCCGTGAGCAGATAATACAGCACCAGGCGGAGCTGGGTCGCGTCAAGAAGGCCCGGGCACGGGCCGGTGCGCTCCCTGATGCGCCTGATGAGCTTCCACAGTCCCGGATCAAGGAACTGAAAATCGATATTGGCGGCAATGCCGTTCACATCCGCGAGCCGCATCTGGACCCACTCCCTGAGGTGCGGGTTCGGGATAAAAACAACGTCCGCCCCCAGAGGGTTCTCCCTTTCTCTGGCGAGATGCCCGGCGAGCGCGGCGCAGAGCTCATCGATGGTGTTGCTGTAATACAGTTTTACCGGCATTGATCACACTGCTCCGGGTCCCGCTTATTTCAACACGCGTTCCCTGCGGGAGAGGATCGTGCAAGGGTCTATCTGGGCCACGCTGTCAAAAATGTAGTCCGGCTTATAGGGGAAGCGGCCAGCGTGTTTCCTGGAGGTCACCCCTGAAAGCACCAGGCAGGTTGTCATTCCCGATTCTAGGCCGCCGACGATGTCAGTGTCCATGCGGTCGCCGATCATGAAACAGCTCGCGGAGTGCACGCCCAGCTTTTTACGGGCCCAGTACATCATCGCGGGATTCGGCTTTCCCAGGAAATACGGGGCCATGCCGGTCACCTTCTGGATCGGCGCGACCAGCGCGCCGCACGCAGGCACCGGGCCCCGCCTCGTGGGGCCGGTGATGTCCGGGTTGGTCGCGATAAAGCGCGCGCCTTCCTGGATGAGAAGCGTTGCCTCGATGATGCGCGCGTAATCATACTCCTCGGTCTCCCCGACGATGACGTAGTCAGGGTCCCTGTTCGTGATCGTCACCCCGATCTTTTCAAGCTCGCTGAGCAGGCCCTTCCCCCCGATGACATAGGCGCTTGAACTGGGCTGCTGGTACTTGATAAAACTCGCCGTTGCCATGGCCGAGGTGTAAAAATGTTCACGCTCGACATCGATCCCTATTTTGGAAAGGCGCTCTCTGAGCTCATCCGGGGTATGATAGGAATTATTGGTCAGAAAAAGGTATTTGAAATTGCCCTGCTGCAGCCTGTCCACGAATTCTCGGGCGCCTTCAATAAGCGCGGATCCCTTGTTGATGACCCCGTCCATATCGATTATAAAGGCCTTTTCGTAGCCGCGGTCATCAGCTCTTCTCATCCTCTCCGGCATGTACCCCCCTTACAGCTCGTCAATTATCATGGAGATCATTTCTTTGGCATCGTTGATATCTTCCTGGAGCTGTTTCATGTCCAGACGGTGATTTTCATCACGGGCCTTCTGGTATTTGTTCATCAGTATTTTCAATGATTCGTTAAGGCTCTCGAGTTCTTTATCCACAGCGGTAAACGGTTCAGCCGTCCCGTACGCGGCCATGGTCGAGCGCATGGTGGCCAGGTCGATGATCTCGCCCCACCGGGGCACGTAGGCCGCGTAGCCGAATTCCTTCTGGATCGAATCGGACAGCGCGGTCGCCGAATCCTCTTCGCCGTGCACCACGAAAACCTTGAGCCTGGGATTATTGATTGTTTCCATCCACCTGAGGATTCCCGTGCGGTCGGCGTGCGCCGAAAACCCGCCCAGTGTGTGGACCGTTGCGTTGACATGAACGTCCTGGCCGTATACTCTTACCTGTTTGGCGCCGTCAACAAGCCGCCGGCCCAGAGTGCCTTCGGCCTGGTAGCCAACGAACACGATGCTCGAGCTCGGCTTGTAGAGGTTGTTCATCAGGTGGTACTTGATCCTGCCCGCGGTGCACATGCCGCTCGCCGAAATGATAATCGAGCCCTTTGCGGTGTCGTTGAGCTTTTTCGATTCCTCCGCGGAGCGGACGAAGTGAAGGCCGGGAAAATCAAGAGGGCTGTCTCCCGAATTCAGGATGTTCCTGGTCTCCTCGTCGAAGCATTGCTCGTTCTTTTTGAATATTTCGGTCGCCGATATCGCGAGCGGCGAATCGATATAGACCGGGATGCGGGGGATCTCGCCGGCTTTCAAAAGCTTCGAGAGTGTGAATATGATCTCCTGGGTCCGCTCAATGGCAAAGGCGGGGATAATTATGTTGCCGTCCCTGTTGTGCGAATTGAGGATGATATTTTTCAGCTCGTCATAGGTCTGCTCCCTGTTCTTGTGTTCACGGTTTCCGTAGGTCGACTCGACGAGAAGGATGTCGGCCTCGTCAACCGTTTCAGGGTCGCGAATTATGGCCTGTTCCCTCTGGCCGATATCGCCGGAGAACACGATCTTCGTTTTTTTCCCGTCCTCGTCGATCCACATTTCTATGAACGACGAGCCCAGGATATGGCCCGCGTCCCGGAACCGCACCTGTATTCTCGGATGGATCTGGATCACTTTGCCGTAACTCACCGGAACAAAGTTCTTCATGCTCTCCTCGGCGTCTTCAACCGTGTACAGGGCCTCGACCGTTTCCCTTCCCATTCTCTTGTTGCGCCGGTTGATCCAGTCGGTATCCATTTCCTGTATGTGCGCGCTGTCCGGAAGCATGACCGAACAGAGGTCCGCCGTCGCGTCAGTCGCGTATATATTGGCGAAAAATCCCTCCTTTACCAGTTTGGGGATCAGGCCGCTGTGGTCGATATGGGCGTGGGTCAGCAGAAGGGCGTCGATCTTTTTTGGGGCGTAAATCAGGTTCAGGTAATTACGCGCTTTAAGCTCCCTCTTGCCCTGGAACATCCCGCAGTCAACCATGATGGTAAAATCTTTGTCCTTCACTATATATGAAGACCCGGTAACGGTGCGTGCGCCTCCGACAAATTCTATCTGCATATTGTTCTCCTCACCTATTGTACCTGAAAGGGGTGATAATTTCAAGCGCCGGCAGGAATAACCCCCGATCAGGACACCTGTATAACAGTAACCTATAAATAACACTTAAAAAATCAACTTGATTTCTATAAATATCCCGTCATATGCATTTTCCCGTCAGTATTACCCAGAGACCGGTAAAATATAATTGACATAATGGCTAAAAAAAATCTAATTTTATGAAATTGCGGAGGAGTGCGGATGAAAGACCGGACTGTTTTAATCAACAATACGCTTATTATTAAATCATCGCGCACCTATATCTGGATCGCGACTTTTTCGGGGATCGCGCTTCTTATATCCGGCATCTATATGATCTTCAGCGGTATTTTCGGGGGGCACTTCACCTTCAGCGTTGGTTTCATGATGTCATCCCTCGGCCTGCTCTTCTTTGTCAATTCCCGCTATTATAAAATCTACATCAACAGGGACCCGGGATTTATAAGCATCCTGGAATCAACGTTTACCTCAATAGCGCCGTTGAAGATACCCATTAAACGCTACTCCATAATCAGCATCCAGACGATAGTAACGCCCGGCCAGCGCCGAAGCCTGGCAACCTCTTATGAGATAATCTTCATGAACGAGTTCGGCTCGTCCCTGCATGTGGCCGAATTCAGCGAAAAAGACGAGGCGATGATTTTCGCGCGCAAGCTCCAGGACCTGACCGGCAGGGACCTGTACCTGGACAATACTCCGGTAATCAAAAATGTCAAATTAAAAGACATCCCGGTGACGAAACTCGCTGTTGACCTTCCCCGTAAAACCCGGATCAGCAGAAAATATGAAAACGACACCCTGGTCCTCAAATGGAAAAAAAGCTTTTCGTTCTTTCAGTATTTCTTTTTCATTTCTTTCATTTATGGCGTGTTTCATTTCTTCAATTTCGTGCTTTTTGCCGATGAAATTCTTTCACTGATCCGCAATGTCGTTTACGGCATACTGATCATCGCCCTGGGCATCGTCGCGCTGACGTTTCTCATTACCAATACCGGGACTTTCGTCCTGAACATCAAAAAGAACGTTATCAATTATTACTGGCAGTTCATGGGAAAATGGATACGATACCGCGAGGTGAGCAGAGATCATGTCATAATGGTAAAAAACACTTTCAACATGAACGACAACCATATCGAAATCATTGACAAGGACTCATTCGGCTTCATAAATAAAATCACCCCTCAGCTGAAAAACAGAACTTCCGCTCCCGATATCATGATGTATCAGCAGCTTGCCCACGCGAGGCACCGGATAATCCGCCTTGACGTGTCCTCTCTCTCGATCAATGAAAAATTCTTCATTGAAGAAATGCTCTTAAAGGAATAACACAGTAATGAAAAAATTCGAAACCGTAATCTGCGGCGCTGGAATAGTGGGCCTGACCATCGCGCGCGAGCTCATACAGAGAGGATGCCGTTCTCTCGCTGTTATCGAAAAGGAAGGGAAGCCCGGCATGCATGCTTCAGGCCGCAACAGCGGCGTTCTTCACGCTGGAATATATTACTCAACCGATTCCCTCAAGGCGAAATTCTGCGCCGAGGGCAACAGGGGGATGAAGGCGTATTGTAAAAAAAAGGGCCTTCCCCTTGTCGAAAACGGCAAAGTCATCGTTGCGAAAAACGAAGCCGAGGTTGAAGTCGTTCATGAGCTGCACCGGCGGGCCGTGGCCAACGGGGCTCAAGCCCGATTGATCGACGAAAAAGGGCTCAACGCGATCGAACCCATGGCCAGAACCTGCGGCACCGGACTCCATTCCCCTGACACGGCGGTGGTGGACCCCAAATCGGTGCTGAAATCACTGGTGGAGGACCTTGACGCTACCGGCAGGGTGACGTTCCTTTTCGATACGAGAGTAGACGGCCTGGACAGCGCTGATTCAATAAGAACAGAGAATGGAACGGTCGCATTTGACCTGTTTGTCAACGCTGCCGGGGCATACAGTGATATTATCGCCCACAGTGCGGGCCTTGCTCCTGATCTAAAGCTCATCCCCTTCAAGGGGACGTACCGCAAAATCATCCCCTCAAAATCGGGGATGGTAAAGGGGAACATCTACCCGGTGCCGAACATAAAGAATCCCTTCCTGGGCGTCCATTTCACCAAAAATACCGCGGGAGACCTGTACCTGGGGCCAACAGCGATACCTGCCTTCGGCAGAGAAAACTACGGCATAGTAAGCGGCATTGACCGCGAATCGGCGACCATCCTCTACCGGGACGCGATGCTGTTTCTGGCAAACCCGAAGTTCAGGAACATAGCGATTGAGGAACCTAAAAAATATCTTTCACGGTATTTCTACAACAGTGCAAAAGAACTGGTCAAACATCTTGATTTCAGTGACATCGAACAGTCAGACAAGGTCGGCATCAGGCCGCAGCTGGTTGACTGGAAAAAGAAGGAACTGGTCATGGACTTCATGGTAATCCGTCACGAAAAAAGCATCCATATACTGAACGCCATCTCCCCGGCGTTTACCTGTTCCATGCCCTTTGCGAAGTATGTCGCGGACAACTATCTCTGATCTACAGCGCGAGTTTACAGCCGGATTTTAAACAGTGGCACGCGGCAATTGCCAGCGCATCAGCGGCGTCGTCGGGACGGGGTATTTCCTTTAAATTAAAAATCTTCCTGATCACCTGCTGCATCTGCTCTTTCGAAGCCCTGCCGTAACCGGTAATGGCCTGCTTGATCTGGGACGGGCTGTACTCCTGGTAGCTCAGGTTGCACATGCGAAGGGTAAGCACCACGGCGCCGATCGCCTTGGCGACATCCATTGCCGTGGTCGTGTTTCTTTGAAAAAAAAGCTTTTCGATGGCAACAAAATCCGGAGAGTATTCCGCGATGATTTTTTTCAACGCTGAATGAATATGATAAATCCTCTCGTCAAAAGAAAGCAGGGGGGATGTTTCAATGGCCCCGTAATCGACAATCACGAGGTCGCTCTCTATCACAGACCAGCCTAATATACCGAAGCCCGGGTCAATGCCGAGGACCCTCACTGACCCTCGCTGATCTTCAACATGATTTCATCCGAGATATCATAATTCGAATAAACGTTCTGAACATCATCAAGGTCCTCAAGAAGCTCGATAAGCCTGAGGCATTGTCCCGCCCTTTTTTCATCCAGGGGTACCGTTGTCTGTGGCATCATGGAAATCTCACTCACGCTGAGCTTGAAGCCCTTGTTTGTCAGAACATCATTGACTTCATTAAACGCTTCAGGGGAACAGACAATCTCGATAATGTCTTCATCGGTTTTAATGTCCTCAAGATCATAATCAAGCAGCAGTTCCATGACCTCGTCCTCATTGGTCTGGCCCGGTTCTATCACGATGTTGCCCTTGCGATCAAAAAGATAATTAACACAGCCGGTCTCACCGAGGTTGCCGCCGTGTTTGCTGAAGGTGGTCCTTACTTCAGGCGTGGTGCGGTTTTTATTGTCAGTGAGGCAGTCAACCATAATGGCAACACCGCCCGGGCCATACCCCTCGTAGCGAATTTCTTCATAAACAACGCCATCCAGGGTGCCGGCGCCCTTTTTTATGGCCCTTTCAATATTGTCATTCGGCATATTACTGGCTTTTGCCTTGGCGACCGCGGTTCTGAGCCGGGGGTTCGCGTTGATATCCTCACCGCCCATGCGAGCGGCAATAGTGATTTCACGGATTATTTTGGTAAAAACAGCGCCTCTTTTCGCGTCAGCAGCGCCTTTTTTTCGTTTTATGGTAGCCCACTTGGAATGACCTGACATGCTGTAACCTCGTTTATAATAAATTGATTTGTGTCATGTTAATCCCGGATTAACGGTTATATCTAATACAATAGTACAATTTTCATTTATTGTAAGGTAAAATCAAATATTTAATAACCCCTTTTTATTTTCAACTGTAATTTTACAATTCTATCACGCGCCCTGCCGGAATTATAATCAAAAGTTATTGCCTGACGGTAATACGTTATCGCATCATTATACCGTTCCTTCCTTTCAAATGCCTCCGCGAGGAACCAGCGAACCCTTCCCGCGTTGAGCCGTGAATAATCCCTGGTAATATCAACGAGCTCCAGTTCCTTTTTAGCCCTTTCTTCTTTCAGGTATTCATACAGTTCATATTCATCAAAGTCGCTCTCTTTAAGCAGGGATGTTTTCAAATCGTTAATTTTAGCTGAAAACTGGCCGATTTCATGTTCGATTTCCTTTATTTTCTGCGCTATTTTCTCCTGGTATTTCAGGGTCTCGGTATAATTCGCTATGGCGTCATCATATTCAAGGTCGTTGAAGGCCATGTCTCCGCGGTACTCATGGGCTTTCGAGCGGCGGATTATATCGGATTCAGGCAACAGGGAAAGGGCCCGGTCCAGGCTTTTCAGGGCAAGCTCATAGTTGCCGGTCCGTTTATAGGCGTTATGGCCGAGCGCGAAATGGATGAAGCCGTCGTCAGGTTTCGCTTCAAGATACCTGATGTAATACTTCTCGGTGTCAAGATAGCGTCCGATATCTTCATAAAGGTTCCCGGTCATGAGCAGAAGTTCGGGTTCAGGCTTGCCCTCAACATTGGCGATATAACGCTCCAGGTGAAAAATGGCCCTTTTCTTTTGAGCGGTCGTGTACAGGGCCGTGCCAAGCTCCCGTGAATAACGGTATTCTTCCGTGTTCAGAGAATATGCCGCTTCAAGAAAAGAAACATAGGCCTTGAAATGGCCCGCTTCCCTGAATATCTGCGCCATTTCAAAAAAAACAGCATCATCCCGCTTGTTTTCCAGGTGCCTGAACCTGAGGCACTGATAGTAATGGTTCAGGGCGTTTTCCGGCTTCAGGAGTTTAGCGCTGCACCTGGCCCCGTACAGATGAAGCGTTGATATTTCGCTGTTGTCCTCGATGAAAAAGCCCTTTGCTTTCCTCTGCCTGAACACTTTCATCAGGTCAATGTCGCGGTCAGTATTTTTCAGGGTTATAAAACCAGAAGGAACGCGTTTGTCTTCAACGCGGGTGCTGTAAATATCGTTCAGCTTTTTATCGACGATATCGAGTGCCTGTTTATATTCACCGTTATTATACAGGGAAAAATAATCCTGTTCCTGTGATCCGGCGGATGCCAGGCACAGAAAAACCGCAAGTAATGTCAGCAGGGTCCTTTTCATTATTGTTATTATCGGTAAAAACCGTATCTCTTTACAGCATCTTGAGCGGGTTTGTGTTTTTCCGATGACCGAATCCCCATGCTTTCAACAGTTCCCTGCCGATCATGACGCCGTTGATGCTGGCCTGAAGCAGTCCCCGCGTGATGCCCGCGCCGTCACCGGCGACGTAAAGACCGTTCACCGCGGTTTCAAAGTTCCTTTTAACCGAAATGATATTGGAATAAAACTTCACCTCAACGCCGTAGAGCAGGGTCTCGTCGCTGCTGATTCCCGGGAACACGCTGTCCAGGGCCTGGATCATTTCCTTGATGTCGAGCATGATCCTGTAGGGAAACACCAGGCTCAGGTCTCCGGGGACCGCATCGTCAAGGCTCGGGACTATATTGTTCCTCCTGAGGCGGGCGGACGTCGTCCTTCTGCCGCGCCTGAAATCGCCCAGCCGCTGAATAATCACCTTGCCGCCTGAAAGCATGTTCGCGAGCCTGGCGATATATTTCCCGTATTCGAGGGGCTCCCTGAAGGGATCGGTGAAATAATTCGACACGAGCACCGCAAAGTTCGTGTTGTCCGTTTTGTGTTCCTCGCCTTTATAGCTGTGGCCGTTGACCACCGCGAGGCCGCTGTCGTAGAATTCGGTGGCGACAAACCCCGAAGGATTGTTGCAGAAAGTCCGTACCCTGTCGTCAAAGGTCGGCGTATAATAGATGAGTTTGCTTTCATAGACCGCCCGGTTCACCTCTTCCATGATCTCGTTGCGGACCTCGATCCGCACGCCGATATCAACACCGCCGACCCGTGTCTGTATGCCGTATTTTTTGCAGAGCTGGTCCATCCACCCCGCGCCTTCACGGCCCGCAGCCAGGATCACCCGGTCAGAGAAGTATTCACTGTCGGCGACGACCCCGACAACCGAGCCGTCCTGCACGATCAGGTCGTTTACCGGGTTCCTGAATGAAATCTCGACGCCCCGGTCAAGGAGCTCCTTCTGAATGACCGAATAAATTTCATAGCATTTTTCCGTGCCGATATGCCGGAGGGGGGATTCAACAAGCCTGAGGTTGCTCTGTATGACCCGGTTCCGCAGCTTTCTGAGAACATCGGTCTCTTCAAGGCCATAGACTTTTTTATCAGCACCATAGGAGAGATAAATCGAATCAACATAGGAGATCATTTCCCGCAGTTCTTCATCATCCACATACTCGCTCAGAAACCCGCCTGTTTCAGTGGAAAGAATCAGCTTGCCGTCACTGTAGGCGCCGGCCCCGGAAAAACCGGTCGTAATATTGCAGGGGCGGCAGTTTCTGCAGACACCGTTTTCGCGTTTGAAACAATGCCGTTCCTCAATGGGTTTCCCTTTTTCGAGTATCAAAATTTTCTTCTTCATGCCGGAACGTAAAAGCTCAAGCGCAATAAAAATGCCTGAAGGGCCGGCGCCGGCAATGATCACATCGTATCGCTTCATCATCCCCCCTTATAAAACGACCACTCTGATTTTCCCTTATCAACTATACGCAACATACGCTCATTTTTCCATTATAATATTTCATTTTTTTATCTTGACTGAATCTGCCGCCGGGCGTCCAATCTATCCGTATCATAATAGCACATAATTTATATATTGATATGGGGGAAGGGATGAAATTACAGGATATGTTCAGCCTCAAAGGTAAAGTTTCCATAGTGACCGGCGGCGGAAGGGGCATCGGCCAGTATATCGCCACCGGCCTTGCGGAAGCCGGATCAGACCTGGTCCTGGCGTCACGAAAAATGGCAACTCTCGAAAAAACCGCGGAAGAACTGCGCAAATTCGGAGTAAAGGTTCTGCCGGTTAAATGCGACATGGGTTCCAAAGAGGACATTGAAAACATGGTCGACGCTACCATGAAGGAATTCGGCAAAATCGACGTTCTGGTGAATAACGCAGGAGTGACCTGGGGAGCACCGACACTCGACTTTCCCCTTGATAAATGGGACAAGGTATTCGAAGTGAACGTCCGCGGTGTGTGGATACTGTCACAGAAAGTCGCAAAAATCATGAAAGACGCAGGCGGCGGCAAAATAATCAACATTTCCTCGGTTTACGGCTCCCGCGGCTCGCTTGAGATAGCCCACCCCGCGGTGCCCTACAACTCATCAAAGGCAGCGGTAGAGCTCCTGACAAAAAACCTCGCGGTCAAGCTCGCGCAGTACAAAATCAACGTGAATGCGATCGCTCCCGGTTTCTTTAAAACAGACATGATGGGCTTTATTTTCAAACCGGAGATGAAAGGGATTCTGGACGCAACTCTCGCCTATATTCCTCTGGCGAAATACGGCGAAGAAGACGACGTCAAGGGCCTTGCCGTGTTCCTCGCTTCAAAGGCATCTGATTTTATTACGGGGACTATAATACCCCTCGACGGCGGGATGCTGGCGAAATAAATCTGCAAAAAAGAACGGCACCGCAGGGCCCGGCAGGGCCTTGCGGTGTATAGTGCATTTATCCGACCCTGATTACAAAAAACGTGATGTCGTCATGCTGGGGGACCTTCCCGGTAAAGGCATCAATTGATTTTACCACATTTTTAATCATGTCCGCGGGTTCTTTTCCGCAATTGTCAAGAAGCACTGCATGGAAGCGTTCAGAGCCGTACTCCTCTCCGTTTGCATTGAAAGATTCATACACCCCGTCAGTGTACTGGACAAAATAATCCCCCTTCTGAAGCTGCAGCGAACGGGAATCAGTCAGCCTTGACATTGTATCAGTTGTGGTCGCACCAAGGGCGATGCCTCCTGCCGGTATTTCAATTATTTTCTCCCTTCTTACAATGATTCCGGGATTATGGCCCGCACTTGAAAATTTAACCTGCAATGATTTAAGGTCGAGAACCCCGTAAAACATGGTGACAAAATAATTGCTCGCCGTGTTTTCGTAGAGGTGGGTGTTGATCAGTTCAAGTATTTTTTTCGTGTCAGTGATCTCACGGCAGTAAACATGAAGCAGGGTCCTGGTCATGGCCATCACCAGGCCGGAAGCCACGCCGTGGCCGGAAACGTCAGCCATCGCGAGGCCGAGTTTGCCGCTTCCGAGATCGATAAAATCATAATAGTCGCCGCCGGATTCACTCTGGGCCATATAATAGGCCCCGAAAGAAAGGCCCGGCACTGATGGGAAGCCGGCGGGCAGCAGCGCGGACTGAATATGCTGGGCGGTTTTTAACTCTTCCTGCATGCGCTGCTTTTCAAGCATCTCCTGCTGCGCCCTGCTTAAATTGGTTGCCATGATATTGATGATATCGGCAAGCCTTCCCAGCTCATCGGATCCTTTTATATCAATTCTCTTGCCAAGGTTCCCTTTGCCGATCTCAAGAGCCGCCTCCTGAAGCGAATTAACAGACCTGATTATAAATGTCGGGAAGAAAAGCGCGATTATGGTCGCCCTGAGAAAAATGCTGATGATCAGGTTGATGATCTCTTTTCTGTCCTTCTGCATATCGGAATAAAAGGAGTCCCGGAGCAGGAACAGCCCGAGAACACCGGAAAGGTCCATGCGAAACGAAACCAGCGCGAGATCATCAACGGTATATGCAGTTTCAATCGCAACTGCATTTCGCCTCATGGAGTGGTAGAAATCCCGCCACAGAACTTCATCCCCCCTGTCGTTCTTCAGAGACAGGCCGTACTCCTTGGCCATTGAATTCAACAGGACCTTGACCCTGAACAGGGGCAGTCTCTTATCCTCAATGCTGTCTTTGATCATGTCGCTGAAGGCGCGTCTGAACTGAACAAGCCTGTCTCTGGAAAGTCTTCTGGTATCAACAGCATTGATCAGGTACCAGAGGAGGACCTTTTCCTTTTGACCGGTATCAACAACGAGATCATATTCAATCCCCGGACCGCCGGAGATAATCCTGTAGAGAAACGCGTTTCTGAAGCTCTCTCTCTGGGAGCGAATTTTTTTCACGTCGCCGGCGGATCTTATGCGGGTCTTTTTAAAGGCAAGATAATCATCATAAAGCTTTACGTTGTTCCTGTTCGTGAAAAGGGGCATGCCTACAATGACGAAATGTTTTCCTTCGTCTTTCCTCCCTTCAGAAAAAGCGAGATAAGAAGAAGTGTCCACATTCTGCATATAATATGAAAAAATCGTGGGTTTAAGCTGCGCATCATCGCGCCCCCTTCCCCCTTTTATTATGCTTCCCTGTTTTGTATAAAGATCCAGCTCAAACAGCTCGCCTTTATTTCTGCTGAAATATTTATAGCGCGCCTGGTCCCTGCGGTTCCAGTTCACGTTAATGTCCTTCCAGTCTATATCGATTAAAAAAGCGATATCGAGAATATCTTCTTTTTTAATTATGCTTGAAAAGTATTCAGTCATCTCCTTTTGAGAATCATCGATTTTTTTTATGAATTCCGTTTTCTGCCGCCTGTTCAGCTCCGCCGCCTTTTCAGTTGAAAGAAACTGCGTAATCCTGAGATATGTTTCAGCATTATCCGAGGCGCCTTTGAGGATGGTGCCGCTTAACTGTAAAATCGTTTCTTTAATTTTGTTCTCATGCTGGTTATACACGGCAAGGCCGATGAGCGAAGAAGCAAAAGCGATCCCCAGAATCATGATTATGGATATTTTCAGACGAATGCCAAAGCGGATTTTCCTGACAGAAGCTTTTTTTGCCATAACTATTTCCGTTACTTGCTTAACTTGGATACAAACAGATTATACAACGAGGAGAAAGCGAATCCCGCGATAAAGCTGTCAACAGCGGCATAGCAGATATTGATGGCAATTCCCGGCAGCCTGTTCACAACGGGCTTGTCCATATTTTCAAGAATGGAAAAACCGCCGCTGGGGTACACTGATTCAAAAATTCTCACGATTTCAGCACCGAAGCCATTTAATGCGCACCATGTAAAAAGGATGGCTGCCGGGATGGTCCCGATAATAAGGGCTGTTACAGAAAACCATTTTATGCTCAACTTCATGGATACCTCACTGTAAACCTGCTCGGGGCAGAAAAATTGTTTAATTTGCTTCTTAGCATTGATTATTAAATCCAATTTTTTTCGAATAGTCAATGAATTTTCAATTCAGTGAATGATATCCAATAAAAAGCAGGCTGAGTCAAGAGGTAAATTGAACCCGATGTTATAATTTTAGTTGACGGATTGATTCTGTTACATTAGAGCGTTTCAATTACTCTATAACGATGAATATACTCCTGACAAACGATGACGGCATAAACGCCGAAGGCATACAGTCACTGTTCAGAATTCTTTCTGAACAACACCGCGTGTTCATTATCGCGCCTGATTCCGAAAAAAGCGCGTGTTCTAACGCAATCACCGTAAGAAGGCAGATACATCTCGAAAAAATTAATGACGCATGCTATTCCATAAACGCTTACCCCGCCGACTGTGTCAATATCGGCCTTAACAGCACCATTCTGCCTGAAATTGATCTGGTCATTTCCGGAATAAACCACGGGCCCAATGTGGGGGATGATATCTTTTTTTCAGGAACAGTTGCCGGCGCGCGCACAGCGTATATTTTCGGGAAAACCGGCATCGCACTCTCAATGGACAGTTATCACCGGGTATCAGAATACTTTGATGATTCGGCCCGTTTTGTAATGAAATTTATTGAAGAGATTCACCATGAAACGGCCCACAAGCCGCTTTTTTTCAATATTAATTATCCCGACCTTCCTCCTGAAAAAATAAAAGGCGTACGCTATACGTTCAGCGGGAAAAGAATTTACAATGACTCATTCATGAAAACCAATGTTGAAAGCAGCAGCATGAAGCTTGAAGTCCAGGGCCAGATCAATTCAGTTGATATTGACGGATCGGACGCCAAGGCCCTGCACCAGGGTTATATTTCCATAACACCCATGACCCTGGAGTGTACTGATATGTCCTATCTTAAAAAACGCTTTACATCAATAATTGACACTGGCCAATAAGACAATTATAATGTTAATTACCATTATAAGGCTGTATACTTAGGCTTCCACTTAAAACAATGTATCATTTTATAACTGGATGTTTAATTAATCTCTTGACACATTTGCAGTGTCTAAGGTAACTTTAAAAAAATCATATTTATTTGCATAACCCAGATGAAATATCAGTTTAAAATATCCTCTGAAGAAATTGAAAGCATCCCGGTTATTAATATCGAAGGTGACCTGACTTCAGATGCAGATGGGGATGTTAAAATCATCTACTCCCGCCTGAAAGAATCCTATAATATGGAAAAAATCATTATCAATTTTGAAAAGACCAAATATATCAACTCATCAGGGATTGCCACGCTTATTAATATCATTCAGGACGCCAATGAACGTAAAGGGAAAATATCCTTTGTTGGCATGTCCGAGCACCTTCATAAAGTAATGGACATCGTCGGTATTTCCGATTTCGTCCAGGTGCATAAAACAAATCAAGACGCGGCTGCGGCCATGTAGTACCGCTGCACCATCATTGATGCGGCTATCATCCGGCCAGGCAAGATAGAAAAATAAAATTCAGAAACAATTCGCAAGGAAGTTCCAATGGCTGTTTTCCAGTATTCATCCTCAAAACACGGCAAAGTGACCCTGATCAATGTTGGCGGAAGCCTTGATTCTGAAACGGCACCGAGGTTCGATGAAAAGTTACGAAATGAAATAAACAAAGGGGCTCTTCGACTCGTCTGCAACATGTCAAAGCTTGACTATATTGCCAGCGCGGGGCTCGGGGTGCTCATTGGCGTTAATGATACCCTGAATAAAAAGGGAGGCGAATTGAAAATTTCGTCGATGAATGAAAAAATAAAAAAAATATTTAAGCTCCTCGGATTTATAAATCTGTTTAAAATATATAATTCTGATGATGAGGCCATTGATTCATTTTAATGACTCTTACTGAAAACCGCATAATCACGTTTACCACGGAACGGAAACACGCTGATCTTGACTCCGTTAAAGAAAAAATCACAACATTCTTGACGAAAAACAATGTCCATAGTGATCTGGTTTCCACCGTGGAGCTATCACTCTACGAAGCCATTATCAATATAATCGACCATGAACCAAAAAAATATATTCTGAAACCGATTAACACAACGTGCATGATAAACAATGGCTGCATTACCATTGAACTGGTTTATGAAGGAAATAAATTTGACATGACAAAAGTTAAACTCCCGGACATTGTGGCCCACTTTAAAAAAGGGAAAAAAAGAGGGCTTGGAATTTATTTTATACGCACCCTCATGGACAAAGTTGAATACAGCTATTCAGACGGAATGAATAAATTAACATTAATAAAAAAGACATAAACTCATGAAAGCCATTAATTCGAAAAACCTCATACTGTTAATAACAACTGCTGTCATGATATCCTCGGGGTGCTCATCTGTTTTCAGGTACATGAAAAACAAGCGTGACACCACCTATGACCAGGCGATCATGCTGTACAAGAATAAAAACTATCAAGAGGCGCAAAAGAATTTCAAAACCGTTGTTTCAATTGACCCTGAATATAAAAAAGCAAAAGTATATTTAAAGAGAACCACCGCGTACCTTGCCAGGTTTGAACGGCAGCAGAAAATACAGGAACAAAAAAAATTACGCGCTCTCAGGCAGCGATACTATACCGGCCTGGCCTATAAGAAAAAAAGAAGATATGAATCAGCACTCACGGTCTTCCTGTCAATACAGGACGAAGACCCTTATTTCGAAGAGGTAGAAGACCAGATAGATGAATGCAGGGAAAAACTCGCCTGGAAATACAGCCAGATTATAGACAAGGCCCAGGACCTGAAAGAAAAAAAGGAATACAAAAAAGCCTATGCGACTGCGCTCACGGCAAAAAAATATGATCCTGATGGCCGTGAGGCAGCCTCACTGATCAAAGACATTGAAAAAGAACTCAATGATGAAGCTGCGCCCTATAAATCAAAGGCTGATGTGTATTACAACCAGAAAAAATTTCAGCTTGCTAAAGATACGTTAAAAAAAGCCGAAACGATCAATCCCTGGGACACTGAAATCAATGAAAAAATATCGCAATGCAATAAAATGATCAGGATTGATACCATGTATAATGACGCAATGAAGTATTACCGCAAAAAGGATTACTATACAGCGTATGCGAAAATGCTTTCAGTCAACAGGCAGGAACAGAACTATAAAAACAGCGAAAAGCATATTGAACACTTAAAACTGCTGCTCAATAAAAACATAAACATCTACTACAACCGCGGCTTAAAATACTATGAACAGAACAAATTTCAGGCGGCAATCAATGAATGGAACAAAGTGCTGATGATCGATTCAGGGCATGACAAAGCGCGCTATTACAGGGAACGCGCCGTTGCCAAGCTGGAAACGCAGAAATCGCTCAAGCAGTAAATCAATGATTCAGATGATCTTTTTTGCCTTTAATTAAATACTGAACACCCTCATCAAGCCCGTCAAGGGTCAACTCGAACATCGGAAACAGGGAATGAATCATCCTTATTGACTGGACATAGCTCCATGATCTCCGGGGGAGAGGGTTCATCCAGATAATGTCTTTAAATTTATCCCTCAGCTTTTGCAGCCACACTATACCCGGGGTATCGTTATAGTACCAGTAATCCACAGAGCCGTTTTTCCAGGTCAGTTCGGAAGGGGCCATTTCAGCATCCCCGACAATCAGCACTTTATAATCAGGATCCTCGCTCTTGAGTAAATCCATTGTTGAAACCGATTCGTTCCTTTCAATATCGATCCAGAGGTCCTGGTACAGGCAGTTGTGAAAATAGTAATGCTTGAACCTGCTTATCTGTGAAGAAGCCGCGGAGAACAGGCGTTCAACAAGAGTGGAATACGGCGTCATTGATCCCCCGACATCCATGAGAAGAAGGACTTTGGATGATTTCTTTTCTTTGCTCTCCCATACGAACTCAATTTCACCTGCGTTCTTACAGGTCGCGTCAATGGTCTCATCGAGATCAAGCCGTTCACCCTGACCTATCGGCAGAAGCGATCTTAAATGCGAAAGGGCCACTTTCATCTGCCTTGTGTCAAGGGTTATGCTGCTTGAATAGTTCCTGAATGTCCGCTTCTCCGCGATCTGAACCGCGCTTTTATGCCTGGACTCACCCTGGCCGATTCGAATACCGGCAGGATTATATCCCCACGCTCCCTGTGTTGACCGCCCCCCGGTTCCTATGGCCTTGTTGCCGCCGACATGGTTTTTGTAATGGCCCTGCCTGATCTGCTCCTCAAAGTTTCGCAGGACTTCATCAAGGTTGAGCTCCTGAATCTGTCTTTTCTCCTCCTCAGTGAGCTTGAGTTCCTTGACCTTCTTAAGGCCTTCAAGGATTTTCTCAAGCATCTCATCGGTTGTCTCAATGTCCTTGAAGGTATCGAGAAACGCTATATCGTATTTATCAAAATAGATCTCATTTTTTACCAGGATAGACCTGCCGATGTTGTAGAACTTTGTCAGGCTGCAGTCATTGAGGTTCGCGGCAAGGGCCTGGTGCAAAGTGATCCATTCATGCATTGATACCGGTACGCCCTGCGATTTAAGATTAAAGAAAAAATCAATAAACATCACGTGTTCTCGAACTCGTGTTATAAGCGTAATGATTTTTCCCCGAAGTCTGCACCAGGTCAACATCCTCTTTTTTCTTTAACAGAGTGCCGACAAAAGGGATTTCAGTTTCAATTTTTTTGATTGGCACGCCGCCTACGACCAGGGCCTGGATCCAGTCAATAAGCTCACTGGTCGACGGTTTTTTTCTCAGCATGTCGAACTCCCTGATCCAGTAAAATTTTTTCAGCGACTCTCTGAGAAGCTTCTTCTCTATGTCGGGATGATGAACCCTGACTATTTCCTCCATGAGCTCCGCCCCGGGGAAATCAATGAAGTGAAAAACACAGCGCCGCAAAAAGGGATCGGGAAGCTCCTTTTCACTGTTTGATGTAATAATGACGATAGGCCTTTGCCTGGCTTTTATGGTTTCACCCGTTTCAGGAATGTAAAAGCTCATTTCATCAAGCTCGTTAAGAAGGTCATTGGGAAACTCTATCTCGGCTTTATCAATTTCATCGATCAGAAGCACCACCTGCTCATCAGAGGCAAACGCCTCGCCCAGTTTGCCCAGTTTTATATACTGCTTGATATCTGAAATATCATTGTCACCGAAACGCGCATCATTAAGCCGCTGTACCGTATCATAAACATAGAGGCCTTCCCGCGCCTTGGTGGTGGACTTGATGTTCCAGATAAAAATTTTCTTGCCAAGACCCCTGGCTATGGAATGGGCCAGAAGCGTTTTCCCCGTACCGGGTTCTCCCTTAACCAGGAGCGGCCTTCCCAGGGCTATTGAAACATTGACATTGTCCCTGAGATTGGGAGAAATAACATAATCATCGGTCCCTTTGAAATAGTCCATTGTATATCCCTCTGTTAATCAGTTATTCGCACAGTATCGCATACACATATTTTCTTTGTTAAAATTTACTGGCAAGTATTTTACTTAAAAAAATAGTTGTATATTAATACTATTGACATAAGTATATAATCTCTATACAGTACTGCAATCATTAAAATAACTCGTTTATGTTAAGATTGTGTAAAACAGTTCCGAACCTGACATGATTAATTGTGAAAAAAAGAAAAAAACCGGCACACAGAGTAAAAAAATAACCGCCATAATCGCTGCTTCACTGGTGATTATCGCCGTTATGGCTGAAGGGGCACGGGCATCAAAATTCGACGAACTTGACAAACCGCCCGAAGGCGCCCACAAGGGTCAGATGTTTCTGGGCGCCTTCTTCAGCATGGGGGGGGTTTTTGGAGAAATAATAGACGCTGAAAACGACTTCGTCAGAGGAAGCACGCACGAATTCAACGACAGTGAAATCATTAAAAAACTCTGGATTGACCACCTGGGATTTGCATTCGGCATCTGCTATGAATACATGTACATAGACCACATGGGAGTCAAAGCAAAACTGAAAAAGACCATTGTCATTGAGCGCACCCTGTTCGGCTCACAGTATAAAAACTGGACCGAAACCCTCTACTCGGACTATACGTTATGCGTCGGGCCAACATTCCACATTACCAACAGAAAACAGTGGGACTTTACCTTCACTCCGGTAATCGGCGTTTCATTCGGCGAACTCACCGTGACCCCGATCGCTGACAAGCTCATAGACGACTACAGCGGTAAAATGAGGAAGGATGTCATTAATTTTACCTGCGGCGGTGAATTCAACTTTTCGGTTTATTTCAGCGGCGGCCTGTTCATCTCAATCGGGTTCGATTACACCATGAACATGCTTGAGCTTGACAGCGCGTACTCGCTTACCAATCCCGATACCGATAAGGAATACTTTAAAGGCGAAACATCATCCTACCTGCATTCTCTTTCTTTTATCCTTTCAGCAGGTTACGCTTTTTCCAACTGACCCTGTTCAGTTTCTTCCGCGTATTTCAGCATTCTTAACACATTCAGCGTGACCCATTTACTTTCCCTGCCAAGGCAGCGCTTCCTTTTGTTCCCGAAGAGCATTCCCGCCTCTGCTGATTCCTGGTCCCAGGACCCGTTGCCGTTCTGCTTGGACATAACCAGGTTAAACGCCTCTGAAGCCCTGGGGTCATTGAAGCGGCCCGCGAGAGAGATAAAGATCAGGCCGGTGAGGATGTCATACTGGCCGAAAACAGGAAAGCCCAGGAGGCGGAAATCCTGCCGGGAAATAAGCCGGGAGTTGAAAAACCCGAGATCGCGGAAATCAAAAAATTTTCTTTTTAAGAAGAATTCAGCCGCAGCCGCAATGGCCCGGCCCGCCTCCGGTGACGGATGAACCTTCTGATTCAAAAGCAGCGCCCGCGCGCAGGCAATCGAGGCATAAGGGCAGCTCGTTACTGACCGGTCTGAATCGCGCAGACCGCCCTTTCCCGGCCGGTTAAAAAAAAGAAATGACGCGAGGTCCGCCCAACCGCCGACCTGCCACTGAAGCCATCCGCCGTCATGTCTCTGGTGTTCCAGAATCCACCGGATACTCCCTGCTACCGCGTCATCAGAAAAACCCGCGGCAAGTGAAAGCCGGACCATCTCACCGGTATACAGGGCCGATTCGGCCCGTGGCTTCCAGGGAAGCGAAAACCCCCCGGCCTCCCCTGTCCCGGCTTCACGAAGATACCTGATAATCTTTTCGATAACTTCAGACCTGCGGTCAAGGCCCCGCTCAACAGCCTCTGCCAGTATCCACAGGCTCCCGGAATACAGCAGATCATAGCGCCCCTGGCTCCCCGGGATCCCGTTTTTATTTTTCAGCAGAGGGCCCGACGCGAGAAAGCCCTCAAGCCTGCGATAATCGTCCCCGTCTGCCTCATCAAGGAGGTCCCGGAGCGCGAGATAGCGAACATCCCGGTCAGCGGGATCCAGAAGCCATTGCAGGGAATCACCGGTTACGTATTTTTCTAAAAAGCGGGCCATGCCTTCCTCAATTACATCGGGCTTTACGAAACATCACGTTTCTATTTGTTCATCACAGCCGTGACTTGTCAAACAGTATTACCGGTGGCTACCATGCATAAAAGGCGTTTCGCTGAAGCGGCGCGTCAGGCCTGCTGAGATTATCATCCTTCCCGATAAAAAAAATGACATCTTTATGCATATGATGTATTATTTAGTTATGGCATACAAGAAAGGCTGATAAATTGCAAAAAACGTTATTGACCTGAAATTTTCCCGGTGTTTAATACTTTTTACAGAGGAAAAATAGTAAGAAAAAAACAAAAAAAAACCGTTAATACATTATAGAGAGTTAAAGTAAGGATCAAGGATCGTCTACATGAAAAATTACATTCCTGAAAACAACCTGGTGGTATTACTCCTTCTCTTCATCCTCACCGGAGGGCTGTATTATTTCTGGTGGCTGGCGCGGGTGAGTAAATTATTCAATGACGACCCGGTCATCAACATCCTTCTTACCGTTTTTTCAGCAGGTGTGTGGAGCCTTTATATAAATCTGAAATACATGCAAAAATCCGAAACCCTTAACGGAAGGGATATGAAGTGGTTCATGGCGCTTTTTTTCTTTATTTCGCCAATAATCATTCAGCACAACATAAACGAAAAATTCTTTCCCGGTAGATAGTTCAGGAGATCACAATGATTGTCAGGTGTACAAGCTGTAATTCAGCATTCGCGGTCAAGGACGAGAAGGTTTTAAACAAAAAATTCGCCTTTACCTGCCCGAAATGCTCCCATGAAAACATAATTGACAACAAAGGAGAGTCATTCACTGAACTGGAGGAATCGTTAACATCAAGGGACGAAGGCACTTTCGACACGACCGGGTTGAGTATTGGCACTGCCGTTTCTGAAAAAGAAACGGTGAAACAGGCTCCGGCACATGAAGAACCGTCACTGGAAGAGGACCTGGATCTCGGCGATTTCAGTCTGGATGAAGAGCCTCCTCAGGAAAAAAGCCGGAAACCGCAAGAAGAAATCGATACATCCCTGACAGACGATCTCGATCTTTCGGATGAAGCTCTCGCCGGGGCGGATGAAGCTCTTGACCTCACCCTTGAAGACGAATCCGGGACCGCGGCCGCTGCGGAACCAGATCTGGACCTGTCAGATATGGATACAACGGAAACTGACGCTGATGAAGCCCTGACCCTCGATGACCTCGACGATACCAGTTCACTTGAAACGGAAAAAGACACATCCCTGGATATCGGTGCTGAAATTGACGCAATGGACAACTTTGACGATATTCCGGTTTATGATGACCAGAAAGAACTTGCTGCGACCGGGGAAAAACCCGGACGAATCGAAAGCGTTGAGGAAGACCTCCTTGCAGATTTCGAGCCCATTGATATTGACGAGGAGAAACCGGCATCAGCAGCCGGGATGGACCTTGAAGAAGATTTTATCATTGATACCGAAACCGGTGAAAACATCAAAACCGAACAGGTATATTCAAAAAATAAAGCAGACGAAGAAGACATTACCATTGATATGGATTCACTTGAAATCGATCTCGATGAAGGGGATGAAAAACCTCGGCAGGCAGAAAAGCCTTCATCACCAAACGAAGAAGACATCACCCTTGACCTCGACACTCTTGATATTGACCTTGAAGAGGGTGAAACAATATCCGAAGGCGAAAAGCCGCAGGATTACGACAATCTTGATTTCTTTGAAGAACAGCCTCCTTCCGAATCAAAAGAAGAGGACATCACCCTTGATCTGGACTCACTGGACATTCAGCTCGATGAAACCGATGAATTTAAAAAAGGCGAAGTCATCGAAGATGATGAAAAGATCACCCTTGAAGACGCTGGCCTGACTCTCGAAGAGCTCACCAGCGAAGAAATTTCATCGGCTACCGGCAAACCCCATGAAGAAGATGAAGAGGAAGACATAAAACTGTCCATTGACGACATTGACCCATCGCTGAGCATCGATAATATCGAAAATGAACTCAAAGAGGCTGACTCGATACTTTCCACCGATACCGGCGCATCTGAACCCAGTCTTATGGATACGGATGAAGATCTTCCAGATATAGATCTGGATTCCTTTGAAGACGCAGTCCCGGCTTCGGCTGCGGCAGGCAAAGTTTCAAACCTGCGAAAAAAATCAGCCAGCGACGACTTTTTCGATGAAGATCTGATCGATATTGATCTAGACAGTGACCTGGGCAGGGCTTCTGATTCGGTAAAAGAAAAAATATCGGATGCCGTCCCCGGCGGCACGGTGAATTTTTCGGTTGATTACTCGCTCAAATATTCACGGCTGCTTGCTTTCTTGCGCTTGATACAGGTTTTTACTCTGGGATTGGTGCCGCACTTTCTGGTTCTCGCCCTGTATGCCGTGCTGTCATTAATTCTCGGTTTCATCAACCATATCGTGGTGCTGTCGACCAAAAACGCGGTCGAAGATTTCACGGAAATCCAGGAAAACACGATCCGTTACTTCCTGTCCATAACCGCTTCACTTACCGGTTTTGTTGATGAAATGCCTATATTCGCGGGCAGGGAAAACCTCGATTATGCACTCCAGATGAATGTGATCCAGCCCTATCGCCGTTCCCGGGTGCTGGCGTTCCTGAGGCTGTCATTTGTGGGCATCATACTGGCCGCGCTGCCGCACCTGCTGATTACAGGGATCCTCGCTTTTGTCATCCCCCTGATTTACCTGATCAGCATAGGCTCGGTGATCTTTACGGGGCGATGGCCGTATTTTCTCTTTGATTTTATGGTCAGGTATTACCGGTATACGGCGCGGATGCTGTCCTTTATGGCAGGTCTGATCGACCGCTATCCCACGTTTAAATTTGACTGATACGCGCAAGAGGCGGAACAGGATGATAAAAGCATCCCTCCTGTTCTGTGCGTGTTATATTATTTTTACGTGTACCTTTCTCGTCCTGGGCCCGTCAAATTCGCAAAAATAAATTCCCTGCCAGGTACCGAGCACAGGCGAGCCCCCCTCGATGATCAGGGTTTCAGAGCATCCCACAAGCGACGATTTGCAATGAGCGGGAGAGTTCCCTTCACCGTGATTAAAAGGGACGCTTTCAAAGTCAAGTGACCGCAGTCCTTTGATGATGTCCCTGCGCACATCCGGATCGGCGTTCTCATTGATGGTAATTGCCGCAGTGGTATGGGGCGTGTACACGCAGCACAATCCGCCGGTAACGCCGCTTTTTTTTACCGCAGCAATGACTTCTCCGGTTATATCGAGAAGCTCCTCGGTTTTCGTGGTTCTTACGCTGAAAGTTTGCATGCTCATGGTTATCCCCTCACAAATGTTTCAATTACGCCGGCCACACTGTTTGACAGGGCGTCCAGGTTATATCCCCCCTCCAGCACCGCCATGATCCTTCCTTCGCAGTTCCTGTCAGCCGATTCGGCAAGTATGCGCGCAAACTCGCGGTACACGCCCGAGGTCAGGCGGATCGATGAAAGCTGGTCGGCCTGGTGCGCGTCAAAGCCCGCTGAAACGAGGATCATGTCGGGCCTGAATTTGTCCAGCGCGGGAGCGATGCTCTTCTGAAATACCGCAAGGTAATCCTTATCGGTGCTTCCGGACCTCATGGGAAAATTCATCGTGAAGCCCTGGCCGAGGTCCTTTCCCTTTTCATACTCGGAGCCGCTCCCGGGATAAAACGGATACTGGTGCAGGCTGATATACAGGACGGATTCGTCCGATTCGAAAATATGCTGGGTGCCGTTGCCGTGATGAACATCCCAGTCGACAATGGCGACGCGCTCAAGCCCGTGGCGCGCCTGCAGGTACTTCGCGGTTATGGCAACATTATTGAAGATGCAGAACCCGCCGGCGTAATTCCGCTCGGCGTGGTGGCCCGGAGGACGCACCGCGCAAAATCCCCTCTGCGCATCGCCCTTCATGATCACGTCACAGGTCTTCAGACATCCGCCCACTGCCATAAGGGCGACCTTATAGGAACGGGTGCAGACTATGGTATCGCCGCCGTCAAGGCTCTCCACTCCCCGCTCAATGTCCCTTCTAGTTGAAGCAATATATTCCCTTGTGTGGACCATCTCGAGGTACTTCATGTCCGGGGATGCGGCGGAAACCCTGATGAGTTCAGGGTAAAAATCGGCCTTTTTAAGCTTCGCATGGATCGCACTGAGGCGCTCGGGACATTCAGGATGGAATGGCCCGGTATCGTGTTCCAGATAAATAGTATCGAAGAGGTATGCTGTTTTTGCCATAATTTAACTATAAAATGATGAAACGAAATTGCCCTGATGTCAATATCTTTTCCCCGGATAATATTTCATCGGTGCTCTGACCCCGGGCAGGTTGAAAACCTGCCCCTGCAGGGCACTGGGGCAGGTTTCCAACCTGCCCCTGCGGACCCCATATATTTTGCTCTGACCCCATATATTTACTCTGACCCCAATATTTTGCTCTGACCCCAATATTTTGCTCTGACCCCCGGATTCCCGGCCCGCATAAAATATTTATTGATTTCCGTCTTTACCGGCATTAAGGTGACATAAAAATTATAATTTCACCGGCCATATTCGTATTACGACAGGATACCGATAATTCATGAGAATACTGCACACCTCAGACTGGCACCTCGGAAGGCTCCTGCATGAGCGCTCCCTTATCGATGACCAGCGTCATGCCCTGGGCCAGATCCTTGACATTGCCCGGCAGGGTTCGTACGATGCGCTCATTATCGCGGGCGATGTGTACGACCGGAGCATCCCTTCCGTGGAGGGAATGCAGCTGCTGAGCCGGTTCCTGGCCGACCTGAGGTCATTTTCATCCGTCCCGGTGCTCATGATCCCGGGCAACCATGACAGCGCGGCACGCCTGTCGTTCTGCGCAGACGTGATGGCCGTGTCAGGCATCCATATCCAGGCCGACCCCGCGCGCGCCCACATCCCCCTTGTTCTTGAAAACGAAGACGGTCCCGTCCGCATATTCATGGTGCCCTTTCTCGACCCCCATGCCGTTAATGACGAAGATGAAGACTCGCCCCGTTCAAAAAAAACCCATGAGACCGCGATTGAAACTGTTCTGCGCCGCGCTGGCCTGAAAAAACAGGGCCCGGGCCTTTCAATCTTTGTGGGGCACCTGTTCACCACCGGAGGGGCCTCAAGCGATTCAGAGCGCGCCTTTATCGGTTCCGCGGGGCTGGTCAATCCCGGGCTGTTTGCCGGGTTCGATTTCACCGCGCTGGGGCACCTGCACCGGCCCCAGCAGGCGGGTGAACGCGCCTGGTATTCGGGCTCGCTGGGAAAATACTCTTTCTCCGAGGCCAGAGACCGCAAGCAGGTGCTCTCGGTCGAGGTTGCCCCGGGAAGCTGCGCTGTCGAACCGGTCGCGCTCACCCCGCTGCGCGACATGGCGCGGGTCAAAGGCAGGATGCAGGAGCTTCTCACCGGCAGTACCTTCAACGGCCTCGAAGAATGCTACGTTGAGGCGGAACTCACCGACACGGGCCTGGTCACCAATCCGTTGACCATACTGAAGGCGCGCTATCCCCATGTGCTTTCGGTCCGCCAGGCCCTTCCCCAGGCGGGGTTCAGTGAACGAAAGCTGGATTTTATCAAAACCGAACGGACGCTTACGGATGACTTCATCTCCTTTAAAGAATACCTCTATGATAAAAAACCGGGGGATGACGAACTGCGCCTCTTTGAACTCCTGTGCAGCGAGAGGGAGCGCGCATGAGGCCCCTTTCCCTGAAAATCACCGGGTTCGGCCCGTTCAGCGGCGAACAGAACATCCCCTTTGATTCGTTCAGCGACATTTTTCTTATAAGCGGAAAAACCGGTTCGGGCAAAACGACCATATTCGACGCCATGATGTTCGCCCTGTACGGGAAGGTCCCCGGGAGCAGGGACCCCAAAGGCATGGTGTCGGATTTCATTAAAGGCGAAACGGTCCCGTCAGTGACCCTGGACTTCAGTGTCAGGGGCCAGACCTACCGCATCACGCGCCAGCCGGCCTACTCGCGGGCCGCGCTCAAGGGCAAGACGCGCATGGTCGAGGTCCCGGCAACGGCGGTGCTCGAAAAAAAACAGGGCCGGGTGTGGACGGCACTGCCCGGGAAGCCGACCGAAATTACCGAACACATTGAACACCTTCTGCGCCTGACCGCGGAGGAGTTCTCAAAAATCGTGCTCCTGCCCCAGGGAGAGTTTCAGCAGTTCCTCATGGCTGACACCAGGGAAAAAACAAGGCTCCTGGAAAAAATGTTTCCCACGCGGCCGCACGAGGAGTTGAGCCTCCTGTGCAAGGAAAAGGTCAGGGAAATCAAAAAAACCGCGGAGTTGACCGCCGCGGAAAAGACCCGCCTCGAGAAGGAACACGATCTTCCCGGCCACGACCGCATCATGGCCGGGCTCACCGAAAGCCTTGAAAAATCTTCAGCAGCGGCCACACAGGCGCGTGCGAGCCTCAATGCTGCAACGGAGCGCCTTGCCCGCGCTTCTGAACAGAACAAAGACTTTATCGAGCTTGAAAAAAACAGCAGCCGCCTTGATGAACTGCGCTCCCAGACCGGCGCTGTTGAATCCATGGCGGACCGGGCGCGGCTCGGCAGGGAAAGCCTTGACCTCATGCCGCACATCCGGGCCCGGCACGATACGATCAAAGAGCTTAAGACGTTAAGCTCGAAGCTCGCGGATGTCAGAGCGCGCGAGCAAAGGGCCCGCACCGAGCTTGACCGCCTCGTTGAAGAAGAAAAAAACATCCCCCGCATTGAAGAGGAGATAACCGCCGCGACCGAAAAACTGGGAGCGCTCAACATTCTACTCGAAAAAAGCACGGCCCTTGCCGGTAAAAAAAGCGAGCGTGAAAAGCTCGGCCGCGCGTGCGGTGAAGCGGAAAAGAAGATCGAGGCCGCTTGCCGTGAAACCGCGCTCGCCCAGGACAAACGGGCGGCGATCAAATCGCGCGTTTCCGGCATGGAAAAAGAACTCCTCTCCTATGAGGAAACCCTGTCCCAGCTTTCTGGCGTCACCGCGGCCTGTTCGGCGCTTGCCGCGGCAGAGGATAAAAACCGGGAATCTGCCGCAATCAGGGAAAAAACAGGCCGCGCAAAAAATGAACATACAAAAATCGAACAGGGGATTCTCCTGCTTAAAAAGAATGAAGAGGCCCTGCTCAGAAAAAAGGAAGCGTCTGCAGCCGCGCTGCTGGCCCTGAAGCTCGTTGCGGGAGAGCCCTGCCCGGTGTGCGGGTCAGAGCACCATCCGGCACCCGCGAAGGGCCCGGACATGAAAAACGGCGAAATGGAAAAGCTCGACCTTCTCAGCAGTGAAATCAGGGAAAAAGAAAAAACCGCCGCGGGCCTTGCCGAGCGCCTGGCCAACTACGCATCACTGCTTGCCTCCCTTGAAAATGAGATAATAAAGCTCACCGGGGAAAAAACAGGAACGATCGATTCGCTCACAGAACAGAAAAAGGCCCTTGAATCCAGGAAAAAACATCTGGATGCGGTGAGGGGCGCGCTCGTATCGGCCCGCGAGGAGCATGACTCTGAAGAAAAACGGATCAGCGCCCTGGCGCTTGAAACGGAAAAGCTCAACCGTGAGATCAGGGACCTGCTGGTCGCGCGGGAGACGCTGAACAATGAAATTTCGTCACTCGAAAAAGAATGCGGCGGCAACGACATCCCCGCAACTATTGAACAGCTTAAAAAACAGGCCGCTGAAAAAAAAGGCGCGGTCATGAAAATCAGGAAAGCGAAACAGGAAAAAGAGATCAGCCTGGAGGGGGCTTCGCGGGAAGCGGCGTCCCTTGATGAACGGACCAATTCTCTTGAGGAGAAGATGCAGGAACTCAGCAGGATGATTTCCGCTGAGGTGTCGGCCCGCGGCTTTGCATCCGCTGAAGAAGCGGAACAGCATTACCTTGACAAGAAAGATATCGAGTCCCTTGAGAAGAAGGTGCTGGCGTTCATGGATGAAAAAAAATCCCTGGAAAAGACCACCGAATACCTGACCAAAAAAACGAGCGGGCAGAAGAAACCCGACATCCCCTCTCTTGAAAAAACAAAAGAGGAACTGTCTGAAAAGCTCGAATCTCTGGAATCGCAAAAAAACGAATACATGCTCAAAATGAAAGAACTGGCTTCGGTAAAAAAACAATACGATTCGCTGTGCTCCTGTCTTGAAAAGCTCCAGGCTGAATCCGAAACCATGATACAGCTCTCGAACGAGTTGAACGGGTCGAACCCTAAAAACCTGACCTTCCAGAACTTTGTGCTGGGCGCCTATCTCGAGGAAGTCGCCCGGTTCGCCTCGGTCAGGCTCCACGCCATGAGCGAAGAGCGCTATACCCTGGTGCTCAATGAAGAGATATCGCACGGGAACCGGGAAGCCGGCCTCGACCTCGATGTGTTCGACGCCTTTACCGGCCAGAAGCGGAGCGTGAAGTCGCTTTCGGGAGGGGAAAAATTTCTCGCCTCGATCGCGCTCGCGCTGGGGCTCGCGGACGTGATCCAGGCGCGCGCCGGCGGCATAGAGCTTGACGCGATCTTCATCGACGAGGGGTTCGGGTCGCTTGACGACGCGGCCCTTGACCGGGCGCTCACCATACTCGACGACATCCGCGAAAACCGCATGGTCGGCATCATCTCCCACGTAAACGAGTTGAAAAACAGGATACCATCCCGCATACAGGTAATCAAAGACGCGGACGGGTCGCGCATAGTGCTGTGATGAAAGATATATTTTCCGACAACGGGCCGCTGCAGGCCATACTGGGCAACTACGAATACCGTGACGAGCAGTACCGGATGGCGCAGTTTGTTCTGGAGAAGCTCTACGACCGGGGCCACGCCCTGATCGAGGCGGGAACCGGGACCGGCAAGACACTGGCCTATCTCGTCCCGGCAGTCGCGTACGCGGTAGAGAGCGGCAAAAAAATCACGCTCACGACCGAGACC
>Ga0116163_1000305_pt1 | contig 35900 bp, 30 predicted proteins | sample AD_UKC107_MetaG_FD_89889 | JGI IMG/M metagenome (GOLD analysis project Ga0116163, IMG submission 89889) | Active sludge microbial communities of municipal wastewater-treating anaerobic digesters from Hong Kong - AD_UKC107_MetaG | ecosystem: Engineered > Bioreactor > Anaerobic > Digestate...
ACTATTGTCTCTGTGTCCCCTGTTGTATAGAACCTGTGACCTTTTGCCTTGAGAACATCCCGGAGTTCAATATAATTAAATATTTCCCCGTTAAAAACTACGCAGATACTTTTATCTTCATTATATACAGGCTGTGAACTGCCGGAGAGGTCAATGATGGAGAGCCTGCTGTGGCCAAGGCCTAAATTGCCGTTGAGGTAATATCCGTATTCGTCAGGCCCCCTGTGGCGGAGGGCCTCTGTCATCGGTATCAGTTCCTGCTTGGAGACAGGTTCCCCGTTCTTTACTCTGTATATACCTGTTATTCCGCACATGCTGTTATCCGGTTAATTAAAGTGTGAGTCCCAGTCTTTCTGCCGCAAGCTTCACCATTGCAGGGTTTTCGTCATGAGTAATCTTCTCTATCCCCTCTTCGCGCGGCATTGAGCCTGACCGAACAATACCCGCAATCTCCCATGCGTAGGGGTGGAACCCGAACTTTTTTTTGTGGATATGGTTAGCCAGTGCATTAAGGAGGCAGTTTGTTGAATTGGAATCTGTGTCATCGGGCTTCTGCCACCCCAGTCTGCTAATCTCTTCAATTATATATTCTTCATTGTAATCAAAGAAAGCCAGGGGGTGAATGTTTATCGGCCAGCGTTCTTTATCACTTTTCAGGTCGTCATCTGTGAGGAAAAACTGAGAAATCTCAGGTTCACGCGATACAAGTGGATCACGCACTGATTTGTTGGTGAACACCTGCATCCTTGCGCCTGTCTGCATAATTGCTGAGCTGATTGGAGCCTGCCCCGGAGACCAGCCGTAAGCAACCAGGGGTATATTCATTTCAATTGCGGTTTTAAGCACCATGGATTTTACAACGCCTATGCATGTTGTGCAGATAGAGCTTGCCCTGTCCAGGGTCTTTGGAGAATAGAAGTCCTCCGAAGCGGCTTTTTTAAATGCCGACTTCATTATGCCAAAAGGAGGTCGCACAATCATCCCTGTAGCACCGGCAGCATCTGTCATTCTTGTGATATTAATCATAGCCTGGGGAGATAGGAATCCGTTATCAAGTGTCCAGGCGAGGATACGTAGGCCGTATTTCTGAGCAAGGAGCATCATAGTGTAAGTGGAGTCCTTGCCGCCGCTGTAAGCCATAATTACGTCATAAGAGCTTTTACCTTTTTTTTCTGTAAGGAGGTTTTCAAACTCCCGAAGATATTCACTTTTTTTATCATCATCAGCAACAAGCCCGCCGGAGCAGTAGTTGCAGACACCATCAGAATTAAATGATATGCCGGGGAATTTTTCAGAAAGGACACACCTTTTGCAGTATTTCATCTCTACCTGACTCCCTTGCGTCCAAGGAAAGCCACCAGGTTTTTGACAGAATCAAGATTTTCAGGGATAAGCTCCTCATCCTCTATTGTTATGGAGTATTTCTCTTCAATGAACATCACCAGTTCAAGAATACCGGTTGAGTCAATTATTCCGCTGTCTACAAGAGACTCTTCGGGAGAGATCTCTTTCTGGCTTCGTCCTGTTATGAAATTTTCTTTTATGAAAGTTATAAGTACATCGGTTACAGATGAGGTCTGGACGCTTTCCATTGATTTTACCGCCGTAGTTATATTATTATAAAGATATTCCTTTTTTTATAAACAGCCTAGTATTTCAAATCCTCTCATGGTGAGAAACCTGTTAATTACAGACTTATTTGTTTAAAACAGCCTAACCATGCTTTTTGATGAGCGTCAAGAATAATTAATATTTAGAGTATAATAATTATTTTATTCTTTTTATTGGAGTTCATTACAGAAAAGGAATTAAAAACAGGAGTAGATATAAAATTTTGTTTATTTGATGCCTTTCTGTTTAAGCAGTTTTAGAAGGTTATTAATTGTATCGAGGTTTTCCGGTGTCAGTTCTTCATCTTCAATTGTAATTGAATACTCAGATTCTATAAACAGAACAAGCTCAAGTATACCTGTGGAATTTAATATCCCGCTGTCCAGCAGAGATTCGTCAGTATTAATCTCTTTTCTGCCGGGATTTGTTATAAAGTTTTCTTTTATAAAAGCTGTAATGGTATCTTTTACTGCTGAAATCTGTACATTTTTCATTAAACACCGGTTTTAGTTGTTAAATAGAGCTTTTATACTTTATCTCTGTATTTTCAGAAACAGGGAATCTGAGTATTTATTCAGTTGTTGTAAATTCAAGCATTTTAATTATGTTAAACAGCCTGATTATGCTTTTTTTGGGATCATGCCTGAAAATTTTGTTGATTTTGGAGTAAAAAGTTTTAAATTGCGTATGTTTAGAGCTTTGGACAAGGCTATCATTATGATGAAGTTTCTATATTTGTAACATACTATGTCATTACGAACGACCGGCAGGGAGTGAAGTAATCTATCCAGGAGTATATTAGTTTTTTTTAGCATAAAAATTAAGTTACCCGAACAGATTGCCACGTCGCTGAGTTTATCCTGAGCTTGCCGAAGGGCTCCTCGCAATGACCTTATTCGTTTAAGTATCTAAACATTTTTCATTGTACAATAAAACCAAGAGGCAAAAAATGATTATCGGGCATCTCCGCGTTCATGAATTTCTTGAGAATAGCGCGTTAAAATATCCTGAAAAAACCGCCCTTATACATGACGACGGGAAGTACACATATTCAGAGATAGAGGACCTTGCAAATAGCCTTGCGCGTACGTTATCCGTATGCGGAGTTAAGCAGGGTGACCGTGTAATAATAATTCTTCATAACAGCCTTGAATATATAGTAAGTTATTACGCTGCAATGAAATGCGGAGGGGTGGCGGTCCCATTAAGCAGTGATATAAAAGGGAACGGATTAAAATCCATTCTTGCAGAACTTAGAGCAGCTGCAGTTATAATGTCATCAAAAAATGAGGGGCTCATTGAGGATGCAGATCTCTCTAACGCCGGCCTGAAGGCTTTAATAGTAAAAACACCTGATAAAACAGATCTGAATTCCGCCGGCGAGGTGATCTCGTGGGATGACGCGGTAAAAGGTGATAATTCAGCGCTGAATATCCCGGTGGAGGCAGACAGCCTTGCTTCTATAATCTACACATCAGGTTCAACTGGTGTACCCAAGGGGGTAATGCTTACCCATGAGAATATAGCTGCAAATACCGAGTCAATATGCACATACCTTCAGCTCTCTGAAACCGACAGGCAGATGGTGGTTCTCCCTTTCTTTTATGTAATGGGGAAATCACTGCTTAATACACATTTCGCAGCGGGCGCGTCGGTAGTTCTTAACAACAGGTTCGCTTACACGGCTTCAGTATTAAAACAGATGGAGGAGGAGAGTGTCACAGGATTCTCCGGTGTACCCTCAACTTATGCCTACCTTCTGCACCGCTCTCCTTTGAGGAATTACAGGGAGAGGTTTCACTCTTTAAGGTACTGCTCACAGGCAGGGGGGCACATGCCTCGTCAGATAAAGGAGGAGCTGCGCAGGGCTCTTCCCGATCATACAGATATTTATATTATGTACGGAGCAACAGAGGCATCGGCACGGCTTACATATCTCCCTCCATCAAGGTTTGCTGAAAAGATTGAGTCCATTGGTGTGGCTATCCCCGGAGTGACCATGAGAGTGGTTGATGCAAATGGAACAGAACTTCCCGTAGGTGAAACAGGGGAACTGGCAGGCTCCGGCTCGAACATTATGCAGGGGTACTGGATGGATGAGGAGCTGAGCAGAAAGGTGCTGAGTCATAACGGCTACCATACAGGTGACCTGGGGTATATAGATAAGGATGGATTTTTTTACCTTGTGGGGAGAAAGGATTCAATGATTAAAAGCGGCGGGCACAGGATCAATCCGCAGGAGGTGGAGGATGCCCTCATTGCCACAGGGCTCCTTGTTGAAGCTGCTGTGGTTGGTGTTCCGGATGACATGCTGGGTTATAGGCTTGCTGCATTTGCAGTGGCTATAAATGATGAAACATCAGAGTCGGAGGTTCTTGCTGAATGTTCACTTCTTCTTCCGAAGTATAAAGTACCTTCGGAGTTGAGACTGATTAAATCACTTCCGAAAAAGTCCAGCGGTAAGATTGATAAGGCGGCCTGTTCTGCTATGATTGTTTAAAAATTATACTGCAAGTGTCATCGTATATTAAAGTATTAGATTTCTCACCCGAAAAATTGAAGGGGTTCGAAATGACAGATTAAATCTTTTGTCATTTCGAACGTATGTGAGAAATCTCAATAAAAGACGATGTTCATATTTGGTTACTGTTTAAAATTATAATGATGTTTATAGCCTTTGCGGATTTTTTTTCAGCCTGCATGGGTTTAAAATATGACATTTTTTATTTTTATGTCAATTAATGTTGCCAATTATAGAGTTTTTTTTGTTTTGTTGAGCTATAATTATGGCGAATTCTCATTAAAAGTCGTCTATAGTTCTTTCAGGAGTTTATATCATGCACATTTTATCTGGTAAGAAAAATTCAAAAATCCGGCTATTCCCTGCATTAGCAATAATACCGCTTTTTCTTCTTTTCTGTTATCAGATCCCGGTATCGGTTAATCAGCCCCTTGATACTCCAACCGGTGTAACAGCAATAGCAGTTTCTGAATCCAGTATAAATGTTTCATGGAATGATATTGCGCAGGATGTTGAAGGATTTATAGTAGAGAGAGCAGCTACCGGGGGGACAGCCGCTGCTGACTGGACAGCAGTTAATGATGCTGATACTAATACTTATAATGATACTAATCTCTCTCCGCAGACAAACTACTTTTATAGGGTGATGGCATATAGTGGCAATATAAAATCAAATTACTCGGCAGTAGTTAATGCTACCACACAGGCTATCGGAACTCCTGCCGCACCTTCAGGTTTTACGGCGGCAGTTCTTTCATCATCATCGATAAGATTAACATGGACAGATAATTCAAATAATGAGACAGGATTTATTCTTGAGTATTCTACCGGTAATTCAAACTGGACTCAGTTGACCAGTTCAAATGTAACGACGTATGATCATACAGGTTGTACAGCGGGAACATTATATTCTTACAGGGTGAGGGCTTATAATGGTGCAGGTCAATCGACTGATGTTACTGTGAGTGCGACAACACAACAGGTTATACCTGTGGCTCCATCAAATCTATCTGCATCAGTTCAATCATCTTCCAGAATAATTTTAACCTGGGCAGATAATTCCAGCAATGAGCAGGGATTTATCCTGGAATATTCGGTTGATAATAATAACTGGACTCAGTTGACCAGTTCAAATGTTACTTCCTTCGATCATACAGGTCTTTTACCGGCAACATTGTATTATTACAGGGTGAGAGCATACAATAGTGCCGGGTCTTCAACTAATGTTACGGTGAGTACAACAACACAGCAGGCGGTACCTGCGGCTCCATCAAATCTTTCTGCATCAGTTCAATTATCTTCCAGAATAATTTTGACCTGGACAGATAATTCCAGCAATGAGCAGGGATTTATTCTTGAATATTCGCTTGATAATAATAATTGGACTCAGTTGACCAGTGCAAATGTAACGACTTATGATCATACCGGTCTCACTGCTTCGACAACTTATAATTATAGAGTGAGAGCGTATAATAGTGCCGGTGCATCGGCTAATGCAACATTGAGTGCAACTACTCCGGCAGCATCTGTTTCAACTCAGATTATTGCGGATCATACAGTAGTTGCACAATATGACAGGATACCGCAGGTATGGATTAATGAAGTAAAGAAAATGTGGGTATCTTATGCAGGGGAGTCCCATTCATCTGGGATAAGAAAAGGTGCTGTATTACTGGAAACACTGAACTCAAAGTTTGCAGTAAGTGTTATTGAATCAGGTACTCCACAGGCATATACTGCAGAAAATTTAAGATTAAGCCGTGCAACCCGCGGGGATGTTTCTACATCTAATGCCTGGGTGTACAGCTATGGAGAGGAGGATTGGTTTACAACTGCAAATGCAATTTCACAGACAAAAGCAGGACTGGATTATTGTAATACAACCGGCCCGGCACTTGCTGTACTTGCCTTTGGATGGTGTTGGGATCATGATGTGTATATAAATAGTACATCTATTAATGCATATCTTTCAGCGACTCAGCAGTATATTGATTACTGCACAACCAAAGGTTATTCAACCAAAGTGATATTCACAACCGGACCTGTTGATAATAACGGATACAGTGCTCAGGATTTCTATAACCGTTATATATCAAGTAGGCAGATAAGAACTTATGTCGCTGCGGATTCATCGAGAATATTATTTGATTATGCTGATATACTTGCCTGGAGTAATGGCGGCGAAGAAAATACATCAACATATAATGGTAATATATATAATCTTATACATTCCAATAATATGCTGGATTATAATGCCGACTGGACAACGACTTCACATTCAGAGGATGGGGATCATATTGGGGAGGTAGGTGCCCTGCGCCTTGCAAAAGCGATGTGGTGGGTGCTTGCAAGAATTGCCGGTTGGGATGGAATTTCGACTGATTAAAACTTTTGAGATGGTTTATTAATGAAAAAAAATATTATAATTATTATGGTTCTTATATTGATTTCAATTTTACTTGAGGAAGTCAATTCTAAAGCAAAAGTCAGAATTAAAACTGCTGAAAGAGTTTACTGTATAAGTCAAGGTGGGAGTGGAGATTTTACCGGGCGCGATTGGTTAAATACGATGAGTACTCTACCTGAATCACTTGTCAGGGGGGCTACATACTATATTTCTTCAGGTAAGTACCCATCAAGAATCTTTGATGATCCTGTAAAAGGTGATACATATATAAGTATTAAGGCTGCAACACATTATGACCATGGTCCTGATTTAGGCTGGAATAATGAATTTGAAGGTTTGCTAGTTTTCGGTCCAATTTTATTTACAGTGCCCTTCTATCGTATGGATGGTACTAAAAAAAAGTTGATTGAAGTAAATGGGAGTTTTTTGGGGACGGTAGTTAGTATTAAAACTAATAAAATTGAATTGAGTAATTGCAAAATTGATGGTGAATTCAGAAAAAGTCTTGCTGGAAAACATATACAAGGGGCATGTAACGGAATAACTGTAAGTGGTTCAGATGTATCAATAAAAGAGTGTGAAATCTATGATATCGCTGATGATGGTGTAGAGATTCATAACGCAAAACGACTTCTTTTTACAGGAAATACTATTAGACGACTTAATGGATGTGGTACCGATGGCGGATGTGGCCCATGTTATAATGGTCATAGTGATGGCTTGGAAATATATAACGTAAGTGATAGCGAAATATCATATAATTTTATAACTGATATTAAGGGAAATGCCGCTTTATTTTTTGGTAATTGGGGCGCATTATGTAGAAATCTAAAAATATATAACAATATATTTTATTCACCAGATACTGGTTTTGCTGCTTATATTAGTGATTGTGATAATGTCCAATTCATTAATAATATTGTATGGGGCACTGAAAAGGGAGGGTATGGAGGCCTTGCTATAGGCAAGAGAGTCCGTAAACTTGATATATATAATAACATAATACTATCTATTAATTATAAACATATGGGGGCAACATACGACAAGAACAATCATAAAGGTGGGTATAATCTTTTCGGAAAATCCTTAGGACAATATTATATTAGCAATACAGATATTATAAATGGTGAGCCGATGTTTAACAAAATACCTGGTGTTAAAGGAAAGAGTATTAAAGATGCGGAAGCTAAAGATTTTATTTTACAGAATGGAAGCTCTGCGATTGATAATGGATTTATGGGGAATAATACTATTAAGGTACCTTTATATGATTTTATTGGGAAAAAGAGGATTGAGAAAATTAATATAGGCGCTTGGTAGAAACACCTATCATGAAAATAGTAAATATTCAGATTAGGAATTAATAATTTTTTATTCATTAGTACTAATAAATGATCCGATGGTTGGATTTGTTGTACTGAAGAGGTCGCCATTAATATCAGCTGGTACACATTCTTGAACTTCTCCGACGTGATGAGCTAGTCCATCGCTGGAAATATGAAAATCTCTATTCAGCGCATCCGAATTTGTAGAATCAACAAATCCAGGAGATGTTTCGATATCAACACATCCAATATAATCGGTTCCATAACCTCCATTAAATTGATTGAAGTTTCTTCGGATATATAGATTATTAGCAATATATGACATAGGTAATGAGGTTTTACATGGAGTTAATTCGTCATAGAGAGTATAAAAAATATTGTTTTGAACATGCCAGTAATATCTGTTATCCGATGAATGTAGGACAACTTTTATATTATTTATTGTGCAATGCCAGAAAAGTAAATGATGAAAACTTCCCGGTTGTGAAAGTTTGGAATCGTTAACATTTTTATCCATTAAAAGATTAACAAATGCTACATTACTGCCACCGCCTCCGAATATGCCCTGTGAGTTCATCGCAAGTGCTTTAACATTATAGAGAATAATATTATCGACAGTTCTTCCTGGATTCTCGAATTGTATTAAATCAGGGTGGGCACCAGGATTAGGGTTCATTGCTCTTATTTCAATATTAATAAAAAAAGAATCATTATTTGCACGCCAAACATCACCACCTGTATTTTCGATTACACAATTTCTCATCCACCAGCCAACAGGATTTTGAAAATCTTTAATATATGAATCAGATATGTAATATTTCGAATTTTGATGATTAATTAATGTACCAGATGAATCAGGATATGTGCCCGACTCTATAATACATTTATTAAACCATGTATGATAATCTGTTGGAGTATAGTATGCATAATCAGATGATGATTTTCTTATAGTAACATTATCCCATTTGATAAAATTTTGTAAGAAAACTGAACTTAAATTTGTTGTGTCTGGTATAATGATAACATCAGCCGGATTACCCGTAACTGAACTAATAATTGTCCATCGACTATAATTTCCACCGGATAATCCCCGGTTCTGACATGTGTAAGGGATTGAACTTTTAGCAAGAAGAACGGTACCTCCCGCACCTACAGAAACAAATGCTTTTTCAAGAGTTTTATAAGCTGATATTAAAGTGTTGCCATTATTTAAATCATCGTCGCCATTAACTGAATCAGCATATTTCACAGTGTTATTGTTTAAGGTTCCATCGGTGTTTGCATATATTATCATATCTGGAAGCTCTTTGGGAAGATAACTATCATCATCAGGATAAGCGGTTGCTTTAATTGTTACTGGTCCATCAGGATAATTAGCTGGATTAACTGTAATAAAATACTCATATACACCTTTAAATGTAGTATCATTACTAAGTATAGTATTAAGATTATCGGGTGATGTTTGAGGATTCATTTCGGGTTTTGTTTTTCGAGTTTTTATCCCATTTATTTCAAATTCAACATCAACACCACTCTCGTGGAATGCTACTACACCTACATTAACAGTTGAAGATATGTGTTGATATGGTATAAAATTCCAGTTGGCAATAACTCTAGCTTGAGAACTTGATACCGCATCAGGTTCAACTAACCATCCACACGAAAATAGGAAAAGTATTAAAAACATCAAAGAATTCTTTAAATAATATTTAAATGAAATTTTTTTTAATTTATTCTTATTAAACATTTATTTTTCCTGGAATTATTAATTATACTCTTTGAGCCTAAATTAATTATCTTCTTCTTCTTCTTTTACGTTTCTTTTTTGAAGTATAATTCGATTTTAATTTATTATTTTTTTTTTCTGACTCTGAAGGCTCGCGGCTTTTTACCCTTTCATAAGCGGCTGTTTTCTCTGTTTTATTTGATTCAACAGAGTTATCTGAACTGCTGTCACTGAATATTTTCTCTATCCCAAAGGCGAATTTCCATTTTGGATCATAGGTTTTTTCTATATCACTATCCTGTGTGGTTTTTACCGGATAAATTATACCTGCCTGCCCTGTAATGTCATCAAGAAATCTGTATTTAATAAATGGAAGTATGTTTACCTGTTTTATTGAATCATTGGCGTCTATTTTTTCACCCGATTCTGTATTATTCTCATATTTTCTTTCACTTACATTTATATAATTCGCTTTGAGTTGCAGGTGGAGATTTTCTGTTAAACCTAACTCTATCCCCCCCATGACTCCCCAGGCAAAAGATGGATCATATGTGTTTTTTTCAACCGTATCAATCTTCTGCTCGCTTTGAAAATAATAAATACCGATACCGCTTATGAATAATCTGGTTGTGAATCGGCCGGTGTCAAAACTTCCGATTGATATTGTCTCCTGCAGCGAGGCTGTGTGTCCACCGTAACCCATGGGAATATAATAATCGAAATCCTGGGCATTAACATTACCTGTGGGGAGGGTTAATCTTGCAGTAGTAATTGTTGAGAAAACTTCAAAGGGCTGAAATGCACCTGTAAATCCGAACATTGTATCCCCATAACCGCTTTTAATATAATGTGTGTCGTTGTATACAAGAGTCTTGGTGAGATAGGGGAGTGAAAATGAAATACTGTAATTATCATTTAAGCCATACTTTAAAGGGATATAAAAAATTGAAAGATATGGTGAATGGAGCATGGAAATTCCTGCTGAAAACTCTCTTGATTCTAAATTCCTGGCGCCATCCTCCATGGCGGAAGATTCAAACATAACAGTATCACATTTGTAAAGGTGAGTGTCAACACCGCCTTCAGAGAGCAGAGGTGATTGAGAATATGTAATGTTTATGCAAATTAATAGAAGAGAGATGGTAAGAGCAGCAACATATAATATATTATTTTTTAGAAGTTTAATCATTATAATACCCCGGAGCCTATTAATATTTAAAAAACTGCTGAAAGTTCAGGATAACTCAATTTGTGACGTTAAATAAGTGTTTTATAATATCAACTATATTTTTTTATTTATAGATATTTCACTAAAAGAGCCCGAGTGGATTAAAAAAGCTCTATTGCGCTTTTTTGACTTGACTGTTTTGTTTAAGATTCTATTATACAGTATTGATTAAATTAAGAAACAGATGGAAATGAATAGCAAAGTATTATTTTTTGCAATATTGACTATAGTTATCCTCCACTTTCAGCAGGCTTATTCCCTTGAGTTTATTGTAAGAGGGAGTGTCAATGAGATGTATGATGATAATATCAATACATCGCCTGATGATCCCGAAACAGACTGGATTACAAACCTTATGCTGGGTGCTGCAATCAGGAGTGAAGGGAGAACCCGGGAGCTTGAACTGGCAGGGAACATATACCAGAGTTATCACCTCAGGAATGAGGAGATGAATCATTTTTACCAGGATGCAATGCTATCTATCAATAAAAGTTTTACTGAAAGAATTGCTATTGCTATTTCAGATACATTTCTTCACTACCCTGAAGCACAAAGTTTTGGCACAATGTTTGAGAGAAGTGAAACTGAAGATGGGTATATACAGAACGATTTTTCTTCCGGCTTAACTCTTTATTTAACCCGTAAGTTTTTTTTAAATGGTTTATATAACAATACGATTGTTAAAAATCAGAGTGATGAAGTTGCTGATTCGGTTCTTCATAATCCCGGTGGTGCTGTAGGTTATTCTTTTGATTCAGCGAATATTGTGCGTGCCGGGTATATGTACAGCCTGATAAAATACAATGATAATACTCAAGCCAGGGGCGACAGGGGTTATGCTGAATATGAAAAATATCTCACAAGACAGTTAAGAGGAATTATTCATGGTGGTTATGATTATAATGAGATGGAGGAGGGTGAGTCTTTAAGCTCCAGGTGGATGGTTTCACTTATTGATGATGTTGATGAGAGGAATGAGCTTAATATATCTTTTTTAAAGGAAAGTTCTATAAGCAATATAACAAATGACGCATATAATTACTGGAGGGTATCCGTTACTCTTAGCCATGAGGTTAGTTTGCGGATATCTGTTAATGCTGAAATATTTTATGGCGAGGGTTGTTACGAAATCAGCAGAGTAAAAAGCAAACTTGCAGGTGCTTCGTTTGATCTCGCTTATGCGGTTTCTGATTATATCAATTTGATTGCCGGATATTCTTTTATGTGGAGCAGTACGGAAGATCCTTTAACTGATGAGTCATCATACAAGAGAAACCAGATTTATGTTGGTATTTCCGGGGAGTATTGAGTTGGGAGGGTAAAGATGCTAAAAAAAACAGCTTTATTATTATTTATTATAATAGCAGTACAAGTCTTTTCGCAGGTTTATACTATTGGAGTTGGTGATATTCTGGAGGTTGCAATTCTTCAGCCTGATCAGATGACATCCCGTGTTACAGTTTCACCAGGAGGAGATATTTCAGTACCATATATAGGGAGTATATATATAAAGGGACGAACCATCTCTGGAGCACAGAAAATAATACAGGATAAACTTGCCGGTGGGTATCTTAAGTATCCGGTTGTTACGGTTTCATTAATAGAATCGAGGAGTAGAAGTTTCACAATTTCAGGGGAAATTATACGGCCGGGCAATTATGCCTTATTAGAAAATACTACAGTTTTAAAAGCTATTTCAATTGCTGGGGGTTTTACAAGATTCGGATCCTCAAGCAGGGTTAAAATTTTGAGGCCGAGGAAAGACAGACCTGGTTATATGAGTATTAAGGTAGATCTACAGGCTGTGATGGACGGAGATGCAAAAGCTGATATTGTTATTGAAGCAGGTGATATAATTGTAATTTCAGAGGGTGTTTTCTAATAAAATTTTTTAAAGGAGCATTGATTAAATTATTTTTAATAATTTGTTTTGAAATATTTCGGAGTGTAAAATGGAAAAGAGTAATAGTTTGTCAGAGTTGACTTTAAGAGATTTAGCAAGATCTCTATTCAGGCAGAAATATGTTATCATTATTACATTTATTATTATTACAACAGGAACATTTGTCGGTCTAAAAATGCAGACTCCAGTGTATGAAGCCCGAGTTAAAATGTATATCAAAGGTGTTAGTCAGACTGCAGGTATAACTTATCAAGGGATAGGATCATTTCAGATACATTTTACTCAGATGGAGATAGTAAAATCAGAACCAGTGCTCAAGAGAGCAGTTACAACTCTGAAACTTGATGAAAGACCCCTTGATTATGAAAAGAATTATTCTTCAAGTATAAAGAAATTTTTTATAAATATTATGACTAGGGAAGAGACAAAGAAACTCGATAAACTCGATCCTGATATGAGAAAGGAAATATTACAATATAATGCACTCGAAAAATTAAAGGAAAATATTGAAACAGAGCTGATTGAACATACAGATATTTTTTACATAATTGTAAGAGATTATGATCCTTATATGGCAGTAGCAATAGCAAATGTTGTAAGTAGAGCTTATACAATTTTTGATCAGCAGCAACAGTTATCTGAACTTGCTCTTAAGTATGGGCATCTACACCCCACAGTACAACAATTACAGGATAATATTTTAATAATGGATCAGAATCTTTCAGGAGCGAGACTGCCGGATCTTGAAGCTATCGGTACAGCGAGTGTTAAAATAATAGAACAGGCAACGACGGATAGATTGCCTGTGGGAAAATCAAAAAAGCTGATATTCATTATGGCGTTGTTTGTAAGTGGTTTTCTTGGTATAGCACTTGCATTATTCTTTGACATGATTGATCAGACATTCAAATCCCCGGATGATTTATTAACATATGCTAATATACCTGTTTTGGGTTCAATTCCAAAGAGAAGATTCAGAGAAAAACCTTTTGTCAAGGATATAAAGGAACCAACAAGATATACAGCTTTTTATGAGGATCTTGCAGATCAAATATTTATTTTCATGAAAACTCAAAATTTGAAAACAATTATAATCGCATCACCTCTACAGCGAGAAAATAATGCCACTATTGTACCAAATTTAGGTTATATTTTTTCACAAATACTACATCATAAAACATTAATCATAGACTGTAATCTGAGGAACCCTGTTTATCATACTTTACTGGGGATAAAATCAGAATTTGGTTTGGCAAACCTAATTGAAGGTGAGACTAATGCGAATATTGTTCAGAAAATTGATATAAACTTAAATGCAATTTCATCAGGGAATTCTACAATGAATCCTGTAACATTGATGGATAAGTGTATTATAAATGAAATCCTTAAAGAGATTAAAGAAGATTATGAAGTTGTACTTCTTGATTGTACAAATATTAAAAATTTTAGTGATATTCTTGCAATGTCATCACATGCTGATGGAGTAATTATTGTTGTCAATGAAGGACGTGATAGAAAACAGGTAGTTAAAAGTGCGATAACACCACTTAAATATAACAAAGTGAATATTATCGGTGGAGTATTAAATAACCGAACATTTAAAATTCCAGAAGTAATTTATAAAAGGATATAATTATCATCAGACAATAAAAAGTAAATCCAATTAATCTATTATATGGTGTTAGTGGAATGTAGATTTTTAGGTGTTTATGATAAGGATTATTGTTGGTATTGATGAAATATAAAAAAAGGATTATTGAGCTTTGCTAAAACATAAATTGATAAAAGGAGCTATCTGGAATTCAATTTCTCAGTTCGGCTCGCAAGCGATTAATTTTATATTAATCATAATACTTGCTAGACTGCTAATGCCAAAAGATTTTGGGTTATTAGGTCAGGTTGGTGTTATTACAAGTTTAATGGGTTATTTTACTGAATTCGGAATAGTACCAAGTTTGATACAAAAAAAAAGTCTAAATAAGACAGATTGTGATACAGCATTTTTTGGAATGTTTTTTTTTGCTTTAATAGGTTATGTAACAGTATACCTCATTGCCCCATTAGTATCTCTATTTTATGGAGATGATTCCTTAGTACTTTTAACAAGAGTTGTTTTTATACAGTTTCTAATTGCTCCAATATCACTCGTTAATGAAGCTCTTGAAAGAAAGCAACTAAATTATAATAGAATTACTTTTGCTGAGTTATCATCGTTATTCATTTCAGGCATCGTAGGAATTGTATTAGCTTATAAAGGTCATGGTGTATGGAGCCTTGTATGGCAATCCTTATTGAAAGTTTTGATCAGATCATCTATAATTATTCATTTAACGGACTGGAGACCGGGACTATCTTTTTCTTTTAATTGTTTCATTAATTACACAAAAAGCGGAGCTCATTTTACGTATCGCAATATTACAATGTATTTGAGTGAAAACATGGATTTTCTTATTATTGGTAAGTTATTAGGACCTGGTATTCTTGGAATTTATAACCTGGCATTTAGAATGTCAAACTATCCGTTCGCCAAGGTTCAGCAAATATTCGGCCAGATGCTTTTTCCAGCATTTAGTTCATTTAATGATGATATTACAAGAATGCGAAATAACTATTTTAAACTTTCATTTTATGGAGGTGTTTTTCTTATACCGTTACTAATTATTATTTATTTTAGCATAGGAGATATTGTCAATCTGCTTCTTGGTGATAAATGGATTGAAACCATTCCAGTCGTGAAGGTTTTGGTAATATATCTGTTATTTTCAAGCATTTCATTTGCTGATGAGCCATTGCTTATAGCTGTAAATAAAATTAAATCTATTAATGTTATAAAAACTTTAATAACATTATTTTTAATTGTAGCAGGGTATTATTTTACATTAAAATACGGAATTATTGGCATGGCAGTGACATTAACAGTGTTATCAATAATTAATGTTCTCTTTGTTAAGATACTTCTAATAAAATCTCTTAATATAAATATTTTTGAGTATGTAAGAATAATGATAGAGCCAATTCTAATCATGGTTTCTTGTATTATATTTTTTTCACTTTATAATTATTTTACACAGTTTTTTTTACTCTCATCGGTGTCATATTTGATTGGTATTTCTTTCCTATTCATAATAATTATGGGATTTTATTTAATATGGAAAGGAATAATTGATATAAACAGAAGAAATATAAATTTCGAAGCATTTTAGTTTTTGTATAAAAAATAAATATATAAATATCAGTATCGCCTTTAAAGGCAAGCTTTTACATGATAAAAAAAGGAATTTATGTTGTTATTATATAAAACAAATTAATGCGCCAATTATGAACAAGTTTAAATATGTGATTACTATAATTATATCTATTATTTTTTTATTTATAATAATTAATAAGACAAAAGCAAGCATTGCGCTTAGTTTTGTAACTCTTATGCTTCCATTGTATTGGATTTTATCAAAAAAGATTAATGTAAAATCGTTTTTATTAATTTTTTTCATTATTTATCCAATTCTTCCTTCTCTTGCCGGTATTAATCTTGGGGCGGGTGTTCCAGTATTACGAGCACATAGGATTGCAGCAGCTCTTCTACTTTTATTTCTGATAAGCAATAGTTTATTTTTTAAAGTATTTGTAGATTTTTTTAAATCTAATATTTTCACATTTAATATTGTAATATTTATTTTTTCTATGTTTATGACAGCTTTTTTTTCATATGATTCACAGGCTACTCTTTTCTATTGTTTATCAATAATTTTTGAAATGCTTATATATACTGTTGTTATATTTTTTGTTTTTAAAACAGATTATGAAATCGAACAACTTATCAATTCATTACTTATTTCATGTAGTATACTCTGTATTTTTGGTCTTTTTGAGAAGATATCAGGATATAATTTTTATTGGGCTTTTGGTGTTTATAACGATCAATTAAGTGGTGCATTAATTCATCAAATACGAGATGGAGGTGTCAGAATTATTGGGCCTTTTGAGCATTCTATATCATATGCGGCTTATATTGTTTTGATATTACCTCTTTTTCTCTATAAATTCAGGAATAATTTTAAAACATTTAATCTGTTTGTATTACTAGTTATGTCTGCGATTATTGCTTCACAGTCGCGATCCGGAATACTGGGAGCTGGTATAATTTTTTTTCTTTATAGCATATTTGTAGAAAGGAAAAATCTAATATTAATATTCATTCTATCAATACCTATAATTATTTATAATGCAGGTGATATCGTTCAATATTTACTTAACATAAATCCTTTTACAACTACCTCTACAGAAATTGCTGATTCATCATCTGCAAGAATGGAACAGATTATTTTTATGATGCAGTTAATAAAAAAGAATTTTGCATTTGGATTCGGGAATGTTTCAGCAAATGTTAGATCAGTTGATAACTTCTATTTATCATATTTTTTTCAATTTGGTATCATTGGTTTAGTATCATATCTGGGCTTATTACTTATTACCATTATTAAGCCATTAAGAATTTATGGGAGTAATGTTTTTAAAGATCAACTTATGATTGTTTTATTGATTTCAATTATAGTATTTTGTGTAATCAACTCAATTGTTACTCTTCTATCATATCATTTTATTTTTTATGTTTATATTGGGATTATCTCTAGAAAATTATTTAATAAAATAAATCTTAATAACGAAACGGAATTAAATTAATGAAAATCTCTGTGATCATACCATCATATAATTCTGCAGATACAATATCTCATACACTCAACGCTTTATTATCTCAAAAGGATTCTAATTCTTTTGAAATTATTATTGTGGATTCATCTGATGATGGTATTACGGATACTATCATCAGGAAATATCTGTCCAAAAAAGTAAGGCTGATCAAATCAGGTGTAAAAGTCATGCCTGCAAAACAAAGAAATATAGGTGCAGCGGATGCAAAAGGAGATCTTTTAGTTTTTCTTGATTCTGATGTAATACCATGTGTTAATTTTTTAACACAAATTACTGAGGCATATTCCTCAGGGTGCGTTGCTGGGTGTGGCAGTTTTTCACTGGCGCCTTTTCAGGAAAATAATAAAATTGCTTTAGCGCAATATTATCTCCAACTGAATGAATACCTCCCTTCCGGTAAACCAAGGACTAAAGCGTTCCCTGCAGGAGCTAGTGTTTTTTGTTCAAAAGAGTTGTTCCTTCAAACAGGAGGTTATCCTGAAGTTAGAGCTGCTGAAGATGTTCTTTTTGGTTTTGAAATAAATAAAATTACGGAATTATTATTTCTTCCTAGTGCAGTGTCTGCACATATTTTTAGAATAAACTTGAGAGGCTTTTATATAAATCAAAGACTTCTTGGACGGCACGCTGCATTATATAGAAGAGGCATGCATAAGATGTTTAAGCTTACCCCGACTTTAATGTATATACTTTATCCATTAATTATATCTATCAAGTTATATAGAATTCTACCCAGAATCGTTGTTGCGGGTAGAACTTATTTTAATTCATTAATCAGGGTTTTTCCTTATTTTTTTGTTGGTATGCATCATTGGACGATGGGTTTTATTAGCGGTTCAACAGAAAAAATAATTTGTGAATAATTTTCTAATCAGGTATATAAAAACAATGTGTGGTATTTGCGGAATTATAACGTCTGGTCAGCATGGGAATTCCCAGACTTTAAAAAAGATGAATGATGAGCTATTGCATCGTGGGCCTGATGATTCGGGATACTATGAAATTAAATCAGATCAATATTATATAGGGCTGGGGCATCGGCGATTATCAATAATTGATTTATCAACTGGTCATCAGCCAATGACAAATGAAAACGGAACTGTTCATATTGTGTTTAATGGAGAAATTTATAATTTTCACGAACTCCGTAATGGACTTATTAAAAAAGGTCATTTTTTTTCAACCAACTCTGATACTGAAACAATACTTCATGCCTATGAAGAGTATGGGGAATCATGTGTAGAATTATTTCGAGGAATGTTTGCTTTTGCAATATGGGATAATAATCGTAAAAAGCTTTTTCTGGCAAGAGATAGGTTTGGAGTAAAACCATTATTCTATTTTTATGATAATGATAGTTTTGTTTTTGCATCAGAGATAAAAAGTATTCTCAGTTTTCCGGGGTATAAAGCTTCACTAAGAGAAGAGAGTCTTCCAAAATATATTTTTTATAGGTATATGCCAGCTCCGTTTACAATGTTTGATGGAATAATTAAACTAATGCCAGGAACAATTGCAGTATGGTCTGAGGGTAATTTTGTTGAATCAAGATACTATACGCCCGAGGATCACAAGGTTCCAGTTAAGGGAATTCTTCATGATAATCCAATAAAATCCTTCCTTTCTCTCCTTAATGAATCTGTAAAAATAAGAATGATCAGTGATGTCCCATTTGGTGCTTTTTTGTCGGGTGGATTGGACTCATCAGCAATTGTTGCCTTGATGTCGAGACATTCAGAATTGCCAGTTAAGACATTTACCATAGCATTTTCAGAAAACACATATAGTGAGGCATCATATGCGGATATTATAGCAGAGATGTTTAAAACTGAACATAGCGTATTTACGGTCACTCCAGATCATCTTATGAATGCATTGCCACAACTTGTACGTTTTAGAGATGCTCCTATATCGGAACCGGCAGATATACCGATTTATATGCTTTCAACACATGCAGCTAAAAGTGTGAAAATGATTCTTTCGGGTGAAGGTAGTGATGAAATGCTTGGAGGATATCCAAAACATAAATACGAGAAGTTAGGTTCATTTTATCGATATATTCCTGAATTATTCAGGCATAGTATGATTGAGCCATTTGTTAAAATACTTCCATATAACTTCTACAGATGGAAAACAGCTGTTATCAATCTCGGGATCAGTGATCCGGATGAAAGATTTGTCCGATGGTTCGGCGCTTTTACTAAGAAAGAAGTAAATCAATTGCTTGGTATTCATATGATGGATTCAAATAAAAAAGAGATACAATTTTCCTCTGATGAAATGAATACTACCTTAAGGAGGCTACTTTTTTTTGATCAGACTAGTTGGCTCCCCGATAACCTGTTAGAAAGAGGGGATAGAATGACAATGGCTGCGTCTATTGAAGGAAGAATGCCTTTTATGGATCATAAGCTTTCTGAATATGTTTCATCTCTTCCTGATAATTATCGGGTAAGAGGTATGAAGTCAAAGTGGATACTTAAAGAAGCTATGCGGGGGATTCTCCCGGATGACATTATAAATAGACCAAAAGTCGGTTTTAGAGTACCAGTGAATGAATGGTTTAAAGGGCCTATGCGTGATTTTTTATATGATCATCTCACAGGGACAAATTCTTTAATCAAGAAGCTTTATTCAATTGAAAAAGTTTTAGAACTATTGAATGAACATACATCAGGGAGACAAAACCATGAGAAAATTTTGTGGTGCCTCCTGAATCTTGAAATGTGGTGCAGAGAATATAAAGTATTATAAACATGATTAGAGGTGGGATTGTGGTTAAAATTGCACTCATTGCTTCATCGGGAGGGCATCTGTTTCAACTATATTCATTAAAAGAATTTTGGTCGGATAAGGAACATTTTTGGGTAAGTTTTCCAACAGAGGATGCTAATAATATGCTATCCGATGAAAAATTTTATAGAGCATATTATCCAACAAATCGTAATTTGATAAACCTCGTAAAAAACTTTTTTTTGGCTTTTAAAATTCTCAGAAAAGAGAAACCGGATGCAATTATATCAACCGGCGCAGGTGTAGCTGTGCCTTTCATTATTGCTGGGCATATTATTGGGGTAAAGACACTCTACTTGGAATCAATTACAAGAAACAAAGATTTATCAATGTCAGCAAAACTCATATACCCATTTGTGGATAGATTACTGGTTCAATGGCCGGAGCTTGCTGAAAAATATTCCAAAACCGAATTTAAAGGTAGAATAGTATGATATTTGTTATAACAGGGAGCGAAGCATTTCCATTTAATCGATTAATTGAAGAGCTTGATTTGATGAAGAAAAATAAGGTTATCTGTACTGATGTATTTATACAGCTTGGTTCTTGTAATTATATACCGTCTTTTTGCAGATATGAAAAGTGGCTCCCATTTAATAAAATGAGAGAAAATATTGCAGCTTCTGAATTGGTTATATCACATGCCGGCGCTGGAACAACTCTTCTTTGTCTTGAAATGGGAAAACCACTTTTGATTGTAACAAGACGAAAAAAATATGGAGAACATCTTGATGATCACCAGGTTGAATTTGGTGAAATGATGGATAAGTTAGGTTATGCGGCAGTTGCCTACGATGTATCTGAACTTGTAGGTGTTTATGAGAAAAACAAGAATAGAGAAACATGCTTATTGGTTGAAAATAAAGTAAAGAATAGACTTATTTCAGAATTGAATAACTGGATAGGATTTTAAGTTTTTAGGGGTAATAAGGAATCTATGATAAATACACTTTGGATGTTTAAAAGATGAATGAATTGCGAGTATTATATAGTTTTCCCCTGAGAATGGGATTATCCGGGATAGGCATGACGTCATGGAATCAGGTGAATGAACTTGTAATAAATGGAGTGAAAGTTTTCCTTAATGTCGGAACGCTTGAAAAAGACATTGCTAATTTAAGTGGTCTTGTTGAAACGTTAAGACTTTTTGGATTTAAAATTCCAATTAAACCAATTGGAGAAAGATCTGCAGCTAGACTTCATGATAGAATAACGGCAAATTTATTGCTTTCAGGAAAAATAAAAGTTGATGTTGTTCACTGCTGGCCTCTCGGTTCTGAACAGACTTTAAGAGCAGCAAAAAAGCTTGGGATAAAAACATTTCTTGAAAGACCAAATACACATACACGTTATGCATTTGAGGTAACAGGTAACGAATATAAAAAGCTTGGATTGTATCATTCAAAAAAACATACTCATTTTTATAATAAAAAGGTTTTAAAAAGAGAGGAAATGGAATACTCTTTGGCTGATTATATATTATGCCCTTCAGAGTTTGTTGCTAATAGCTTTAGGTTGTATGGTTTCCCGGAATCAGTTTTGGCGTTACATCATTATGGATATGATCCGGAAAAATTTTATCCTGATAAAAAGAATTATCAAAATCAAAAAGGATTAAAACTGATTTTTGTTGGGAGGTGTGAACCAAGGAAGGGACTTCATTATGCCCTTAAGGCCTGGTCTTTATCAAAAGCCAGTGAAACTGGAACTTTTTATATATGTGGAGAATTTGTCGATGGTTATCGAGAGCTTCTTTCTGAAACTCTTATGCGTAAAAGTGTGAAGATTGTCGGTTTTACAGATAATGTTGCTTCTTTGCTACAAACATGTGATGCACTTATTCTTCCAACTATTGAAGAAGGAAGTGCTCTTGTAACATATGAAGCAATGGCTTGTGGTTGTACAATTCTTGTTTCTGATGCATCAGGTGCACATGCTGAACATATGAAAAATTGTCTTATCCATAAAGCGGGTAATGTTGATGAGCTTGTAAAACATATTGATCTGATTCATCAGGATAGAAAGTTTCTTGAAAATCTTAAAATGAATAGTATGAATAATTCAAAGAATCTTTCATGGAGTAAATCGGCATTATTACTATCTAATATTTATCATTCTAGTTTGGATTTGTAATAAACATCTTATTAATTTTTTTAGTAAAATAAACAATTGGGGTATTAATGAAAAGTGTTAATTCTTCTATAATTTCTGTATGTATACCTGCATATAACGCGGAATCAACGATTGTTAGAGCTATTAAAAGTGTTATTTCTCAAACAATGCCACCTCTTGAAATTATTGTATATAATGACGGGAGTACAGATGGAACAATAGAAGTTATTATCGAATCTGGCTTGCCTATTAAGTTAATTAATAATAATATAAATTATGGAGTTTCTCATGCCAGAAATGCTTTGATTCATTCTGCAAGTGGACATTTGATCGCTTTTCTTGATGCAGATGATATCTGGCATTGTCAATATTTGGAAATACAATTTAAACAATATTTTAAATATCCAGAAGCTATTGGTTATATAACAGGTTTTAGCACAATGCTTGAGGGAGTTGCATGTAAATGTATGGATCAAATTTACGATTTTGAAACATTACAAATTGATTATTATAATAGTATGGATTTTATTGAAAATTATTTTAACAATCCTTTTAAATCACTATTAAGTTTTACTATTTTTAAAACAAGTATTTTAAAAGATATTTATATTCCTGAAATGTTACAAGGGGCTGAAGATACATTTTTATTTTATAATGTGGCTTCCGCTGGAAGTTTTACACGAGTAAGTACATTCATTGGAGGAATATATAATCTTTCACCAAGTAGTTTATCTCAAGATTCTTTTAAAATGGATTTTAATAAGGTATTGGTATTAAAACATATTTATAAAATTTATAAAAAATATCCTCAAGAGAATTTATCATTTATAGTTTTAAAACATTATAAATCAGCTCAAAGATCTTTAGCTAAATATTATATGGGTAAAGATGATGTTGATTGTGCAAGAAAGGTCTTATTGAAATCGATTATAAGTTCATTTAGCATTAAAACGTTTGTATTATTAATACTAATACACCTACCAAAATTAGTTCACCCAACTTATCCTAGTCCCCATCGTAATATCAGTAAAATTATAAATAATAAAATTGTAATATAATCTTAAAGATCAAATGAATGTGATAAATGGAAAAAAATAACGCGATAATTAAAAGAAGGGATATGTTTTTTTTAAAATACTACAAAGCTGATTTAGAGAGATTTTATATTATGAGATTTGCGAGTGAATTTAATATTGTGAGGAAAATTCGTATATTCCTCTTCGATTTTGCTATACATTGTATTACTGTTTATAGATTTAGAAAGTTTAGTATGCGGTTAATAAAATTTAATATGATTTTTGGTTTGTTGTTGTATAGTATTGCATCATTTCTTTCTATACTTTCTGAATTTTTTCATAAAGTAAAAATTGAAAAAGATGCGGATGTAGGGCCGGGTTTATTTTTTCCGCATGCAAGCAGTATTTATATTGCCGGGAGAATCGGTAAAAATTGCATAGTACATCAAAATACTACAATTGGTTGGGGATATTCTGATGGGAAATATGGAACTGCAACTTTAGGGGATAACGTATGGATTGGCCCTAATGTGGTTATCTCCGGTAAAATTATTATAGGTTCAAATGTTACGATATCTGCAGGTTCTGTAGTAGCAAAAGATATACCTGATAATGCACTTGTTGCCGGTAATCCAGGAAGGATTGTTTCAACTGATTACAATAATGAGCATCTTTTTGTCAAATTATGACAAATATACTTTTATTGAGGTTTTGGTAACATGAATTTTTTGATCAGAATTAAGAAAAAAATAGGATTACTTAAGTTCATTATTTTCGATGATATTATTTATCGGTATATGGAAAAAAAGGGATTGCAGTTTAGAAATCAGGTTTCTGCAGAGATGATGAATCTTCCTCCATTACCGAGTGTCACTGTACCTGAAATTGAAATGCATATGCTTTGTGGCAAAAAACAACTTGATATGGGGATAGTCGCAAGTTGGAGTCTTATGAGATTTATTGATAATTGTATACTTTATGTTCATTCTGATGGTACTATTGATGATGAGGATATGATTAAATGGAGGCATATTATTCCCGGTTCAGTTCTTATTCCTAAAAAAGAAGCTGATGAAGCTGTAAAAAATTATTTAAGTTTGAAATATCCGAAACTTTATAATTGGCGTGTTGGCAACTGGGCTGCATATCAGCTTATAGATTATTCGTTGTTTGGTAAAACATCAAAGATAATCTCTTGTGATTCTGATGTGTTATGTTTTTGCAGACCTGATTTTTTATTGGAGAAAATTAAAAATGATGACTCCGGTATTCACTGGAATAATGATCTTCATACATGTTATTCTACTTCATTAGAATCATTAAAAAGAATCACTGGACTTGATATTCCTGCCAAATTTAACCTTGGTTTTATTTATTCACCTCGTCTTACTGATAATGATTTTACTCAAATTGAAAAGATGATGGAAAAACTTCAACATATTGAAAAATTTGATCTCAATCATCTTTGGTCTTCACAAACCTATTTTTCATTTATTGTGCCTTTTCATCATGGTTCAAGTCCTTTGCCGGAAAACTATTCAATCAGAAAAGGTAAAAAAAGAAAAAACACCGTTTTGCGTCATTATGTGGGTATTAAAAGTATTCGGCCTCGGTATTTTCTAGAAGGATGGAAGGATATTTTAAATCAGATTCAATAATACATCTCATAAAAGCAGCTACACAAGAAAAAATAATTATATCCATTTGGAGTATTAATATGAAGGTAATGGTTGTCGGAACATTCGATGTTGATAATTATGGGGATTGTATTTTTCCTGATATAGTACAAAATGAATTAAAAAAAAGATTAGAAGATGTTGAATTTCAATTTTATAGTCCTACATCAAAAAAAGCAAGAATTGGTAATTATAAAGAAGTTAGGCAATTACCTGGTACAATAGATGAATGTAAAAATATAGATTGTGATTCAGTTATTCTGGCTGGGGGGGAGGTTCTTACTCAGGGGCATAATCATAAAGATTTATATTGTGTTTTACCGCCAAATACAATGAGCGCCGGAATGCGTTTATGGATGACACCCGCGTTAATAAAACTTTTTAAAAATGTACCTTTTGTCATTAACGCTGTTGGTATTGGTTCAATTGATGATGAAGTAAAAACCGGACTAAACGCTGCTCTTACGCTTGCAGATTTTAAATTAGTGCGAGATCAATTAAGCTATGATTTTTTAAATAACAACGGGTGTAAAGTTAATATTGGTATTGATTGTGGTTTTCTAATACCCAGATTGCATTCAATACATGAATGGGAACAGATAGCCAAAAATGTTATACCCGAAAATTTGTCTCAACAATCATATTTAGCGGTTCAAATACACATGTCTTATATCCAGGGAGTAAACTTTGAAGTTTGGGTACGAGCAGTTGTTGAAATAGCAGAAACTGCTAATTTATCAATAGTGCTAATGCCTATTTGTTATCATCATTCAGATCTTGTTACATTACATAAATGCTATTTAAAGATAAAAAAGTTTTTTAAACATGTTTATTTGATCGATAAATTTTTAAAAACGGATGAAATCGCATCGATAATATTTAATAGTGGAGGATATTGTGGTTCAAGTTTGCATGGAGCTATTACGTCGATAGCATTTAATCGGCCATTAGCAGTATTAACTCCTAAAATGCCTTATAAGCATGATGGTGTTTTAAGGACAGTTGGTATAGAGGGGGTTGTGACTACTAGATGTGAGGAACTACCTGAAGCTTTTATAAAATCTTTATCATTAAATCTAAGTAATGCTGCTTTTACTGGTGTTGAAAATGCTGATGCTGCTTTTGATCAAATTGCATCGATTATAAAGACTCCTTTGATCCCTACAGAGATTAATGAAAGTGATTGGATTCACTTAAAAAAGGCAATATATTTTGATAGCTCATATTATAATAATAAGCCATTCTATTTGTTTTTAAGATTTATATTTTCAATTATTAGAACAAATGTTAAATTAAACGGATATTATGATACTTTTAGTTCGTGGAAAAATAATTTTTTAGTAAAAAAAAGGATAAGCTGTTAAACTATATAAGATATAAAATGGTGGTTATAATACCTACGGATAATACAGAGGGTATTTACAACTGTTTTGTTATAAATCATCTATGCAATGGGGCATTATATCCCAATTATTACAATTAAGTATGATATTACTAATTTCTTTTTTTAATGGTTTAATTATAAAAGTTTTATTTTTTTTATTAATTTGTAAAGGGAAATGGTTATATAATACTTGCCCTCTATTTGAATTTTTATTAAAAAAAGTACGAATGAAAATGGCTTTTCTTGGGAGACATCTTTTAAAAAAGGATATTGAATTTTTAGTGAAAGTTTCATTATAACTTGAAAATTGACAATCCATTAATAATATTTCAATAATACCTTTTATACTCCTTTCTATGAAAATAAAAACAGCATAGTTGTTGTTTTCTTCATATTTTAAAATTTGATAATTTTTAGGATTATCGATATATCTCCAAGTAAAATAATTATTGTCAAATGTTGGGACTATTCTATTTAATTCAGTTAAGTATGATTCGGGGAAAAAAGTATTTTCATTTCTATAATTTTCAGATTTTATTCTAAACGGATTTAATAGACCTATATGATAACTAAATGAAGCAATAGGGTAATAGTTTTCCTGATAAAAAGTATTATAACTCATTTCACTAGGGAAACCCATTAAAAAATCAATATTTCTTTTTTTCGCGATTAGTTCACCATGTTTTAAAACACTTCTAAAAATTCCTTTGCCTCGATAATTTTTGTCTGTTGCAGAATCACCTGACTGGTATGCGATTATTTTTTGACCATTATAATTAAACTCCCAGTGAATCCAAGAATTGAAAGATACTATCTGGTGTTTATGCTTTGCACATACAATCATCGGTTTTAGTCTTAAAATGGTTTTATATTTCCAATTAAAAAAAGCTTGATCATAACCTTGAAATACTCTTTGTAATAGGGCAAAGTAGGAATCTATTTGTGTATAATCACATTCAGTAATTTCAATATTATTCATTTATCAACTCTTGTTTTTATTATATGTTTAAAGAGAACTCTTAAAGTTTTTTTATATTTAGAGAAATACGGTAGCCAGCTATAAGCACCCATAACTTTGAGATAGTATTCAATACGCCAATCAGAAGGATCTACTGTGATTCGTCCAATGTTGTATGAGTTTAGAGAAGTATATGGATTGGATGGCTCAACAGTATAAGCATGTTTGTAGCCTGCTTTTTTACATAAATCGATAGTTTTATCGTTGTAGCTACCGTATGGAAAAGCAATATACAAAATTTCATTATTAATTATTTTTTCAATAATTTTTTTTGATTCAGCTATTTCATAATAGGCGTCCAATTCATTAAGTTCTGCAAGTTTATTATGATTAACTGTATGAGAGCCAAATTTTGTAAATTTATAACATTCGGTAGTTAATTCAGAAATTGATATTACCCTTTCATTACAATCCGGGTGAACCGAATTATTAAGCCATCCGGGATTTTCCCCTAAAAATCCGGATGGTATAAAAATTATTGATGGAACCTCTCTTTTTTCTAACTCCGGTATTGCATTTTTGATGGTGCTTTCAAAAGCATCATCAAAAGTGATGATTGAATATTTAGCTTCAATGTCAGGAAATTCTTTATAATCAATTGGAATAGGGATTGTTGTTTTTTTTATATAATCTATTTGTTTTATAAATTTTTTCAAGTGAGAAGATGGAACTGAATGATACAATAATACAATACGAAAAACTGGCAATGGTCTATTTGAAATTTTATAGTATTTCTTTTTTAGAATAAAAAAGAATAAGTAATGAACGCTTATAATTATTTTTAGTAATCTTTTTATCATATCATTTATTCTTTTTTAAATTTAATTTTAAATAACTAATCCTGACTTCTTAGTAATATTTTTTAAATAATAAAAATAAATATTACTTTTTTTATCATCATATATTTTATAAAAAATGAATCTAATAAATGAACCTAAAAACAGGATTAGTAATGCTATAATTAGTTTTGGATTATTAAAATTTTTTTTAAAGTATAGCTTGAATGATAATATATAATGTTGAATCATATTAGATGAACTTGGTTTACCTGAAAGCCCAATGGCATGAGTAATTTTACTTTTGGGGTAATATAACATTTTTATATTATGTTTATTTGCGCGGAAGCAAAAATCAGTTTCCTCAAAATATAAAAAGAATTTTTCATCCATTAATCCTATTGTATCTATTATATCTCTTTTAAACATAAATGCTGCACCTGATATGCTTTTTACAAAACATTCTTTATTTGGATCTAAATAATTTTTTATATATGAATTGAATAATCGTGATTTTTTAAATATTCTTTGTAAGTAGAACTGCTCACAAAATAAAGCCCATAAAGTTAAATATTTTTTTGGAACAATATTAGTTTGACTTGTACCATCTACAAAAAGAAGTTGGGGGCCTATAATATGAAGATTTGTATCTTCCTGAATTTTTTTTAATAATATTTGTATACTATTATCATGAATTAATGTGTCAGGATTAAGAAGAAGTATAGTATCTCCGTGTGAATTTTGAATACCTATATTATTACCATATGCAAAACCTCCGTTTTTCGGTGCATAAATTATTTTTACAAAGGGGTAGTTTTTTTTTATAGTATCAAGATTGTCATCCTCTGAGGAATTATCAACTATTATGAATTCATAATTACAATAATCAATCTCATAATTAACAATTGATGCTAATGATGCGAGAATGTCGTTTGAAGCTTTATAATTAACATAAATAATGCTTAACATTTAATTTCCTTTTTTGGATAGAATAATATTATTTGTTTTATTTGACATAGATAATAAGTAGATATCTTAAACTATATGAGCCTATATCAAAATTTGAATAATTTATTGAGTTCTTGCCAAACGTAATCCTAAATTAACAGGTGCGGCATAGGGACCATCCGGATTATGGGTTCCCTCTCTACCAACTTGCAACCACGAATTATTTCTTAACCAGCTACCACCACATATAATTCGATCATTCGTGCCTTGAGAAGTAAAACACCATTGCCAGACGTTGCCGCACATATCGTAAATACCAAGAGCGTTTTTTGATTTATTAGCGACTGGCTGGACTTGTGTGGTATTTCCTCGAAAATTTGAATTAAACCATGAAACACGAGCACATTCGTTAGTATCATTATAATCTTCAATTGCCCCGCTTGCATAAGTTCCAGGTGTCCAGTAGTATCCATCTGATAATGAATCACTACCGCCATTAAAGTTTCGTGCTAAATAAGATGTCGCAAGAGTACCGTCAGTTGGTGCCGTCTGCCCGATGTATCGTGCGGCAAATTCCCACTCGTCACTTGAGGGAAGGCGAAATCCTTTCTTCAATACATTTTCTTCTGTTTCACCATGTTCCCAAATACCATTATCAGCTTTTCCGCCTCCATTTCCATTATCTACCCATGTATAAACAATATTATTTGTATTACCTTCGATCATTTCCGTAAGCCAGTTGCAGAACATTATTGCACCATACCAGGTAACACACACAACTGGGTGGTTATTATATCCTGATTCAACTGAAAATTTATTATCTGCAAATGTGATTCTGCATTTAGCGTTTTCATGATCAAAAATAGCACTATAACTTGAAGTGCTTAAAATCCCATCAAGATAGATAAGTTCACTATAACCATATTTAACAGTTGTTGAATTAACTTCATTATGCGTTGATGAAACTGTACTTATATATCCTTTTTCAAACGCCCACTGAAGCACAGTTGCAAATAATGCATTTGTCACGGATGTTTCTCCCAAAAAAAACTTTATAGTTAGTGTCGCAGTATAACCATCATATACCTCATATCCACTTCTACCTGTCGGGAAAACAATTCCTTTTACCGAATTTGCGTATATCATATTAAATGGCACATCTATTGCTATTGCAGAAACGGTTTCACCTGGGATTTTTGCTGATGTGAAAGTGTCTGTCACATAACAGGTTGATGTTTTATTTCCATCAACCGAAGTCGCAGTTATAGTGGCTGCTCCAACTCCTATCATTTTAACGAGTCCTGTTGAAGATACTATAACTATAGTATCATCGCTCGACGACCACATCAAGTTTTGATTAGTTGCATCAACTGGCGTTATCGTAACAGCAAGCTGCTCAGTTTGACTTAAAGATATACTTGTCGATGTTTTGTTCAGACTAATCCCTGTGATATTAACCGTTAAAGCGGATATTATAACCTCACAAGTGCTGGTTTTACCTCCATCAACAGATGTTGCAGTTACTATAGTTTTTCCAACTGCCTTAGCTGTTATAAGACCGTTTGATGATATTGTCGCTTTAGAATCATCACTGGATGACCATGTTATATTCTGGTTTGTTGCATTTGCAGGTGTGAACGTCACCCCAAGAGCTTCTGTGCCACCTACAAGCATAGAAGTAGCTGGTTTATTTAAAGTAATTTCTGTAACTGGTATATCTTCTTGTTTTGTATCTTTGTTATCTCCACTTTCGCAAGAATAAAATGCAAAAGAGATAAAAAGAATTAAAATAACTGTGATTTTAATTGATATCTTCATGGTATTCTTTCCTTACTATAATATTTTTAAAATGGATCTAAGTTTATTCAATAGTGCCAAGATATATAGCAGGTCTTATTAGCTGTTATATATAAATTTATACAATATAAACTATAAAAATATTTTATTTTCGATTCTTTAATTTATCAGTATTTACAATATGTTTTTAGATTTTATATCTAAAACAAGCTGATTTAATACTTCTTTGTTTGATAATCTATTATTATGTATAACAAAAAATAATTCATTGGATCTTATGGCTCTTCTGAAATAGCTTGGATTTTTTCCTGTTACAACGTTTTTGATTAATCCTAAAAGTAAATGAAAATTACCATTAAGTGTATTCCATTTTATATTCGGTCTTAGATCATTCATTGCATCTAAGGCTAGGTTTTTTTCTATTTGTTCATTCGCAGACAGTTGATATGAATAAATACTATTAAAGTAAATTTGTTCAAAAGCTGGTGGAATTGAAAGTGTTTCACCAGATGAACCAAACGGGAAAAACTCACTTTGTGGAAGATGATTCGTGTATAGGAATAAAGAACCTTTTGTAAATTTAATTGAAAGTAAACTTTCAATTACTGCAATTGTTGTATATTTATGATCATCATGGCTATCAATCGCTGGATATGGTGTGACTATTATATCAGGTTGAATATTGTTAATTATATTTTTAATGTCTTCTACTAGAGATTCCCAAGAAGGTTCTGGTAATTTTTTTCTTGTAAGAAATGAGGTTTTTGTAGGCTTTCTGAAATAATTAATAGATTTAATTCCAGTTGATTTTGATAATATAGGTTTTTCTCTTTTGTACATGCTCTGCAAAGTTCCATCGAAGTAACCTAAGTTTATTAGATGATCTGATTTGATATTACCAAGTAATGGTATAGTTATACTATTCCACACTCTCATTTTTCCTGTTGTTATATGTTGTGTTTTTTTATCATTATAAACTTCATCATATAATGGATTTCCGTTTTCACCAGCAGTAACTGTTATTACATATGATGATCGATTGTTGTATAAACCATATGCAGCGATTTCAGCATCATCAGGATGAGGAGCTATTATAAGAATTTTTGATTTTGATATGTCTTCATTATTTTTAAAGCTAATAATTTTAATAGTTTGGTCATCAATAGACAGATGATTACCATATATTGAGATGTCTCTTCCTTTGGTGATATGGAGACTACTTATATTGACATAACGAATTCCTGTGCAACTCCTTTCAACTGTCTGTATAATTGTTTTATCATTTGAAGTAACAATTATTTGAGGCTCAATAAATTTACCTATGAATGTGGCTTTAATACTAAGCATTATAAAATTTGTAGCACCATCGTATGCATAATTATTTATATTAACTTTATTTTCTTGTAAAGGTAATATATTTACATGAACATTTGAGTGATCAAAATTATAAAGATAGTCAGCTTTAACATTATAATTATATATTGAAACTCTAGTATAATACAGTTTAAATAAAAAAACTGTTGATGCAAATGTTAAACAAAAGATTATAATTAGTTTGAATTTATTAATTTTTAACATTTAAAAGAATTCCTATATTTCAACTAAACAGATAAATGCTTTTTTAAAAAAAATACAAGGAAGTATATTGGTAAACCAAAAATAAACTTAAATCTTTTTAATTTTAAGTTAAAATGAAACATCTTGATGTATAAGTAAAAAGCATCTTTATAATTACCATATAGAATGGACATCCTTGCTTCATGCCGGAATACAATCGTTATTAGATTCCATCTCTCTTTTTGTTTTTCTTTCCCTCCAGGATAGTAGCCTTTTTGTTCACTTTTTAAAATTATATTAAAAGACGTGCGTAAATTTTTGTTTTGTTTATGCTGATTTCCTTCATGTAATCGATATTTATACATTAAAGGAGTATCAATTAAAACATGATTTCCAAAGATACCATGGCGCAGCAGAAAATCAAAATCTTCTAAAGCATTAAGATCTGTATTATATCCCTCCCCCTGTAACAAAGTTTTTCTTGAAATAGCTATCGGGTTAAATGGTATCCATTCCTCTGGATAACGTATTTTAAATTTATAATAGTCATCAGAAATTATAAATTTTATATCTGGGATATTTATTTCATTCGTGAGAGGTTTTTCGGAGTTTAATAAAGTACATCTTAAAGATACGATTGAAGGTTTATTTGTCTGTTCAATAATTTTTGCAAAGACTTCTAATGTCCAGGGAAACCATTGATCGTCTGAATCAAGTAGAGTTATATATTGTCCTTGTGCTTCGTTTAAGCCCTGTTGTCTTGAATAAGCTGGTCCCATGTTTGATGAGTTTTTTAATAGTATAATCTCATGAGGATAATCTTCAACTAATTTAATACTGGAATCAGAGGAATTATCATCAATAACAATGATTTCATAATTTTTAAAAATTTGGGCTGCAATTGAGTCAAGACACTCAACGATATATTTTTCTCTGTTGTACATTGGTATAATAATTGAAAAAAAAGGTTTAATCTCTGTACTCAAATATTCTGTCATAATTATTACATCCGTACAATTTTTTTAATGATAATATTATCTAAAAGGACAATTTTGTTATAAGGTTTATTTATTATTTAAAAAATCAAAAAGTTTTAATATAACCTTCTCTCCACCTTCCTTATTTAAGTGACCTCCATCGTATGTATATTTTTTTTGAAGCATGTGATGATTAAAACGGCCTTTCACACTTAATATTTCTTTATCTGAACTATCTGATGATTCTATTGACGCTAGATCAAAAATTTTTATACCATATTCATTTTTTAGTAATGTATTATATTCCATTCTTTTTATATTATCCAAAACGTGATTTGTGACCTGTCTTCCGAGTATTTTTTTAATCAAATTGATTATTATTCTTTTTAAACTTTCATCTTCAACCGTCACTGGTACTGTAAAATGTAGAAATATTGTCTTTGGATATTTTCCAATAAGACGGTTTATCTCGGTTTTGTATTCATTAAAAAGCTTATTAACATCAGTCCTAGCAGTAACATCCACATAACATAATTTGAAGAATGCAATATCAACTTTATTCCCTAATCCTGAATCCATCTTTTTAACGAAATCAGCAATTTTTGTCTCTGGCTTGCAGTTTTCACCATTCTGTGAATGAGCAAATACCGGCTTTGTAAAATCTTTCGGATCTGAAGTCTCAACTATATTCAGTCCTGAATCGGATGGCACAATTGTTTTTAATCCATCAATAATATTATAACCAACAGATTGATGACCGAAATAAATTTTTTTTGAAGCAAGTTTTTTTATTTCTGCTATATCAATTTTGTTTTTTTCTGTAGTTTTATTCATCTCTGTTAACTCCTCACTTTTTGAACATGATAAAAGCATCATTAAAATGATTGGTAAAAATTTTTTCATTCAAAAGTACTCCTTATTTTTTATGCTATATGTTAAATTGTTTTTCCCATTGCCATGCTGTTTGGATTATCTTTTCAAGATTATAAATAGGCTTCCAGCCAAGTATATCTTTAGCTTTTTTTGAATCAGCAATAAGAATAGCCGGATCTCCATCCCTTCTGTCAGATTCATTGTGACTTATTTTAATTCCAGAAAGAGCCTCTGCAGTATTAATAATTTCTTTAACGGAATAACCTTTTCCATTTCCTAAATTAAACGTATCAGATATATTATCTTTAACCATTCTTTGAAGACCAAGAATATGTCCATCGGCTATATCATTAACATGAATATAGTCTCTTATACATGTACCATCCGGTGTATCGTAATCTGTGCCGAAAATTTTAATAGACTCTCTTTCTCCAGTCGCAACTTTCAGAATTAGAGGTATCAGATGTGTTTCAGGATTATGGTTCTCCCCAATATCTCCTGCATCATCCGCACCTGAGGCATTAAAATATCTGAATACAGTATAATTCAGGCCATAGGCTTTATTATAATCAGACAGGAGATTTTCAACCATCAGCTTACTTCTGCCATAAGGATTGATTGGCATACATGGTGTAGTTTCATTTAATGGTGAATTGTCTGGATTATTACCATAAACAGCAGCAGTTGATGAGAAGATGAAATATTTCACTTTACTTTCAATCATCTGGTCCAATAAGTTTACAACACGGCATAGATTATTATTATAATACTTTGATGGATTTAATACTGATTCTCCAACTTCAATATGCGCAGCAAAATGCATTACGGCTTCAATTTCATATCGTTCAAAAGTATGCTTTAGCTTCTCCCTGTCACCAAGACATCCCTCAACGAAAGAAAAATCGTTTACTGAATCTTTATGTCCGGTTGAAAGGTTATCGTAAACAACAGCATTATGCCCGGCTGATTTAAGCCGTCGGCACATATGGGAGCCTATATACCCTGCTCCCCCTATAACAAGAATATTCATTTAGTTCCTTTATAATAATGATTGGTTTATAAGATTATATGTTTTATAGTTCATTTATACATTAATACTTAATTCGTAACTTCATCAGCCTTACTATCCGCAGCATACATATCATACTCCCACTTCCCTGTATCAACCTTACCATTCAGGTAATGATAGTAAGAACCCTTCCCGTGCCTGTTACCTTTTTTCCACTCGCCGTCATACCTGTCGTTGTTCGCGTAATAGAGAATACCATGACCATTCTGGTTATTATTCTCCCATTCACCCTCATACCTGTTGCCGTTTGAGAAGTAGTAAGTGCCGAAGCCGTGCATCTTATCCTCTTTCCACTGCCCTGTATATTTATTCCCTGCCCATCTCGATTTTTTGCCGATTATATATGTGCCGTTACCATTCTTCTTTCCGTTTTTCCATTCACCTGTATAGCTGTCACTGGACGCATAAACCATTATACCTGTGCCGTGCATTGTGCCGTCTCTCCACTGTCCTTTATAAACATCACCATTTTC